>OMLO01005222.1_pt1 | contig 10891 bp, 12 predicted proteins | sample 1674811 | NCBI WGS metagenome assembly OMLO01 (sample SAMN06265003, study PRJEB25207) | coral metagenome | isolation source: Coral host | place: Mexico:La Bocana,Puerto Morelos, Mexico | collected 2008-11-13 | reverse complement strand
AAAATTTCAGGCGGTAAACGCAAGGATTTGGCCGTTCTTTCCTTTCTTTACACCAAATAGATATTTATATCTGTTAATTTTTTTGTCTTCTCTTCACCTAGACCCACAGAGCCATCTTCCCGCTCTTCTAAAGAGCACATGCGAACAGAAAGTGTTATTAAAACAGTAACAGACAAACAGGAAGCCGCAAAGAAACCTAGCGATCCCGACAAAAGAAAAGGAGCTGACACACAAGGTTCAAATGTCCCTTTAAGGTATACCGACAGAGGAAAAGGAAGCGAACTGGGAAACTCGGACGATGGAAAGAACAAAGGATTGCCATTGCGTGACATTCCATTGCGTGACACTCATAGCAACGAGGACTTGTCACGCCGCGACAAGCAATCGGTCGTGGGCGATTATGATAGGACGCGCGAGAAAGTGTCAAAAGCGAAAACCTTTGAACATTTAGGAGTCGATTCAGGTGGGAACAAAAGGCCTAGTAGTGGGCCACCTCCTCGGATTGTTGAAAACGGCGCTGTGACGGTTTCCTTACAGGAAAAAAGCTATAACTCAGAGGCGCGCTCTTCTCCGTATCCCGCAAATGAACCACCTACGCTTATTGCGTACCACAACCCCGTGCCTCCTAGAACGTCCTCAAGTACGACTCACTCAAATGTCCCGTCTTCGATGCCCAAACTTACACCCATTGCACCGCGCCTAAACAACGGTTCGCCCCTGACCGTATCTTATTCGTCCGATACTGAACGCAAAGCCTTTTCTTCCGGAGCATGGAGACAAGCATATCCTTATCCTTTGAGCTCCGTATCATCGGCGCCGTCTGTGACGAGTCACAGCGGTGGTGTTCCTTGGACTGCAAATTATCCTGGTTATCCTGTGAAACAACCTCAGGATGATAAGGCGGATGAAAACAGTTGGCGAACTAAACAGCCTCCTCGCGAGGAACGCGACCTGAATAGGACAGGTGGTTATGAGCATGCTCAGAAACATGTTGCGAGAAACTTTTATCCGTTACCATCGTGGGAGCGACTGCCACATTCCGGAACTCGTCCACCCCAGGTGCGCGCGGTCGGTACCGACAAGGGTTTCGGCGGTAAAGATGTTGAGGACGATCCCCAGGATGTGTCACGTGAGTCATCCGAGCAGACTCAAGGTAAACTCTCGAGGGGGGCCTTTAAATTCGGTGCTGGGCAAGCGAGTTTTCGAAAAGAAGCAGATCTTTCGAGCGCTAAGATGCCAATAAGCGCCAGCCACGAGGAGTATCAAAGAAGCCAGCCTTTTGTAAGCAGAAATGAGAAGTCTATCATTGGAGAATATGTTAAAGATTACAACAACAAAAGCGACGACGGAAAAGGAAGTTTAGGGAACGTGATTGTTCACAGCAAAGAATTAGGGGCTTACAGACTCTCAGTCGAGAGGCGAGAAGGAAACCAAAAATACTTGAAGCCGGAAATGGCAAAACCTTTAAGAGTTGAAGAAAACAGACCAGCTGCTGGCAGTTTTAGTACTTACGACAGCCGAGAACAAAGCGAGGGAACTTTTATTGGCGTGCCGCGCGCGGAGCTTAGATCATCTGCTAAAGAGGATAAAGAAAAGGAAGGCACCGATCGCACAAGATCCGGTGATCCTTCGCGCGCTAAAGACCAAACTTCGTACAAAGAACACGCGGTAAGAAAACTGGACTCGCGAGAACATCCAACGATGGGCGATGGCAAAAAGAGTAATGATAGAAACAATAACAGCACCGCTCTGAGTGCGTTTCCTTTCTTGAAATACACCAAAGGTGATTTCTCTTCAGTGGCAAACGGAGAGCAAATGAGATACGTTGAGCGTGTTGGCGGCGCTGTGAACGATGATAAAGTTTTTGTTCCTCCTAATGCCACGATCGAGATGTACGAGAGACGAGAACAAGAACTGGAGAAGAATGGTTTCAAAAAAAGCGATTTTAACGCCTTTTCCAGAAACGTGGAAAGTAGCCATGCGTCAAACTCAATCGACGAAGGCACGAAAAGACACGAAGACAGACGAAGTGCGCCGAGACGAGACGAAGTGAAACAAAAGTTGCCAACCGGGCGATTTGAAAACGAGAAACGGAGTGAAACGGAAGAAATCAGTTCTGATGAGAATGACGATGCAGCAAGGCAGGTGTCAAGGAAGTCACCGGAAAAAAGAGCTCAGCTTCGGTTGCCTCAATCTTCGGATAGAACCGTCGTTTCTCCGACGGCTGGCGCAGTGCGGCAGCGCCGCCTATCGTCACCCTTATCTGAGCAGAGGAACGCTGCCTCGTCCAATGCTTACGGAGCGTCTTTCGTGCCCGGCTTTCAGAGCAGAAGAATGGCAAGTGATGGTAGTGACGCCCATTCGCGGGATCCTGGCCCAGAATCCGGGATGTCTGGTCTAGGAAATCCAGGCGCCGCCCAGTTTTTAAGAATGGATGGCGGTGCATTCAGCAACCCGTACTTTGCTCCTTTGTTAGCGGCGCCCCAAGCTATCCCGGATGCCGGGTCGTTTGTGATGCTAGATCCATCCATTTACGGCGCTATGTACCGTCAGCCCATATTGGAGGCCGCCGCCCCACCTGGGATGTTTCCACCAGGAGCGTTAGCTGCTGATCCAGTGACTGGCCAGATTATGATGATTCCTCCTGAGGCGTACATGCCAATGGGTAATAATATCGCACTTTTTTTTAACTCGAACGAAAAAGGATACAGGCTTATTCTGCCCACATCTTTACCCAGCCCCACCTCCTCGCTTTTGAACCCGTGTATCCCATTCGCTGGGTTAACATTTTACTAAGCCTGTGATCTAGACAAACTTAGACAAAAAAGGGGTGTATAGACAGACTAATATTGGGTTGCCACAAGACAGGAAGTGATCAAGGAAAAATTTTCTTCATGGTCAGGGAAAAATCAGGAAATTTTAATTTCAGTCAGGGAAAAATTGAAATAATTTCGCATGGCTAGTTCAATACCATTTTAAAGGCTGGAAAAGACATTTGGGGTCACTGCGATGACGAAAGAAGGAAGATTTGTTCAAAACTTATCAGTCTGGCAAGGGGAGGCTTGAAGTCGCTAATATATATGGCATTTTATGTTTTTTACGGAAAAGTCAGTAATTTTGAACAGTGATGTTTGTGGCAACCATGGGGAAGGGAGTAGCTTGTTGAAAATTTTCTTATCAGTAAAATTGACTGTCGAAGAACTTCTGGTATATTATATCAACGGCAAGAGGGTTGAAAATTGCTGGAAAGGCGATACGGTACATTTTCGCTTGTAATGTTTTTATACATCACCTCATTACCTATGAAAATTAGAAAGAAAATCTTTCGAGATTTCTGTCAGAAGATCGCAGATGTACTTCTGTAAAACATTTCTCAATAACAGTTATCTAATTTCAGGAACAATTGTTACCTTACATGATATGGAATTGAATCTCGTGTCGTCTTCCCAAAAGAAGCCTTCTACCCTGAAGCTCTTTAGACTCTTTGAGAGTCTGCGCAAGAGGTTATCCCGTAACAGGTCTTTGAGGTACAGATAAGTAATAGACGATCTTTCGCTCACGCGTAATAGGTGTATTCTATTTTTTTTTTCAGTTGCAGCCGAGAATGCGGCGTTTATGAATCCAGCCATTATGGATCCGAGGTATGCGGGCATGTGGGGAATACATGCTGCCTGGGATGAGACACAGTGGCAACAGTTTTACCAAATGATACAGCCATTTCAACAACAACAACAACAACAACAACATAAACAGCAACAACAACAACAGCAGCAGCAGCAACAACAACAACAACAACAGCAACAGCTGCAGCAAATTCACGAACGAAGCAAGCAATTGGTTAAACAGGGAAGCCAGTTTCCTTTCTCCGCCTATCCGTTGTCCTACTACAGCGACAAACACTTCGATCAACAGCAGAAGGTGATTAACAAACTGAATTATTACATTCACGATTCGATTGAGGCTTTGATCTATTGTTCTTCTTTTAATTCCTATCCTTCGTTGATGATCATTACACCAAAAATCTTTATGTGAAGTTGCAAATTGAAATCATTACAACAAAGTACAGTCAGAAGATTTGTCCTTGTCATAGAGTACTCATAAAACTAACGCTGACAACAAGGTGTGTCACGTATGGAACAATGTGGCGTGACAAAACCATCCCGCCACGAGTTGTTCCATTTCATTATAGTTTAGGCCATCCACTCCCTTCTACGATTTGTGTACTTTTTTGTTTTTTGCCATCATTTCAAACTCTAGTTTGGTTTAATCAATTTTAACACTATTCATTTGTCAGGACATTTTAAATAACGAGACCTCGCCACTTAAAGGATCCTAAGAAAAAATCCATTGTAAATTGTTCCTCTAGGATGAGAGTAAAGATGAAAACTCTGCAGATCCGCAACAGAAGGCACGAGAAGTAACGCAAGAACATTCCGAAAGTCAAGCCAAAGAACCTGCGCCGAGGTTAAAGCCCGAAACATCCACACCGCAAGACCACGTGCAGCGCATACCCGTATCACGTGATAATGATTTCGCTCAGCAGCACGAAACATCCAATCAGCGTGAAGAGAAGTCGACCATTGACATCCGCTGGCTGAAAGAAACCCACCAAAAGCTAACTGAGAAACACAATGCTGTTCAAGCTCAACTAGATGCACAGGTCGGTGCCCAGGTGAGAGTTTGTTTCAACGCATTACGAAAAGTGATTGTGCCGAAGATTACCCGTTCACATTTGTTTCTTTTATTTGATCCATAGGGAAAGATCGCCAAACAACTTGAGGATTACTTTCTGAATCCTTTCTCCCAATTTCCTTTTCCGGGATCACAAGTCCCTTTTCCCAGAGATATCCCCAAGGTTAACCTTACAGTTCCTGCGACTACCACTTCCTCTGGGACATCGGAAGTCGGCCGTGAGAGCGTCTCTCCAAAGACTGTTTCCGCTGCCGTCACGCTGTCCAGCATGGAAAAAGCACACGGTGAAGAGGCTCAGTGGACCTCAAGGCTAACCCCCCCTGCAAAGAATGATGCCCGTGTGGTTAGCGGGGGGAACGGCGTCATGGAACGGGTGAAGTCTCCTAGAATGCTGCCTGGTGTGGAGTCGGCGATTACAAAAGAAATAGGTAACGACAAAGCGTATTAGAAATGGAAAACATTTTTCGTGTTTCTATCGAGTTTTGTTTTATCACAAATGCCGTTCTCTGATTGGCTAAGCTACTCACCATCTATTCCGTTTTAGTATCACCTGCATTTTGATTGGCTACGCTACTAGAGGACTATCAGTAATGGTCATCGAGTAGGGAAATTCTTTCGTTTTATTCCCAAATAATTATTTTTTCAACCTGCATTTGCTAACTTTATTATTGCTTTTTCTGTCCGACTAGTTGGGTGATACAAATTAATTAATTTATAAGATAATGAGCAGCTTGTGTCTGAAGGAGATTGACATAATGGTTTTAACTACTAAAAGATGTATGCTAAAACAATTAGATTATGTGCTCGAGATTTCTATCGCGTGGTAGTTGACGAGGACGCAACATAGCATACAACGAGTAATTTGTTTTATTTGAACACTTTTTAAGCTGTTTATTGTCCCAATAAGTGCACTGTCAGAAAATTTATCCTAAACAAGAAAATCTGTCCTGTTCTTTCTATAGTGGAAACACCCCGAAGACTTGAGGCTCAACCCAACCTGGTTGGTGAGAGGCTTGTCTCGCGGGAATCCCGTGAAGTCCCCGCCGGACAGATAGCGCTTCAATTTCCTCAGAAATTGATGGCATTCGGGAATGTCGCCTCTGAACGTCTAGCTCAAGAGAAACCTGATCATGTGACAGAAAGAGAGCGGTTCGAGGGTTCTTTCAGGGCTTACGATAAGGGACCTCCTGTAAGCTACAGCGAAATGGTGCGTGATGTTTCTGAGAAAGCGATGGTGCCGAACTTGGAATGTCATCTACCAAGAAGGGAACACTCTCAAAGAGTTGACTCCTATGGAGAGATGACCAATTCGTTTGCTAAATCAGACAGTAAACGAGCAGAAAGGGGATTACAGCCTGCAAATGTTAGATTACGGGATAGCGTTGACTCTTTAGAAGATAACAGGGGAAATTTTCAAGCGATGACTCCCCATGAAAAACTGTCGCCTTCAGACCAGATAGGTAGCGATTCGGAGTTAGAAGATGACTTTAACACAAAATGCGAGATTCGGAGAATATCCTCGTCTTTTGTCCCTCTCAAAACAGACCCTGAAAACAAGGAAAATTCCACCATCTTTTCACTGAGGCCGTTCAGGTCGGAAGCCGAGCGAAAACAAATCCGAGAAAACATCGATCGACTCCGGTCAATGGCGAAGCGACGGAATAGCAAAGACCGATTCATGGTGTTTAGTCGTCGGAAAGATCTTCGGAGTCCGACGACGATTTTGAACAGCGTGACGAGCGCTATCAGCGACGTGGCGGGTGTTGAGTCAGTTGAGAAAGAAATGCGAATGAAATTAGCTGAGTTGCAGAAGAAATACAGAGAGAAGGTCAGGGAACTTGCCCGACTGCAGCCCAAGTACGGGTATGTAATTCAATGAAATTTATTTTTCCAGTTTCACTGAAAGTCATACCATTTCCTCGATTTGGTTTTACATTCGATTTTAAAAGATCTTGATAGGAACAAGAGTGCGAAGACTCTGTGCTACCCTACTATTCCATCCACAGCGGTCTAACGCAGTGCACTCTCGCAGTTCCCACGTTGTTCTCGCCAAACTGCCCCTTACAAGCTGACTTCTTTTGTTTTGCGTTAGATCGCTGTAAATTCATACCGCCTTTGCTCTTGCTATCAGTTGCATGTTTTCCCGCGCTTACCACTGGTTACACGATTTCCCGCGCTTACCCCAGGCTAGGTTACATTCTCTCGCTTCCCACACCGGCTAGAAGAAGCGAAAGCAACCATATCTTCTTGCGTGCTCTCCAAACTTCCAAAGTGCTTCATATCTCAGTGATGTACAGCTGAAAGCATGAAGTTGGCTCACGTCACAAGCGTGCGTCATTAGGTCATGATTTTGTTGCGTATACTCTGCCTGCTATGTTATGATTCTAATGGGTTCATTGGAGTATTTGTGACTGAAGCTCATCATTTTGGGCCTTAGCCCGGCCTTTGAGCCTCAGCAAAGTGTTAAACAATTCAAAGATAACCTGCTTGAACCGAATAGTTGTCATTGTCGTTCACTATTTTTACGTTAAGGTGACAAGTACACTAATGAATACTTTAAGGCGGAAGCTTATTGCTTTGGATTGTCTGTCTCCTCCACAGGGCCGACGACGGAACCGGCAAATCGACACCAATCAAAAGAGGCCCTGGAAGACCCCGGAAGCGGAAGTACTTTGGCGCAAGTTTCAAGGGTGACAAGTCTTCCCCAGGACCCCCAACCGGTTATAACAAAGAAGGCGAGGAAAGGCTACTGATGAGTGGGACCCAGTCACCCGAGTTAAACGCTGTCGCGAGTGAGTCGGAGAGCCTGGTATCCAAGGAAAGCGAGCCGCCCAAGAAAAAGAAGAAAAGAGCCAAGCAGAAGAGCCCTGTGGAGCGGGACGAACGTGGATCAGCTCCGCCATCCCGCGGGTTCAGTCCCGTGGAGTTTACGGTAATTGGAATGATGTTAGGTATCAGGTAGTATCTGTTTTTCAATGTCATTTTATTTATTTTTTCATCTGCCTGTTTTTTCTTTTAGGATTTTCCAGTCCCTGTTGGAAAGAAAAAGAAATCTCGTAAGCCAACTGGTATGGAAGAGGAGGTACAGGAATACGATTGATGTTTGGCTACTGTAGTGACTGTAGGCTGGTTCGCACTATCGCCTCATTCGGTGTCGTTTGGTCGGGACATTGCGTTGTGTTCTTGAGCAAGACGCTGGACTCTTAGATTGCCTCTCTCCACCCAGGTGTATAAATGGGTACCGGCGAAATTAATGCTGGGGGTAACCTTGCGATGGACTAGCATCCCATCCAGGGGGGAGTAGAAATATTCCTAATCTCTTCATGCTGCAGAAACCGGGATAAGCTCCGGCCTGATGGGCCACTTGGCTCCTATTCAGACGTTCTTTCTTACCTTCTTTTTTACCATTACGCGTTACACTTTATCAAGCGACCGTGTGGGTGACCTATTAAAAGGGGTTCGGATATAGTTGAAATTGAAAATCGGAGTCGAATGCAGAACCGGGGGAACCAGCCAATCATTATGCTAAAAATATCTGCTTGTGACTCCGACAATCTAGTTTGCACTGGATCAGAAGCGAGGAAGTCATAAGCAGAATCGGTATTCTGCTTCCAATTCCACCAAAATCAAGTTGATTTTCACACAGGATCGAGCCGCTCTGCGTTTCGAACTGACTACGATTCCGACTTCGTGAAAACCAGCCTTGAAAAAGAAAATAAGGGTTGTTTTAGGTGAAGGTGATACACAACTTAAGCAGCTTTAAAATTTAATTTTTTTATAACTGCGATGATCAGCTATGTCTTCATATCTCTCTCAGCGGTTCAATTATATGATATTTCACATATGCATTGGCGTGATGGTGTTTTGTTTTAGCTATTTTGCACTCGTCTTAAAGAGAAAAGTTTTACGTTACTTGAGTAACGTGATTTTTTTTGTTGTATTCGCATTTGAACTCTGTTTGTGAAAGTTTTAAACCTATATTTTCTTCGCTTACATTGCAGCCCACTGTAGCAACTTCCAAAAACAAACCTACAAATCTTAAGAAGAAGGGACCTGGTACCGGGAAACGACGGAAAGGATCGCCTACAGAAGATACGCTCAACCGACAGACCACCCCAGAACCGCCAGTTGGTAAACAAACTGTTTTTATTTGCTTCTTGTCACTTCTCGGTAGAAAGATGTTTGAGGGTTGACCCAGAAGATTCCAGTGTGATGACGTACGTAGTCCTACAGAGATTCTTTTCTTGCCGCTGATCAGTTGTTACGTGCGCGCCAATCATCAAGCTATGGCCAATGAGAAACACTGCACGTATCGCCGTCATGTGCGTCATCACTCTGGAATTTTTGGCTCGTCTTTCACGCTTGGAGAGGAGGGGGAGCGGAGAGCAAAGTGAACATGCGAAGATGGGCATCTCAGTCAAGATGTCTGTTGTTTTTTCTCTCTCTCGTGGTTCTGTCCCAAAATGCCGAAGAGTGAGTTCATTTATCGGTATATCTAAGCGGATGTTTTTATTGTTTGCAGCTATCAGTGAAAGATCCACCCGTGACTTTGAGAGCAATGCTGACTCTACGGAGCCGAAGAACGCGACCAAGAACTCGAAAGCGAAGAAGCCAAAGCCGAAAAAACGTGCTCGGCCTAAACTGACCATCGAGACTTGCGAAGGTCACGACGACGGGAAAGTGGACGACGAGTTACCGCCTGACAGTGCCGACACCACGTGCGAAACACCGCGAGCGCCCTCGCCGACCAAAGGCAAGAAAACCAAGGGCAGCAAAAAGAAGCGAAAGTCCTCCACAACCACTCCTCCTAAAGCGAAATTTGAGTTCCCGGAAGTGACTTCACATGACGATAGTTTCTCTGAAAACAGCAGCGTGTCTCCGAACGATATTGCCAAGGAGGTCGTAGCAGCGAGAAAGCAACTGGAAGCGCAGAAGAACAACAGAGAGGTGACGAGTGATGTTGATGACGATGTGTTTAAGCCGAGTCACGATGGACGCGATGGTTTGAGTCTATTAGCGCAGGCGTCGTTTGCGAGTGTTGATACACACACGAAACGCAAGAGATCTGAAGCTGTTTCACCTTCGGAGGACCTGTCGCAGAAGAAAAGAGGAAGACCTAAGAAAGCCTCGGAGTCGCCTCCATTTGAACCAGGTAAATTACAATAGTACCAAACGGGAGATGGGATGGGAGAGCAGGAGATCATAAAACACGGATAGGGAGTTAGGGAAAGAGATGATGGAAAGATGAGAGGGACGGACGGGTTAGGGTGAGGAGTAGGGGAAGAAGTCAGCAAGGAATCTCGATGAAACATTGTTCTTTATTCTTGCAACATTTCATTGTAGATGCTCCAGTACCACAGAAGAAAAAGAAAAAGAAGAAGGTTATAGAAGAGGTATGTCTTTTCGCTGGAAACAATACATTTCATCCTCAGAGTGCCCGAAGATTTGATATTGACGTGCTTATTGACATTCTACCGTCATAATTGACCGAGATTTAGACGCCTGGACTTCAATTATTGAACGGCGTTTTAACTTATTTCCAGCTTTTAAGTTTAACAACCGTTGTTATGTTCTCTAGGAGTCAACGAAAGAGCCTAAAAAGAAGAAAAAGAAGAAGAAGAAGGACAGTCAGCCAAAGGACGAGGGCACTGAAGAGAGACCCGCGGAAGAACCACAAGAACACCAGAAACCCGAGTCATTGTCTTTCGAACTTCATGACGAATTTGACAAGAAGCTTCCAGAGTCATCTGCGGCGACTGGAGACAGCGAACAAGACGAAGAAGTGTTTCGACCCGCTTCCGAGCAGAATAAGGGGGCCATGACAACACCGTCGGGCTCGAGCACTCCAAGGGAGAGTGACGAATTGAAGGGGAGCGTGTCATCATTGCTAAGCGACGAGTGGCAACCGAGAAGGAGTGAGAGAATCTTCATCAACAGCAGCGTGACCACCAACTCTAGCTCCAGCCCACTCTCGCCTACCGGCAAGGGAAGCGAGTTGGCTTACATGAAGAAGACGAAGAGGATGTCTATAACCAAGGTGGTGAGTATAACTGAGAGATTCTACTTTTACTTCTCCGAATATGGCCAACCTTACAGGGATAATTCGAAGATCTCGTTGGTTTTTTGATTACGAGTGCGCTTTCTGTTCTATTTGTAATATTTGTTTGCCTATTCACCAGTGGCATGCCTGTGAACTAGC
>OMLO01005221.1_pt1 | contig 10892 bp, 9 predicted proteins | sample 1674811 | NCBI WGS metagenome assembly OMLO01 (sample SAMN06265003, study PRJEB25207) | coral metagenome | isolation source: Coral host | place: Mexico:La Bocana,Puerto Morelos, Mexico | collected 2008-11-13 | reverse complement strand
GGTCTCTTTCCATTTAAATCACATATGGAACTTGGATTTTTTCCAAGTTAATGTCATGTCTGTATTTAATATTCCTTGTAATACTCGCTTGGAAGGGTGGTTGGTTGCATCTTTGATATGTGATTGGGCAATATAGTTGTGGGTTCATAGGTGCCAAGTCGTGTGTGACTGTGGGATGCATTTCCGGTCAAAGACCCACATTTTACCCTTGCTCACCATAGTCTCCAGCAGCTTAGTAGTTAGAGCATCCGGCTAGATCATCCCATCTGGAACTCAGAGTTATTCCAAGTTATTGTCAATTCTGTCAAATTACCAAAACTGAAATGTACGTTTTTGTTCATCATAACTCAAGACACATCAAAAAGTCCCATTGCTGCAGAACAACAAGAGGAGATTGTAAATTCTGATACAGCTTGCTGTGATGATGTTGACGACAAAGTGTTGTCTAATGAGGCATTGGATAAGCTTAACAAAGAGCTTGGAGGAGAAAGTTGTGATGAAAAGGAACCGGATGGTAACAGGACTGGTGCTGTGCTGAATGGAACTGGCGAAGAGGAAATACATGAAGTGGTAAGTTTGTCTTATAGGCCTTTGCAGCCAGGGTTATGTGATTATGGGCTATAACTTAATTAGAAATGAAAAGAGCAGATTGAAAATAGCAAAATAGCCAAGTTCAAGGCCCCAGGCAATAAAGAGGTAGTTAATATGACAGTTTGAATTTTCTAAAAATGTAGAGGATATCTATAGAAAATGTTGCTGGAGAGCAAGGTATGGCTGTCCAGCAAACTTTTCCATAACAGTATTCTTAATTTGTTACAAGTCAAACCGGTATACACCAGTGGCCTTAAACTTGGCCATTTTAATGTTTTTGACATTAATTTTTTTCTAATAAAGTTATAGCCCAGAATTTTATGAAAAGTATGTCACTGATGGTCTTACTGCAAAGGGCCTTTTGAATTATGATACAAGGTGTGTGCTTTGTACTTTGATACAGCAGACATGTGATATAGAGCATGCACTTTATTGGGATACAATGAAGTAGAACTGACCAATCATTGTTCACACAATTTCCTGGACATTTAGTAAGAATAAAAAATAGCATTTTGAAATATCTTTCAGCAGTTGGAAAATGGACAAGACCCAGAGGATCAGTGACTGCTTAGACAGCAAGTTATCAGTGTCCAGTGACAACAATGAAGTAGGAAACAACCTAACTATTGAAGAGAGCCTCTAAAATACACCAGTTTAAAACAGTCTTCACTCACCGGCAGGTTGTGCTTGTTGCAAAATTCTTGTTGGAGAATATAAAGGATGTGCTAAATTTTTATTACTCTGCATAAAGGTGTTTCCTTTGTCCCATATGTGACAAAGTGTTTTGAAAGTGAGCTATTGAAATGTTACAGTTTATAGATATATAATTTTGGTTGTGACTCGTCAATTTCATGGCAAAGAAATGTGATTTTTGGGTCATGACTATTTTAAGTCTCAGTGCTACATTTCTGTAATAGCCAAAAGTTTGACAGCATAATGTTTTGTGGAATATATTTTTTTTCTAAACATTCATCCTGTTAATCATAGGCTAATATTAGTCATTCAATGACATGAGTAGACTGAACTACATGTAATACATTTACAAGTTTTAAAAAAGTTGCCTAAAACAACAGCAGCGGCAATACCTGTGTCTGAAGCTGTCTGTCAGGTGTAGATTATACAACCAACCTTGCTGTACACAGTGAATTTAAAATCAAGAAGTTTAGTTTTCAAGCAAGGGTGTTTAACAAGAAAACTGCAAATTATTCTACCATGAACAGAAGGAAAAAAATACATTGTTTTTGTTGTAAAGGACTTGTTCCCAAACTATTTTACAGCAAAGACAAACATAGGTGCCATCATGCAAGCTAAGGTGCAGCTAAGAAAACAATAATGACAAGTATAAGTGTCCTTGTTTGTTTGTTATTGTTATTTTACAGTAGAATGTTAATATCAAATTTTGTTGTCTTAAAAGATATCCATACCCCCTCATGGAAGAAGGGTATAGAACTTCGTAGATCTATTGTTATCTAAAGTTTGGTTCTTGACATCTCCCACCCCTTCAGAATTTCTTAAGACTTTCCAAATGGTGGGCATGGATATTTTTGTGGAACTGCACTTTTTGCTTAATTTCAGTTCCCTTTCACTGGAAATAGACCTCTAGACATCAGTTAACTTGGACGGAAACCACAGGTATAATAAGCTGGTCATTTCTGAAAATTAAATGCCCATGTGTGTCTAGTACAATTCAGTAAATTTGCGAGAAATGTACCTTTTTCCTTTTTATTGCATTTAGTACAATCCTTAAAGCTGTAGCAGTGACGAGCAGCTCTCAAATTTTACTGTTTTCAGACTCTGATAGTCAGCCAACATTTCTAACATATTTCCAGCTGATGGAGACTGTTATTCTGTGACTGAACAGCTTTTAAATTTGCATACAAATCAATGAAAGCAAAACCCCACAAATTGTTTTTTTTTTTGTATCAAATGGCTTCTCCCATTTTTGGATCTTTAAGATTAAAAGTCAGTTTGGATGCAATTCTGAAGGTTCTTGATTTGGTTATAAAACGTGCAGCAAAATCACAAAGATTTAGTGTTGTAAACTATCACCCTTAAAAAGTTCCAAAATGAAAACTCTTTTCCAGCAATGGCAGTTCTGTTTTTCTTTCTTTCATTGATGCGAAAGTTGTGTCCTCAAAAGAGGAAAGTAAAATGTTCTGGAATTAAAAAAAAAAATGATTTTCTTCTTTATTAACTAAAATAACCTTTCCAGAATTGTATTTGTACTGATTACAAGTGGTATTTTTCCAGAGTTAAAAGAGTGTTTTGTAGTTATGTACACACATTAGTTATACATGAAGCTGGTAGTTTTGTACACAAATAAGCAATTGTTACTGTTAAAGGGAGAAAATATATTTTGTAATTGAATTGTAGAAAATTATGACAGATTTCAGAAACATCAATTTGATTTTAAAACTTTGATTAAAGAGAATATATTGTTGCAGTTTTTGTCTTCAGTTGTTTTCATAATTTATTGTTAGTAATACCTTTTTATAACTGAGATTACATATGCCTTGTAACTGGCTAATGGTCCTAGTGTGTTCTCATGCCTGTAAGAACATACATACAGAACTTTATCTCTCTCCATATCTTGCTGAAATATCTGAATTTAACAGCAGTTACGGGCAGTTGTCTGCAGCAAGTCCCACTCTTTTGCTGTGCTGTTGCATGACAAATTGCGTGAGAGTTTAACAATACCTGAAATGCAGAAAGTACTGGTAAACTTGATTCCAGGCGGCAATACTGCGATAAAATGTCATGAGACATGCTCATTTCAGGGGGTCTTGTACTGAGCATTTTTGCTTCAGTTGTGTTTCAACACAATTATTGTGAGCTAAGTTTCCAAAACATTGCCTAGTTTAACGGCACATTAAGAAAAGGTAGGCTATATAAGAGCAAAGTTGCCTATGTTAGGCTGGAACTTATCCTGGTTTCTGTAACTCGGTGGGACTAGGGATTTTTGTTCTCTCCCCTGGATGTGACACAATAGTCTATCACAAGGTTACCCCCAGTGTTAAACTCGCCAGTACCTAATTGTACACCTGGGTAGAGAGGCACTGTGAGAGTAAAGTGTCTCACCGAAGAACACAACACAATGTCCCCAGCCAGGGTTTGATCCCAACTGCTTAATCTGTAGTCCAGCGCACTAACAATGAGGCCACCTTGCCTCCACTTTAATTTTCTGAGATTTTGCAATCGCAAACCCAACAATCAGACTCTTACCAATTACCAATTCAAGACTTTATTAAAGACCTTACCCTGAACTTGTACTTTATAAAACAAGAGCTTATTATTCCAGACCACACAAGCAATTTTTTTGTCCCCAGTTACATGAAAATTGACCATCACCTCCAGGCATATGTAATCAACTTATTCCAACAAACTTGCAATTGATTATATCACCATTGCTTATAGTTATTAACAGCACATAAGCCAGTGTCTGATGTCCTTATGTGTTTACTGGTGCGAAGAGGAAAGAGTGAGTGAGCCAGTGAATGAGTATTTCCAAACTTAAGTATGCAGGTACGTGGTGTTACCGGAGACCCCCCCTGAGCATACAGTGGTTTGATCGTTGATTCGTTCTTTTATGTAACGTTTTACCATATATGGTCTCATACCAGTATATGTCCGGAGGCACCACATAGCTACCGGTACTGTGCTGTCTACTGGTGGACAGCCATCTGACCTTCCATGTTTGATTTTCCATGTATCATTACCAAAAAGCGTTAAATGAAACCAATAAAATCATTTTTATCATTCTTTTTCACTCTCATTTTCCATTGGCTGATAGTTGGTGAGGAGCAACAGTTAGTCTTGTTGTTAAGATAAACAATCTGTTTGTACTGTTACATAGGGCAGCTTTGGCCTCTTTCCAAAAAATCTTGTATATAATGGTGTCGAAAGGTGTGATGACATGCCTTGGTTTGAACAGAGGTCGAGTGTTTTAAGTCTGTTTATTGACACCACATGCCAAAAAGGAAATCTAAACTTAAGTATTTGAATAGGTTTAACTTGTGGGCCCTGACTTGGAACAATACTTCAAATATTGATCTCTGAATTTCAAGACGGGTTCTTATACAGGAGGAATTGTATGTTCAAGTGAACTGGCATTTTGTTGAAGTGATTAACGCAATATGAGAAGAGAAAATGTTAAAATGTGGTTCATCAGCTAGCATTTTCATTTCTGAAGTGTTTGAAAGAAAGCATAGTGTTTTGCACCAGCCACTTATATCTTAAACTTTACAAGTTTGTAAGATTTTTGCTCATAACCAAAAACATGGTTTGCCATATTTTACTTGTATTCAGCCAATGTGCAATGTTTAATCTGTATTGTAATTCTGTGAGTTCTCCTTGCCCATTGTTGATACAAAGAGCTGGATTAAAGTATGTGACAGTTAGAATCATCTATTTCTCTGACACTGATAAACCCCACTTGCGTTCCGAACTGATCTCCGTCTCGTCGATACGAGAAGAACCTTTGGTCACACTTGGTACATTGGGTTGGGTGTTGAGATTTTGATGTTTCATCCATCTCACTGTGAGGAAAAACAAAATGATAGATAAAATATTTGGAATGGCTCAATGTTTTGTAAACCCTGTCTGTTATTCTCAAAGGTGGCAGCAACTGGATCTAAGTTCTGCCACAGGATATTGTTTTGACAAGGATTTATTATCTAACTGTGGGGTGTAATTAGGACTGACTCTTGTACACTTAATTTAATTTCTCCTAAAAGATTTAAGAATACTTCCCTTCCCCCATTACCTTGTTCCATCATCAATGTTCTTTGGAAGTACCCCTTTCTTCTCAAGTTGCAGCCTTATTGAAAGGCGTAGGTCAATAAAGGGTTTGGGCTGTCCATCTCTTCGCACCACAACACTGTCACCAAAAGCTGTCGTAAACTTTTCAGCAACGTCTTCACCAACCTCAAAACAGCATGGGGCAATTGACGGTCCAATGGCAACTACAATATTTTTTACTTTGCACTCAAATCTTGTTAGCATCACATCGATGACGGCAGCATCAATCATCTCCAGTGTCCCACGCCAACCTGAATGAGCAGCACCACAAACCTGTAAACAACCAAAACAGCTGTAATTATCAGTTTCCAACTAGAAAAGAATGACTAATATTTCAAGCCCTGATATCTAATAATCTTTACCAGTGTCATCTTTATGGCCAACTGGATGCTGATTATATTTTGCTTAACTGAAGGTGGGACAAGTGGTTAGAAGAATTAGATATTCTTGGTTGATAGATTTTTTGAGTGACTGTTTAACCTGGGAGTACTTTGTTATTGTTATTTATTTGCCACTCATCTATTACAACAGTGTTCTATATAATAAATTACATTTTAGAGTAGCAGGAGACCCCAGCAAGCTCATACAAGCTTTTCTAAGGAGATTCCCTATTATATAACATAACTCAACAATATTATTTCATAATATATGGTGGCCATATAAGTCTGTGTCCACAAAACAACAATAATAAAGATAATGAGTTTAAAATTTATCTAATAATCAATATTTTGATTAAGCACAGAAGTTTTCAATTTCTTTCTAAATATCTGCAAAGACCAGATGTTCTTTAAAACGTCTGACAAGGTATTCCAAATCATAGGACCTTCATATTTTATAGAGAATCTTCCATAATTTGTTCTGTTCCCTGAGGTCTAACCCCTTAAACTTTTGTAAACAGAAAAGGAACACCTTTTGTATACCTCTAAATGAAAAAAGGCACCTTTCACTTTCTTTCATAACTGACCATATTATGAATAAATCATCAAAATGAAAATCTATGTATAGCTTAATAAATTAAATGACACATCCATAGGGTGTGTCTGTTCGAAATGTATTAATTCACTCATTGACTCCCGGAGCTTTTTGCCAAAAATGCATTTTTTGGACATTTTGGAGATTTTCAGCCTGGGAAATTAGCTCCAAAAAGACATTTGGAATGTGATAGCAGCCCTTTCTTTCCATTGGCACTGTGTTTTACAACAATCATTTTTGCTTGGGCATGTACAGAAATCAAACTTGAATTTTTGAGTTGGAAGTGATCTATGTCTTAAGGCTTTTCGGGTTTTGTTACATTTTTTTCTCTTTTACTTTTTCTCCTTTTGTGATCTATTTGCAGCAGAAATTGACTTTCTACTGGGCTTGCTTACAGTTCAAAAATTTTTGAGAAGGAGTCTTTGCCATGGGCAATTTTTAATATTGAGTAGCTAAGTGTAGTTGCAGGAAATTTTGCTGCAAGTTTTTCACCCAAATCTTTTTAGCATTTTTTGTGCATCTCAGGCTTTAGTGAGCTGATCACTCTGATCTGGGTATCATTAGAAAGATCTTTTCTTCTTGCAGAACTTGAGTATACATGATGCTAATTTGTGCCAAAGGTGATGACATTAGAACTGGAATAAAGGCCAGTGCTCATCAAGGCTGGTTGCAGGCAGCACAGGAGGCAATGAGCTAATGGCCAGTTTTAAATAACTAAATGACGGATTACCCTACTCTTAGATACCTCGACTTGTGAAAACTCTACCATCTAAATTCATGTGTGTGACTTGAAAGTGTCAGTGCTTAAGCCTTTTTTTTACCTTTTTCACTGGATCACAGAACAAGACTGTTGGACAGTCTGAACCTGGTGCTGCTATGGTCACCTGTCTTTTATCAGTAACCAAAGAATCATAGCTGTCTGGTTGAGGATCACCCACCACCCACACATCAGCTCCATGGACACACCTGGCCATCTGAAATTTTTCTACCTCAAATCGGGCATTGAGAGCTAGTCTGCGACGATTTTCCTGCACATTGATCTCTGGATCTCTTCGCTTGTCACTGTATTTCAAGTTAAGTGATGACAATGTTTTGTATGTTGAGACTCCTCCATGTCGTGTCGTGAAACCATGATTAAACAGGTTTGTTGGAACCAGTGTTGACTGCAGAATTTCTACCATCTTGCCATCAGGTAAGATGATTTTTGGCATGATTATTTTGATGTGCTCATCTATGAGTGGAAAATACCTTTCTTCTCTGTCTTCTCTGTGCTTCCTTTCCTCATCATCCATTTCATGGGTGCATTCGTAAAATTTCACATTGTAAATGTCTGATGAGTAGAGCTGAAAGTTGAAAGAGATTAGATCTTTTTTATCAGCAGTTTGGGAATCTTGCATTAATCATTTTGTAACTAGCATTTTACTTGTGACGGATGTGACAATGAAGCATACATACTGACTGATGAAAATGGTGGACAAATTCAGAATTGAACTTTTAAAATCACTTTAACACATATTGTTAAATCTTTTCTACATAAATGAGTAATCTCAAGAGACTTCACCAAGAAATTGTGAGGAAAGCCACAGCACATCATGTGTTAAGTCTGATTTGAAAGACCTGCCATCAGCTCAATTCACATCATTCATAAATTTCTGTTTTCCTTGTTTTCTTAGTAGTAGTAGGTCCACATCAGCTATACAGTTGCATACTCCTAAACCTACTTATATTTATGATCTTAATGTATGTATGTAGGTTAATCTGACGAGCTGCTTTAGCTGCCTTTCAATGCTCTGCTGAGGTTTACTGAAACATTGTGGTTTCAGAATCATCATTTTCCCAACTTTTTTCTCCATACTCAAAATTAATAGGAAAATCTCTACTGCAGAAGCAAAAGTTTTCTGAAAACTTCTGAATGTTGTTTTTTTTTAAACACATTTCTTCTGCAACAAAATAATATTGTGTGTGCACTTATGGAGACATAATTATTTCAGAAAACATTATGTAACCTCATTGTATGGGCATTTGTAAGGCTGTCAAGATTGCAGTTGTCAATCAAGCTGAAAGCAAATTTAATTCAGTGTTTTACTACACCTTCTCAAAAAATTTCTTTGCCCTTTCCATATGTAGCTGTGTTGTGACGACATGGACATTACTGGCCTCAAATTCATCTATAATAATGCGACTGTAATAGGCGTTTTCTGCAGTGCTGCTTGCTTTCTCCTCCTTGATGATGTGTCCTGGGTCAATAAGGTTGTTATCTACTGCATACTTCTCCATAGCACTGGCTTCTGTCACAACCTGCTGGTTTTAATCCAAACATTGCACATGTCAGTACTAACATGGGAGTGGTCAAGTCATCAAGATTTTCAGACATTTTTGCACACCAAAAAATTAATCAGGTATTTATCACTTCACTCAATCAAAGTCCAGCGTATTGACCATTATAGCAATAGCTGTCCCATTGGCATCAAAAATTTTGCTTGGTTTTACCATCCTCTATTCCTCCCCAAATTTTTAAAGTACCCTGAGAAAAATAGACACAAATGTTATTGATGCAGTAATCACTATTGCCAGAAAATATATTGGCAATATAGGATAATATGAACAGGGCAGCTGTTGTCTTTTGTTTTCCATTTAATTCATTATTGGATTATTGACCAAGTGGGAGGTCAAGATAGCTGGATATTGGTCAAGTTATTTTTTTGTGTGTTTTAAATTTGGATGGTAAAATAAGAATGTGGCCAATGGGTAGCCCTGTGGTCCAGCCATTTTGTCCGAACTAGCTTGGTCAAGAAAAGGATTTATTATTAATACAGATAAAAAGCATTATTTTCTTGAATAACTGATGTTATTGAAACCCCTGCCATCAGTGATACCATAAAGGATTGAAGGATTCTAAAAGTACTTGGTACATTTGGATAGCTGTCAATTACCTGATCTGGTGCCTGATATCCAGTTACAATGACATGGCAATCAATGTTCTGTTGTTTTAATGATGAGTACACCTCAGCTGCCCGTTTGACTCTGGATTTCATCATTTCAGTTGCTGACCCATCTTCATTAGTACGAGAACCAAGAACAACGATTATATCGGTCGGATTTTCAGCTTGCGCCATTTTCTCTGGAAAATTGATAAGAAATACAAACAAACATAATATGAACGAATTCCAAGGGCTTCCGTGCTTATACTAACTTTGGTCTGTAAGACAATAGACAGACAGATAACCTTTATTTATGCATGATTAAAATTCAAGTTCAGTAGCTTGAGGGGTCAGGCAAAAATAAAATAAAATTAAATGTATATTAAACTTCATACAAAGTAAATACATGACAGATACAGTTCATCTAAAAATTCATCAAATAAAATTAAACTGAGAATGGATACTTAACTACCGGTAATTATTCGCAGTTTATTGTTTTTTTTTGTCAGATAGCTAGCTACGTTATAATTCAATCCGCCCCTAGTAACAACGTGCCAGTATTCACCAACAATTATACACCTGGCTGGAGAGAGGCACCGTGACTAAAATATAGACATCTCAGACATTTCAACTAGCCTCTCTACACCAAGCTTCAAGTACAGCGTAGCTATTGTAGCACCTCGCCATTTATGGATTGGCAAGCTATTGCAATATACAAATATAAGTGTTAATTTAAGGGGCTCATTAGCTGCTAATTACAATGATAATATATTCAATTAAGACATGATAGCGTGATACCTTGAGGGATTCACACCCTTACAGATTTCCAAAAGATTACTTAAACGATCATGGAATTCAGGGTATTTATGATATTATCTTAATCATACAATCCTCAAACTGTGTGCACAGCGCTACGGGAAGGTAGTGTCAAGTGAAATGTCAACTACCGGGGACAAAGATTGCACTGTATAGAAACGATCGAACAATACGATTAAGTTTTGTGTAAACACGATTATCAAATGTGCGTCAAAATTCCTTGAACGCTATCTTTCAGGCGAACGTCAATTAACAGAGCTAACAACTGGGATTGTTATGAGAGCGCTGCATTCCCCTGCCCTCACGGACTGAAAATGACGAGGACTTGTCTTACCTGCTGTGAACTTCTTGCTTAAATTAAAAACAGCTCAATCGTGCCAAATTCAAGACCTTATGCATGCGTTTTAATTCTGTTACGTTCCTAAGCGGAAGTGGTCGAGAGGGCAATTATCAGCCTGGGTACGAGTGGTTCTCTGACGTACACCACGCCTCCCCTGTAGAATTTCATAAGTCAGGATTTTTTTAAGAAAAGTCACTTATTCACATTGATTTGATCCTCTTTCACAATCCCTTCTCTCAGTCGTCTTTATTACACCTTTGTGAAAATAGATAGCGTTATTTCCGTTCATGATCTGCTGGGGACGATTGCGTGACGGAGAAGCCTTTCCTAAGGCATCGTGACAGATATGAGCATGTCAGAAAAACAGACACGATAAAGGAGGGTGTCAATGGGGTTAACTGCTTAGCGTATAAAGGCCTTTTTTCGCTATCGTAAGCGTATAAAGTACAAAATAT
>OMLO01005220.1_pt1 | contig 10894 bp, 8 predicted proteins | sample 1674811 | NCBI WGS metagenome assembly OMLO01 (sample SAMN06265003, study PRJEB25207) | coral metagenome | isolation source: Coral host | place: Mexico:La Bocana,Puerto Morelos, Mexico | collected 2008-11-13 | reverse complement strand
ATTTACAGTGTAGGACATTTAGGTGTAAATTCATTGTGTTACCTCTTACTACGTTCAAGGTCAACAAATTATATACCGTTACACTGTTAGTTACAGATTGACCAAGTTTCTTCGCCTTCAATTCATGAGGTTTCAACATAGGGTTTGTGGGATGTGGGGTGAGCCTTCTTTTTTTTGTTAAACCTTTTTTTTTGTTACACTGATTCCAAACGACGACTCCAACCTCCTTGATCTATGAAAAATGGCGTTCAATCACTTTATTAAACATGGATTACAAAATTGCTTCAAGAGCTATACATGTAGCATCAAGAATTATAAAATCCTTCCTTCCTTAATACATTCTGACCAATGCGGTTTCATGAAAAATAGACTTATTGTTTGGAATGGCACATGGAGAAGATAATAACAATCTTAGGAAACTGAATTTTGTTTATTACTTATTATACAATAAACCAAGATATTCTCGCGTTTTGACTGGTTCTCGGTCTGATAATGGATTTTGAGAACTAGACCTTGATAATGCTAGGTAGTTAGTGGGTTCTATTTGTAGTGTAGATTTTGAGTTAAAGAGGTGTTTTGATGTCACTGTAAATCACACATGAAAGCGAGACTCACAAGCTACCGGTAATGAGTATTGTCTGAGGAATTTTTTACTTAAAAGTGTTCCGGAATGACTCTTAAGTTGATGTTAACATTATCTGAGGGTGCAAGGAATACGACAGTGGTGATAGGTTAGGTTATGTGCCGTAGCACATGACACAAGACAAATGAAACGGTCTTTGTATTTTTAGTAGACAGTTTTGTTTCCTTTTTTTGATGTGGCACACTTTACATAATGCTTAGGTCATAAAATTCAAATGCAGCTGCAACAAAATGCATCTTTTGTGCAAGAGCTCCTTTTTTTCCTTTTTCTATGCTTCCTGCTTAGATTTTGTGTCCCACATGACACTACAGGGATTCTGGTTGATTATGCCGTGAAATACAAGAAAACTGATAAGAGTCATTCGGTTAAATAGTGTATTTTTTTTCATTTCAAACAAAAATTGGTGGTAATGTCTAATCCTAATGATTAATGTTGCTTCAGTACTATAGAGCCTCAATTCTATGTATAGACCTTTTTACGGTTGTTGCTCAGTGACCTGGCCTAGCTTTCAATGGCAGCGAGGCTGGAGGTGACCTTGTAAATTGGTCTTTTGTGATAAAAAATTTCAATATGGCTGCACCTGTAGCTAATTTGGTTCAAATTAATACCTCTCCTCGTACTCTTTTGATGTACATCACCTTAAAGTTTGTCTATGGAACGCATAATTGGTAAGGAATAAAATGGCGAGTTTTGTCGACAACAAACATGTATATGATAATGAAATTGACATCTTGGCAATTACTGAGACGTGGTTCTTGGATAAACATGCCGTCGTGAAAGCTGAATGTAGTCCCGATGGTTATAAGCTGTATGACATGCATAGATCTGGCTTTCATGGTGGAGGTAACGCCTTGATCACTTGTTCAATATGATTGTTAAGCAAGTTATTTCTCCTGTGTGGTGCTCCTTTAAACTCTTGTAGTGGATTTTAATCAGTGGATCTTTTCACATACGGCTTACCATCGTCTATAGACCCCCTTACTCTAAAAAGCATCCTTTAATGATTTCGTTCTTCGTTCATGAATCAGGCACCTTGGCACCTTGAATCATTTGTCCTATGTACGGAAACCATATTTTTATGCACGGACTTGAACATCCATGTTGATGTCGAGGATAATCCCGATGCAGAATCATGTTTGGATCTCATGGATTCTTTTGCACGCGCTCAACATGTGCACTTTGCAACTGATATTCAGGGACATACACTGGACTTAGTTATAACCGAAAAATGGACAGTATCATTCAAGATGCACTGATCTCAGGCTCTGTTTTATCTGACCATGCGACTGGATTGTTTAACTTAAAAGTCAGAATCTCCCAAGGAAATATGGTTTTGGAAAATCAAATCAAGTTATCTTCCCAAGCCGGCTTAAGAACAATCTTTGTAACTCAGAATTGTTACTATGAGTACGAGTATGAGATCGACTTTTTTTCAATTCTAGTTTGTAGTCTTCCCATTATCAGATCACATACCCATCTTATCCTATGAGCTACCCCCTCTACCTGAAACCAACATCAAGAGAGAACTAAGACTCTGGGAACGTCACTGGTTGAAATATTAGAAAATCATACTCGTACTCAATCTCGTACTCACAGTCCAATCTAAATGTCCCTAATGACTTGATGAACTTCATTCTCAGTCCTTCTTAATTTCTGTAAAATATTGATTTTTCAGGTGCTGGTGGTTGGTCTTCCTGGGAAGCCTGGGAAATCTGTAATGTGACATGTGGCAGTGGATCTCGTACAAGGCGGCGGTTATGTAACAACCCTCCTCCTATCGGTGGCTTTTTTTCTTGCCGAGGAAATGGCTACGAGTCCCAGCCATGCAACACAAGCAATTGTCCAAGTAAGAAGTCCTATAAGGCAGCCATAATCATAAATTTCAATCTTTGGGTGTATTGCTCTCGATCAATGATCCAAGATCACTCGAACCCTTAAATCCACTCTTAACTATACATTGTAGGATTTGCTAAGTTCCTTTAATGGTTCCATATCCAAGTGATTATCTTAATATGGATCACATGTATCCCTATAGAATGCACCTGTAGTCTTCAAGCTCGGAACTATCTTCCCTTTATACTACATCAGAATTGGCAGGCTGTGATTGCCAAGGACTCAGCTGCCAATACATGCATGTTCCAGAGTACTTATTAGGCTCAGTCTTACATGAAACTGTTGTTTGAATTTTTATGATTTTTTTCTTATTTACATGTATTTATGTTGCAATAATTGTGTAATGAGAATACAGCACATGTACCTTATTTTCTTATTAAAATGGTGGGTCTCTTGACAACGTGTAAGCCACAGGTTGCATGTGGCAGTAGTTTATCACCAACCCTTTACACACTCCAGTCGTAATGGTGACAAATATTAAGGGGTTTGTTTCTAAAAAGGAAAAAAAACACTGAGTGTTTAATACTGAGTATTCGAGCATCATACTGTTTTAAATACATGGCAACAGATGCTTTTTGAAAACTTATATTACAGTTGTATTTTATAACATTTTTAAACTTGCCACATAGACAAGTTTATATGTTGGGTTTTGTTTTGTGTTTGCCGAGTTTTAGCAAAGCAGTTATGCTGTGCTTTTATCATCAGTAGGAAAGCCAAACATCAATCAATTGTGGCTTGTGACGAATCGTGACCAAGTTTTAAGTTATTTTTTGCTAAAAAAAAACCTCATAGTCGGCGTGTTTGACTATGTGTTCCATGCATGGGTGGACGACTGATGTTTTTATTTTTAGACAAATCAGATTGAAGCTACTATGAACAACCAACAATTTTTGTTCAGTTTGTGAATGAAAGCTTCAATTAAGGAGCACTGTTTACGAAGTAATAACTGTCTTCTCGTCGAAACGTTCCTGGGAATCGACACTGAGATACTCATTTGAAGTGGTTTTCCAGGTCAAAGCTTTGCAATTAAAACTGATGAATCAGTGACTCTTGTTGACACGGTCAGGTTAAACAAACTACAGGTCCAGAAACTTTAACTTGATAAAGATGTCTGGATGTCTCTTTTCTTAGCGTCGTTAGCGGCATTTTAATATCTTGCATTAATAGAAATTCTTACAAATGGGAATTTTTAGGAGAGATTTTCTTTAAGGGTTTGTGGTATTGAACTTCCTCAAATATTCCTGAAGACTCCATGGCAGCAATTAAGTTAAACCGTAAATTAATTAGATAAGACTCCGAGGTGACACAGTGGTTCTTTCGCTTTGAGACAGATTCTAGACAATTCAAAAGGTTAATTTACATCTCTCAGAAAGTGACAATTTTTTTTCTGTAACAGACTTTTTGTCATTAAAAAGACTCTCAGTCGTTGGGAAGGGTAATGTGACTAGGGTAATGTGACTAGGACAATGTGACTAGGACACATCCCAATACAGATTTCAAGTTAGGTAGCACTGTTTACATTCCAGAATGTCTTCTCGTTTAATGATCATTGCTGGCAACTGAATACTATTAAGACCATGCTAGATTGGGTTTTGTTATAACATGAGTTTAATTCAGTAATCTGTTGACTAACGAACATGACTTTTACATTTCACGCACACCAATGTCTGTACATTGTCACTTGATACTTTGGTTTTCTTTGTAAAGGTATACAACACGACACCAAAATGAAAGAATTTTTTTTCCAAATGCTAATTATCATTTTACTGATGAACAAAAACTAATGTAATGATCAGATAACCACATCTGACATGTCAAGCCATGGAATAGTACATTTTTATTCTTTACACATCTTTGTCGTTAACAATAAAACCACTTAAAATTAATAAAGCGGTTGAATCTGTTTCAAGGCTGTTAAGTCAAGCTCTCAGTAAACGGTACTCCCATCAACACCACTACATGTTATAAGTCAGGCTCAGCATGCATCTACACGCAACATTTAATTTTGAAACTCGTTTTCAAAAAAATGTACAAAAAGGCAGCAGGAAGAGTGCACCTCTTATGGTACATCTGTTCCTGCATTGATATTTTTACTGCCCAACGAGCTTACCAATCAATGATTATGCCAATGTTTATGTACTGTAGCTATACTAGTGTTGGTTGGTCAGAGCCCCGTAAACGCATGATCTGCTCCATTGAGTCACAAAGCCTCAAAATCGTTTCCCCGAAATGCAGTCCACAGAACCGTGATCTCCGATTTTTAGCAATTGATAACTTTTTACAAAAAAGCCGTGCTGTTTTGTATTTGATTTCAACAAAATTGTAACCAGAGATCTTCACGAGAAACCAGTAACTACGACCAATTCCAGCCGAACCCGCAGCGACGTCAAACAAACGAAAATTATCCTTCCCGCTCAGGCTACAATCAATCCCCACGACGGAGCGAATTGCCTTCTCAGTTTAATGCAAGTGGCCCGCGTATGGCCGTGCTCGATGATGGAGATTACGATGATAGTTTCGTCGCGCCGCTAGAACAAAATACAATTCACCAGACAATTCCAAATGAAGGAGGCGAGTTTCCAAGAATAAACTGGAGCGTTGTCGGATCGCAAATTGGCAAGGAACTGTCTCAGCAGTTGCCAAATACGTCTTCCTTGGTCCCAGAAGTGATCCAGCAAGGTCAAGTAAAGAAAAACCAGTCGCCAACTGTGGTTATTGAAGTATCAAAACCAAACTCCGGAAGTGGTCAACAAACAATGGAGCCAAATAATGAAAACAAAGCAACTTGTGAAGTAACAACCGCTGCCCGTCCCGAGCGCGAGTTACCTGAAAACCTGGAAACTAAGCCCCAACCGGAAATACGTCAGCCCCTGGTCACTAGTCCACTGAAACCGAACGAACTCAGCGGAAACCAGAGGATTACCCCACCACAGGGTCAGGAAAAACATGTTGTCCCATTTCCTAACGCTGTACGCCGTACCAAAACCAGAATTAGAGCAGATACAGATGTTAGTGTTGACCTGTGCACGGACGGGAACATCGGGAATCCCTCGGTTCTAGATCCCTCTCAGCCAAAACATAGTACTTCCGCCGGAAGAGAATCCACTGAAGTCAACAATGGCAGCTTGCCTAACCATAAGCCAGATCCTGCCCAGACAAAACGTGAAATTTCATGTTTAACCGATGAACAGTGCAACATTACAAATAATCAAGCCAACCCACGTGACCTAACAGTCACTGCCCAGCTAAATGGCCAAGACATTACGTTACTCGTAGATACCGGAGCAGGCATGACAGTAATCGATGAACAGTTTACAAGAGACATCTATAAAGGTCAACTACCCAAGTTGGGCTTCCCAGGTAACCCAAGCAATCAGCAACCACCAGAATTGCAAACAAAGTTTGAGAAACTCTTAGGAAAAGTATCAGGAAAATTTGACGGCAGTCACGCCAGAATTGGAAATACAGGTAGCATCGCCGCGTTTTCAGAAGCCAACAATAGAGAGATGCCGGAATTGCTGAAAGAAATTCGCCGAATGGAAAACGGTTTAGAAAATCTGAACCAACGAGTAAATCGCATGAACCGCCTCGCCCGACGTAACCGCACCGTGTGCTATAGGTGTGGACGCACTGGCCATATCCAATATAACTGTTACTATTATTACCAGCCAGAAAGCCCGTACCAGAACCAAGAAGGGAGCCAAGAGTACCATGCGAATTACAATCAGGAAGAAAATCAGCGTCTGGCAACTCATCCCTCGGCCCATTTGTCCGTATTAGATGCTCAGTATGCCCAGCGAGTTCTAAATTACCATGACAACAAAGTAAGGAGTTCAGGATCAGCTGAACAAAGCTCCCGTCAGCCAGTACGCACTTGCAAACTAACATTTGAAGGAGAAGAAAACTCGTCAGATCGTGTGTTAACCGCGCTACCAAAGCAAGAGAAGACAAACAGCCAGGAAAAAGCAACAAGTACAACACAGTCACAACAAGAAGTGAAGCTGACAAGAACCAATAAGCGACAACCACAAGTCTCGCATAAGCAAGTATCTTTGCCCGCAACAAAACACCGTCAATCGAAGTCAGCAGCTCAGCCAAGCAACGATTTCTCGTCTGGTAAAAAGGATTTCAAGCTAAAGTGCAGTGATCTAACTACAGAAGGTGAAATAGCAGGCCAAGCAGTTCAGTTACTCGTGGATACTGGAGCGTGCGTATCGGCCATACACGAACAGTTTTTCACGAAGATTTATGGTCAATTCCCGCCTAATATGAGCGAAGGTTCCTTATCGGCTGCCCAGACAGTAAGCGGAGAGAAAGTCCCAGTGTTAGGAAAGATTACGATACCTTTACAGTTGCAAGCAAGAGAATATACCTGTGAGTTTCATGTCATGCAGAACCTGACCTACGATGCTATCCTTGGTCGAGGTTTTCGACATAAGAACGGAGCCCTTATTGATCTAGTAGATGGTACTCTTTCCTTCAAAGGAACAGGATACGTTGGAGAACAAGCCAGCACAAAGACTGTGCCAGTGATGGGAACCTTCCTTTCCCAGCAGAAGTTGAATGAAAAGAACATCGTGGTCAGTGATGCAAATCTAGCGCCTTTACCAGAGATTTGTTCAACGTAATGAAAAGAACAAACTGATGTTTTCTCACCAGTCACTCCTACTTTTGCTGCTCATTGTCCTATACCTACTGACTGCTTCATGCACGCCACCCACGGAAAACAACGACAAGCCCGTTATTCAGAAACTACCCAAGTTCTTCTTCCAGGAAACCCCCAATGATATCCTTCAAGGTGGTCACGAAATTTGTACCCCACTTAGCCTAGCGAATTACAAGAGATCTGACCAGAGTGAAGCCCAAAATGAAAGAAACGTACCGAGAGTTAAAACGTTGAAGTCAGCCGTATCTCTCTTTGGAACCGGTGATGTTCAGAAAACCTTAAAGGCCATGTCTTCAAGCAAAGAAAACAGTTCTAGGTTACCACAAGAGATTCATGTCTACCGAAATGTAAAGAATCAAGAGAGCCAGTTTATCATTGACCAGGAATTTTGAGAGAGGAAGAGGTGTTGATGACATTGAAGAAGTAACGCATTATTGACGCATATAGACAAACAGGTTAATGAGAAATATATCCTCACAGAAATGAGATTATAGGAGGGATTTCAGTGTCGAAGTAGACAAGTAGACAGTTTTCCCAAAAGAGACAAGCTAATGGAAAGAAATTTGATAAGGAATATTAAAGTACCAAGAAAGATTTTTACGAATTTTCTGGAGACCATTTTAACGCTTATAAACCATGTTCAGATAGTCACGTTGAGTTGTACATTCCTTTTATACGTCTTGCTCGACCAGGAGGTCTCGATTTTAAGGTGGGAGGAATGTTATGAGAAAATCCGCCGTTGCACAGGCATTTCTTTATTATTTGTAAAATTATAGGGAAAAAAACCGACAGTAGCCTCTTTTCCGTTAACAGCTAGAGATCTTAAGTTTTGTTCTTCATTGTACTTTGCCGATTCTTTGTATACCTGAGCGTGTGCAACGCTGTTTCACTAACTTCCATTTAGAAGACAAGTAGTTCGTTATCGGGTCATTTGAGTTTCTTTTTATTATTGAAATATACCTTCCGTTCCCTCAGAAACTAGCCAGCTGAACTACTTTTCACTAACGAAGTTTTATTAGTTTTCTCGGAAGTTAGCCAGCTGAACTACTTTTCACTAATGGAGTTTCAATGCTTTCTATTCATAGGATAATTTTTCCTTGCTGTCGGTAACACCAATTCACCAATTCATATTTAAGTATCTCGCTTTTAATTTCCCAAGTTTGTTCTATCTTAATCTCAGCCTGTGTAATTTTAATCCTAGCACTCTATTTTTAATTTTGGAAGCCTCGTGGTGTTGATTAGAATTCGCTATCTTAATTATGTACTTTCCGCTCGTATTGTATACTTGAAGTTACATTAGCATATTGAAAACACTTGACGTGTAAAGGATGATATATAAGCAAGTACGTTTGTAAAGCATTTTCGATTACATCGATTACATCGGCTACATCGTTACGATTCTACAGCGGCTACTCCGCCGAGTATGTCAATTTCACCCTCGACGTTAGAGTGCAGAATAAACTACTGTTGGACCAAGTTATGTCTCTTCCTTGACGTCCGTAGTGAAGACCATTCAAGTAGATCCTCGTGTACCAGGAAATCGTGACGAATTTCCGTTCCCGCAGCCAAGCAGTGCTCGCCAAGAGTTAGATTCCCCCAGTTGTCAGTTCAAGTGTCCGTTCAGTCCGAAATTTACAGTGTTACCGAGAAAATCTATCGTCACAATGGACTTACATTTAATACATAGGCTGCCATAACAGTTGTTTTAGAATTTAACTCTTTGGTTTGCTTGTTTGTTTATGTATTCGTTTGTTTCAATCTGTTTATTCACTAGTTGTATCAAGCTTTAAATAGGTACACCCTGCAAGTAGAGCGTTTGCAGTTCTTTCCTTCTCCTCTCCGCTCAAAAGAGATAACTCGGCTCTCCTCGTAGGATGACAGGCAAGTACCAGACAGAAATAATGCAGAAAGTATCATATTCGTTGAAATACAGTCGTTTGAATCTAGGCGTAAATATGTCCGTAACTGTGGACGAAACTTAAGATCAGGCGTTCCTTAGAAATCCAAGTTTTAAGTTTCCACTTTGCTTATTTATTAAAAACATATTGACAACTCTATTGGGCGCGAACGTTCGCGTGAAGGTATGCCAAACTTCAAACCGATGGGTAATGACCAACAACCCAATAGGATCACTTTGTTTTCTCCAGACGTGTGTGGGTTAGATGCAGCCGACTGCATTTACACATCGAGTAGTTTATCACATCTAAATCAGGTGCAACAGGCAAGCACTAAAATCTTGAAAATGTTTCATCAGCTATCCAAACACCTCGAATTTCGTCAAAATACTCCGCTGCGGGACGTATTTTCAACTCTCTTCTTGGTGTTTGGATGTCCCGATGAAACACTGTCTCCCGTATTTTTGATATATTACAGTCGAACCTCGATTATTCGGATTTTTTGATTATCCGGACTTTTTCTCTAGTCCCAATTTTGTCATTAATATTTATTAGTCATGATCAAGATCCCTAGCAATGTTCTTTTTAAAACTATGGCGTTGAAAAGTGCAGTCAAAAGCGAGTTTATTTTTGCTTTTAAAGAGCAAAAGCAGCGCTCGCACGCGTCGTAACTAATGAAGAACACTTGAATGAGCTCTGATTGGCTCAGCGAAGTGATTCAAGATGTACAGTAGACCATATTGTTTTCCAAACGATTTGTAAAAGTGTTGTTTCACAATTAAATGTGGCTTTATTTAAACAGTTTTGTTCTTCATTAATATTCATATTTTCGATTATCCTGACCCTCGATTATCCGGACTATTTCGTCTAGTCCCAACGAGTCCGTGGAGGTTCGACTGTACTGCAAAACATTAGTAGAACGAGAAAGCAGTTCTTAAATAGAATTTCAGCAAGACTGCGTTGCTTGTACGATTAGATACACTCCTGCTATGATATTTTAGAATCAGCAACTTTAATATTTACACGAGGTAAATAAATAAGTTTCCTCTGGCATCTTCTGTGAATTTCATGTGTTGTTATGGACGGAAGTGCAAGTCAAATATGCGACTTTTGCCAATAAATATACAACTTTAAATAAAGTGTAGGAAATCATCATGAAAGTTTTGCGTAAGAACACAATATGCTTCCAATGTAGGAGGTCTGCTAATTTTCTAACAAATAATCAAAATCTTCGAATTATAACAAAATATGAAAGTGAAGTGAAGTGAAGTGAAAGACTTTATTTAATGAGGGTGACCCGTGACAGTAACTTAAAAGTGCTGCCTTTGTAATGACATCTGCAAATGGTTAGACTTTCTAGTCTTATCGGATAAGGACGATAAACCGTAGGCCCCGTCTCACAGCTCTTCAAAATTAATTCTGTGGGACGTAAAAGAACCCACACACTAATCGAAAAGAGTAGGGGACGTAGTTCCTGGTGTGGTGGTCTATCTCTCATCTGATGGTTAAATGCTCGGAGATATTAGCTGCATAAGCTACTCTGAAATCCGAGGTCCGAGGGTAAATAAAGTGAGGTAGGTAGGTAGAGGTAGGTAGGTAGGTAGAGGTAGGTAGGTAGGTAGAGGTAGGTAGGTAGGTAGGTAGGTAGAGGTAGGTAGGTAGGTAGAGGTAGGTAGGTAGGTAGAGGTAGGTAGGTAGGTAGAGGTAGGTAGGTAGGTAGAGGTAGGTAGGTAGGTAGAGGTAGGTAGGTAGGTAGAGGTAGGTAGGTAGGTAGAGGTAGGTAGGTAGGTAGAGGTA
>OMLO01005219.1_pt1 | contig 10894 bp, 6 predicted proteins | sample 1674811 | NCBI WGS metagenome assembly OMLO01 (sample SAMN06265003, study PRJEB25207) | coral metagenome | isolation source: Coral host | place: Mexico:La Bocana,Puerto Morelos, Mexico | collected 2008-11-13 | reverse complement strand
GTCCGTATCGTGAAAAACTGTGACCTCGGGCTTGAAAATGCTGCCCTCGGCCTGCGGCCTCAGGCAGCATTTTCAAGACCTCGGTCACAGTTTTTCACGATACGAACCTCCCAGCCGGTAAATAACATATATATCTTTCTCTGCAGTCCATTGGTTCGAATCCCATTCAGGCCTGAATTTTTTCAGGCTTTAATTTCACAACTGCTTAAGCCATGTGTATAACTGCGATGATCAGTCATAATTTTGTAAATAACGTTTTGTAAGCTACACCTACGGTAAAACAAATTTTCTTTCTTTCTTGTTTTTTGGCGCTGTACATTGTATTTAAACAAACTTGTTGGTTGTTAAGAGTTTAGTGAGTGTTGCTCTCTCCAGGGGCTTTAAATTTACAGAAAAAATAACTCTTGGGTGTCTTGCATGCCTATGTTGTTTACTGAAATTTCGGCATATTTTTTCCTTTCATTCAACAGTAATACAACTACTTGAAACACACTTACGGTACTTACAGTAACTTAATTACAGATGCTACAAAACCTTACAATTACTAATTATACTTACCAATACTTATCCTACTTACAATAGAAAACTATTGCTTCTTACATTCATAATATAGCACTAATAACTGACTTTGCCACTGAGACTCCATGGTTATATCTTATGATTTGCATTACATTTATTTAATTTTCAGCTTTCCATTGCAACTCTCTCAGATGTCATAAATTTTGCAATTGACAAAGAATTTTGCTAGTCAACATGGCCAGTAACTAAGGGGACTTCACTAAGTTGGCTACTGCCAAGGTGTAACCCTGCTTTGTGTACTTTCTTCATTAAGTCGACAAATGCCTGAGCCCTTGGCCATTAGGCAAAGTAAAAGAATAAAAAGTTACTTGCCTGGCACCCCATTTCTCTTTTGATTGTACTACTCTACAATTTACCATGATGGTGCAAAATTATTCCTACAGCTGTAGCTACATGTGCATGTGCCAAGGGGTAACAAAATTTAATTACTCCCTTGTTGTTTTTGTTTTACTTTTGCAGGCACAAACCTACTGAACCAAATGGGATAAAGCTGGAGAAATTTGTCTTTGATGTGTTTGAGTTTACAGAGTAAGTTCAAATCAATGCAAATGTGACTTGCACATTCTGAAATTACAGTGTGTAAATTTATACCTCTTACATATAAAATCTTCCCAGCCTTATTAATCTTGCAATCTCAATATTCTGACTTAGGAAATTTGCTGTTCTGGAAGTTGCACGAGAAGATGAATTTTCTCCACTCAAAAATGGCAAAGGTTCACCAACTGACAGTCCAGACACAGCACTAAGGGATTTGTTAAATTTACATTACAACTACATTGTGAAAGCTGGTGGTAAATTTGAGGACAGTGCAGAGTAAGATATTTCCTTTCATTTTCTCTCTTAATATTACCAGTTTAAAGAAATTAGCTTTACATCTAAAGTAGTGGGAAAAAAGACATCCTGTGGACAGCCTGTTTTATTTTCATATGTTGTCTGATAAATTGATCATTTAAGCTGGCCCTTCAGCACATTTTGGATGCCCACTTTTCAAATTCTGTCTAAAAGCCTGTCTGCAAGAAGGCATATAAGGCTACTATAGTAATACAATGCTGTATGAAAAATAAAAAATGTATGTCTCTTTTTTGCTTTGCTTATTACTGATTCCCTTTAATTATTTTGTTTCTGTTTCAGACCCAGTTCTGTAGTATGTGAAATATCTCCACTTCTCTCATATGCTGGAGAGGTAATCTTATTGTTTTTATTTTATAAATATGATCATTCATTTTTAGTGCAAATTACTCACTCTAGTTTCTGTACCAATTGAAGCTGAAGATAGCTGATTGCATCAACCTGTCCAAAGTCACAATGCAATTAATACTCTGTTCAGGGTTACCAGTAACCCTCTCACTGTATGTGGCATTTTGTGCAAATTTGTTGTAAATTAGAATGCAAAAAGGTTTTCGAAAAATGTGTTCTTTGGAAGCATAAAATCATCCCCCTCTTACTTGAGACACAGTAATAAAGCCATGATAAGCTTTTGGGTAGAGCCTAATGTATTGTAATGATATTTTTCACCTTTTTGTTTTGTTTTAATTGAAAAACTTAATATCAAGAAACTACTCACTTGATGCAGAATTTTGCCACCCGTATTTGTAGTTGGCCTCAAAACATTTGATCACACCTCGCAGAGTATCAAATTGTTAAATTGGCAGCCTATAGCTATTAATTACATAATTTACTTAGACAATGCCATAATGGTCTTTAGATGTGTTGATTAACTTGTCCCTGACTACTTAATCAATAAATTTACTATGCATTCACAAATTCACACCAGAAGTACTAGACAATGCAATCAACTGAACATTCTAAGGTGCAGTCGAACCACCAGTCTTTCAGCGCTTTCACCTACCATGGTGCTAAGCTATGGAATAATCTATGACATAGTGTTTAATTGTCAGACTCTGTCAAAGTGTTTATGAAAAGAATACTGTAATTGTCCTACTTTTTTCTGATTAATCAGTCTATGAATTTGTAAATAGTAACCTCATTCCCAGGTTCTCTCTCCACTGCTGACCACCTGTGACACACCTGTGAGTAGATTTTGTAAATTCTCAACAGAGGGAAATAAAGTTTATTGCTGGTCATCGCAACATTAAACCACACATGGGCAAATACACCTTTGAAATTCACCAGTACTATTCTAACCTTTACACAGATCAAAAAAAATATATTTTTATAAATCCAGCATATTGATCAGAAGTATCGCTCTGATTTCAATCCTGTCGGTCCATTTAACCACATGGCACAATTTTCGCTACTTAAATTGATGTTTTATTTACCATTTTGCAAAACATAATTCTTAAGCATAGCATGGAACCATGTTTAAACATTTATCGAAAGATTAACTTACATAAACTTGATAGTGGATGAAATATAAGTGCAGGCTTATGTCAACTGTAACTGTAATTTTGTATTGTTATTAATCAACTGCAAGACAGAATACTCGGCTAATCGGCCATGTGAAAGAAGTACTTTTTCACATCCCAAGTACCTCACAAAGAAGAAAATAAATTACCTCCAAATTCAAATCCACTGGTTCCACTTTGATTTGGTAGGTGACATTCGACATGTGTTGTAAGGTTTGTGCTCCATTCAGCTGCCGAATTTCATGGTGAACAATAGTCCTGTATTTTGGAGACAGTAGGAATAATGCAGTATTCATCATCGGCAAAATTCAACTTCGAACTCCAATAAAGCCGGTAGTCTTGAGCTACTCCTAAAGGATTTGAAACCCGCAAAGTTCGTCACAGCAACAATCAAAACACTCTGCCACCCCTCCCACCCAACAGACTTTTTTACCACTAAGATTCCAGGTGGTCACATGACCAGCCGCAACCAAGGTCTTTCTCCCAACTACAAGAAGGCAGAGGAGAAAGACCCTGGGAACAAGGTTTTGTAAATAGTAAATCCAATCCATTGTACTTTAAATTTTTTTAATGCAAATTTATTACCTTAGTTATTTGATCATTTAATTAGCTTTTTTTCTAGTTGATTAGTTATGTAGTCTAACTGAAAAAACCCTTTAAGGAGTTGCAATTGACACAATTTTGTTTTACTTTTTTATTTAGAGTAAGGTACATGTAGCTTTCTCTTTAAAGAACCATTCTTGTGGCTTTGCCATATGTTCCGCACCACCAAAGCCCAGGAAAAAAAAAACAACCCAAAACTGCCTGCTACCCAACCTAATGTTATTACATGTAGCTTCAATACCTTACTGCTTAATAATTTTTTTAATAGCCTTACTTTTGCTTTTATTATATTTACATGTATGTCTGCTGGTGTTTTGTTTAGAATTTAATTCAATTATTTTCAAGAAGCTCTTCAGCTCTTATACCCTATGTGTATTAATTAATGTTTGATTGACTTAATGACTGACTGACTGACTGACTGACTTATTGACAGATTGACTGACTGACTGATTGATGGATTGATTGATTGATTGGTTGATTGATTGATTCAGGGATTAGAGGATGTAGTCAAAGACAGACAGTTTTCAGCAACAAAGAGTACACATCTTACAGCTGATGGTGAGGAAGACAATGACGGTGAACTACCTCGAAAGAAGAGCAAAGAGAGCTGAAGTGATAATGTCTACTAGTAGTATGGAATATTTTAAAGGATTCAACATGATAACTTATTAATTTTAGGTTTTTGAAAAGAAACAGAGATTTCATAGGTCATCTTTATGGGAGACTTGTCAATCAAAACTATCAGTGATAGTAGGTACAGATGAAGTAGGCTTGAAGAGTTTTTTGGCAGCTTTTGCAGATTGTAATTTACAGTATGTCCTTCTATTTGAGGGAAAAATTGGTGATAATAATATACTTTTACTGAAAAAGAAATTTGTCCAAAATTATAAAAAAAAATAATAGCAAAGCTGGGAAAGTGTGGGTAAGGATAACAAACAGTGTTCTGAGGGCTTGGACAGTCCTCTCCCGTATTATTACCTTCAACACTTTGTAAAACTGAAAGGGAATGGCAGGCCAGGTTGCTAAGGTTTTCAGTGAGTGTAGTTAGTGGAAACAGCTTATAAACTGTTACTAGGAAGGGTTTCATCTATGGAACATGTTTTGGAGTAGCATTTCAGATCTTGATCTTTATCATCAATTTTGGTGATAGTTTATGAAATGCACCATAAATCTACTTGGTTCCTATAGTTTGCCTAAAAATTCAACTTGGAAACAAGTGATGGTGTGAACAGAGGTCATTACAGAACATTAAGTTGACAAAAATGATGATAAAGATTGTTTTACAAATACTGGGTTTAATTAAATTCTGGGACTTCAACATTTAATTGAGAAAATATGGTTGTCACAGCCCTATGCATCACTTTTTCAGTTGAAAATGAAGTTCTCCTTCTGACATGTACATTAGGGTGCAGAGCATGTGAAGGTAGTAGATAGTTCTATTCTGTGAATCTCTCAACTACGATTTTCATCTCAAAGATTTACGTGTAGATACATACAAAATATTCCTGGGAAAAAAATCAACATTACTTGGAAATCAAAAGAGACTGATCTAGTGAATTCTATTGATTATTTAATCTAGATAGTTCTAATGTATCTTCAGTTGTTTTTAATTATATTATTTTTATTTTTATTTCATTTTTATTTTTTAAATTGTTGTGTTTGGTTGAAATTGTACAGTTAATATTGAAGAATATTCTTTTATGAATCCTGGAGCAGTTTATTAAAGACTAGACAAACTCAGTGTTAAAATGGGCGTCACAAAAACAAAACCTAATTCGTGTCACCCAGTTTGTGTAACTGCTCCTGGATTACTGAAAAGTTCTAGTGATAGACAAATTGAATATATCTGGATTTAGTTAATTATTACATTACTCAGGGATGCCACACTGGGGAAAAGGCAGAAAATTAGATTTTATTCAAAGTCAGAAAATTAGATTTTATTCAAAGTCAGGAAGTTTTTTATCAGGTCAGGGATTTAAAGTCAATGAAAAGTCAGGGAACTTTGTGGTAAGATTACTACAAATTGTTTTATTAGATGTTTTTGTATAAACAAGGCAATTTTGTTTGAAAAATTATCTGACCCATCCTGATTTTTGTCAAGTTATGGCCAGAATAATCATCCTGCGAAGTCAGTGAAAATTGCTGTACAGTTAGGGAAAAGTCAGGGATTTTTTTTTCTGGTGGGTGGCAACCCTGATTACAGAAAAATAAGCTAGAAGTATTACAAATCCATATCACACTCAATACCATTTAAATATGTACAAGTACGCGGAAAGACATTCCATATTAATGTGAATTAGAACTTTTATGTCAAGTATCAATAGTTAGATTTGAATCTTATCAGCGCTGTCATGGCATGAAATAAACTACTAGTTTGGGAATCTGTCCTCCAGTTACTTCAATCTGTAACATTTCTCTGAACACGACATTTTTTGGACATTTTTTGAGTGACCATAGAATTCATGAGGGCTCTTCGTATTATCACAAGGACTGAGAGTTCTTCATTGTGAAAGTGCTGATCTTGCACTTTATATGAAGAGCCTTTATCCTATAGGCGCAAAAAAATGTTTAGAAAAATATCATCTTCTTAAGCTAGGTATCTGCACTGGATAATTTTGCGCACTTTTGTATTGTTTTTATATCAAGAAAGTTTGATCTCTCCATCAATTCATTAGCAGCAATCTTTGCATCTTGAGGAATCGTTTTATGCTTGAAGCCTGAGGCATCAGTCAAAAGGGTTTAATTTATATGTTGGGCAATAAAAAAGGCAGGCCGACTCCCATAGGTCGAGATCTATCATTGTTGACCTTCAGAGTTTTGCTCTAACGAGTATATCTTCTATTAAATGCCATTTAATTACTCGTAAGATTGTTTTTAAGATTAGGCACAGATGGGTGTTATTCTGTAATGAACGGCCTGAAGGCTTCGTCTTTGATAAAGCTTTACCTGACATTTGGTTTTATTCTGCTCTTCTCGCCTGTAGTGAATTGCCACTTGGGGTGTCATGGCGTGGCTTTGCAGGATATTTGGGCGGTTTGGGTGATTATACGCTTAGGCGCTCTTTTGGTTTGTGGGATTTAAGGAGATCTTCACCTCTTGCAAACAAGAGTTTCTCAGAACTCTGTACGAAAGGAAATATTTCATCATTAGAAGAAATGTTTTTTCTTCCATTTCATTTCCTTTTAATGTGTGCTGAGAACCGATGCATTAGTTTATCTGCAAGATCAAAGCAGAACTAAGTTTAAAAAACTGGCGCATAACCTGGGAGTACTCTGTAAATCTTTGAGTAGGGATGTGACAGTGATGCTGGGACACGGAAACCCTATTCTAGACAAATCATCAGAAAAATTCCGTAAACTTTATTTTTCACCATCGTGGTCCAGCAAATGCTGACTAGCTAAACCAATATCTCATAAAGTCACTTCCGAGGTTCAATTTCTAATATAGAACCCCGGTTAATTTTTAAGAATCCTATTCCTGACTAAATTTATATATTCAGGGACGGCGGAGCGTATTTCTAAGTGGGGAGGCTGAAAACGAGCGCCGGAGACGCGAGTTTGTAGGGGGGTCTGGGGGCATCCCCCCAGAAAATTTTGAAATCTAGAGGCTCGGAAATCGTGTTTACAGCATTCTCCGCAAGATACTTCTTGAAATAATTATTTCTTCATACGTACCATATACTAAAATAAAAACAAAAAAAATGTCATCCTCCTCAAAAGTGGGGGGGCTAAAGCCCCCCCGGCTCCACCGTCCCTGATATTGTCCTACATCAAAACTGTCTTATTGCTAGATCCCAGACTAAACTGCCTGAAGCCATACCCTTCACAGCAACATATACACATATAGATGATATATGTCCGGTAATAATGTTGTGGGTGGGAGTGACTGACATTTCATTTCCCGGCCTCACCTTTACCTCAACGGGTAATGCTGTGCATGGGAGATGACTGAAATCTTGTCTTAGAGATGAACTGTTTTCTACTGTTTAGCCAATCAGGGCGCACGCAGAATACGAAATTCACAGATGACAGGCTTAGACTGAGAATTCAGTATAACTTCATCTTTGACATGGCGCTTTGTTTTCTCACGTACGGCTGAGTGATAAACAGGAGCTTTCGACCTTGACTTTGAATCTTGTAGGTACAGATCCACTTTCGGATACTTTTTTCTTCCTACACACCGCATAAAACAATCTTCAGAAAAGTGCTCACTGCAGAGGTAAGAATGTTTAGACACAGGAGGGCCTTTTCTCTTCATTTTAAGCAAGCAAGTTTCGAAGAAGCTTAGCATTGTAAAGAAAGCCACGAACGCCAACATTCGCGCTTCTTACTTCTGTTAACACATCCATAAGCAATGTAGTGCCTTACCATGCTTTTCACGACAGAATCAGGCCAGATAAACGACCAGATCCGCAAACACAAACGAATAGAATTAGAAGTACACCTGTGATTGTTTTGACCCGAAAGCCTCGCTTTCGCGCGCACTGAAAGTAACACCGCTGAAACGTGGGCTCAACTGTAATTACTTCAAAATAGTTTGAGTGATTACAGGTTACCTCACAGGTTGTTTGAATCCACTCTTTTCGTTTCGTTACTTTTTAGTTAAAATGGATTTAGAAAAGTTAAGAAGCGACCTCGAAAATTACAATCAAGATCACTTGCTCCAGCATTGGGACTCACTAGACAAGGAAGAACAAGCAAAGTTCCTCAAAGATCTCAGAAACATCGACTATGCCAAAATCAACCGGTCGTTTGACAAGGCGATGAACGACGCTAAATCAAGTGAATTTAAGAAAGATGAAAACCTTCAGCCGGTTCCGCCGGAACAAGTGGGCAGCGTCATTGGAGCAGAAAATCAAAAGAAAGTCGGTAGTTGGAGAGATAAAGGCCTACAAGTCATCAGCGAAGGCGAAGTCGCCGTGTTGCTTCTTGCCGGTGGACAAGGTACCCGGCTCGGAGTTCCATATCCGAAGGGAATGTACGATGTCGGTTTACCTTCGGGGAAAACCCTTTATCAACTTCAGGCTGAGAGAATCTTAAAGTTACAAGAGCTGGCTTACAAACATGCTGGAAAAAAGTCGACCATTCCCTGGTAAGTTGAGATCAATTACACAAACTTGCTACACAAACAGAAATTCTGCCAAACTGCGTAGCTCCCGAAGCTGTGTTCGTCATCTGTTCTAATCCAACCAGGCTAAAACAATTCAAGGAAATGTTTACATTGTTTTAAAACATTCTCCCTTTCCTTAGATTGACGATATGCTGTTTTTATGTGCTAATCAATTTTTTTAACTTGGAGGAAGTACGTGCAATGGGACTAAATTGATCAAATAATTTTTGTGACAATTTTCCTTACTGGCAATATTTGGTTACGTAATAACGCGGAATGTTAGTTAGTTAACATTGGATCAACGCTGGAATTCACTGAAAGCGGAAAACTATTTATCATAGCTGTATCCAAGGCTAGTGAGGTCAGTGAGAAGTTGTCCTTTTGTTCTGTTTAGTCTGTTTATATTATCCTCGTGACAATCAAGTGTTTCCTGTAAGGGCACAGGGAGCCCACCCTTCCATTTACGATTTGCGTGACATATTGTAATAATTGACTCCTACCCACTTACAATTTTCCCAAAGGACTCTAAACTGGCTTCATCACAGAAATGATATCTACATGTAAAATGTAACACAAGACAAATGAAGTAGAAGAAAAGTGATTTTTGAATTTCTTATACTGAAAAAGTATGATTATCATAACACCTTTTTTAAATTTATTTTCAGTACTGAATATTAAGGACTGCATTAGCTAATAAACTAATAGATCTGATAAATCACAAACATAACTAATTCAAAAATCGCAAAACTAGCTTCTTTAAAAGAATTGAGCAATTCTACCAATGCTACATGACTGGGCAATCCATTCCTCTCTACCTAGAATCCTTGGCAAAACTTATAAAAATAATGCTTAGTTAAAAGCATGTGCAGATGAGTGACCATTGTACATTGTATACTGCCTGGGCTGCCTGCAGTTCATAACTTATCAGATTTCTGAGTTAAGGTATCATTGTAGGTGAATTTATATGAAAAATGCAAGAAATCTTTTTTCTGCTGTTCAAATTGAGAAGACTGAGGTAAATCTTTTGCAAAAAGTATGGTAAGGAAAGCTTTTTTACTTTTCAAGATAAAGAGAAAAACTATATTTGAATCTCATTAACCCCTGACAGTGCGTTGACAAGTTCCTGTCATCTCTAATTAATATTCACTGCCTGTTGTCACATGCACGCAAACTGTTATTGATCCGGTTGTCTTTATCGCTAGTTAGCTTTAGTTCTAGACAAGCTTAGTTTTTGCCCTTCTTAATGTCTGGACGAAAACACAAGAATAGTTCTTGTCCGTCTGCATCTCTAAAGAAGTCAAATAAGCAAAAATCTGGAGTCTACAAATTCAGTGTGGAAAAACCAAGACAAATTATTATTCGAGGAGTCATGCAAATGAAACTGTAGAACAACCTGCAACAAGTGTGGGGTTTGCTTGCTGGCCGTCTGCTTGTTCCACCTAGAGATTTCCACTGTTTGGCTTCTCATCTCGAGGCATGCTTTTAATAAATGTCCGGAGAATGAAGAGGTCTAAAGTTGAGCAGCATAATACCAATTCTGCTGATAAAATCTTCTACCTTGTTTGAAAAAGTGTGTCGGGCTTTGTTTGTAACTTTGCTTCTGTTTCAAACTTATGGCCTTTTTTGTAGAAAGGAACGTCCGCATTGACAGTATCAAACTTTAAGAGGTTGTAAAAAAAACAAACCACATATGGAAAATTGCAGACACACTTTTTGAGGGTGATGTGTGAGAAAACATTTCCAATGTTAATCGTGCCGCTCCGCGCTGATTGTATTCTAAGCTCTCAGAAAATGTGTAGGTTGATGAGGTTTTCATATATTCAAAGCATCAGCGTAAGACCAGGATTTCCTTAACCCTTTACTCCCCAAGAGTGAGTTATAGATTTTACTCTGTCTTACACCAGATGATTTCACTCATCAAAGTAAGACCTCTTGGGGGTAAAAGGGTTAGTCTCCCTTATAGATGTACACATACATGTACACTTTAGTTATTCATGTACATATGTAGACCTTATTCTTACATGACATCCTGTGATATATTTTGTCTTCAGCTAAAAACAATCAGAGTTTTTACACAAAGTGAGAATACACTGTATCACATTAACAAGCATTATTATACGACTAGCTCCGCGAGCAGGCAAGATGAACCGAATCTCACGTTGTGATTGGCTACCCAAGCGGGCAAGATGGAGCTATCTTGCCCGCTCGGGATACGGGTTATGTCCCGCAAGGAACAT
>OMLO01005218.1_pt1 | contig 10895 bp, 10 predicted proteins | sample 1674811 | NCBI WGS metagenome assembly OMLO01 (sample SAMN06265003, study PRJEB25207) | coral metagenome | isolation source: Coral host | place: Mexico:La Bocana,Puerto Morelos, Mexico | collected 2008-11-13 | reverse complement strand
TTCTTTAAAGGCATTTATGAACTCAGAAAACCCCAACCCAAGTACAGCTGTATTTGGGATGTTTCTAAAGTTTTAAACTACCTCAGGACCTTACATCCACCTGACACCCTTTCACTGAAGTCTTTAACATTAAAATTATTGATGCTGCTATTGCTTGTAACGGGACAGCGAGGACAGGCTATGTACCTACTCTCCCTGGATGGTATGACTGTGAACACCACTTCCTGTCAATTCCAATCCTGACTGGATCACACAAAAACTAGCAAACCAGGCCAAAAGTGTAAGCCTCTAGTGATCAATGAGTTCTCGCCGGATCCAAAACTTTGCCCACTAACCACGTTAAAAGAATACATCCAGAAAACAAAGCCTCTGAGGAACAGTGCGAAGCAGTTATTTATAAGCTTCATACGACCACACAAAGCAGTGTCCCGAGACACAATTTCGAGGTGGACCAAGGATGTTTTGAAACTCTCTGGTATTGATATAACCACCTTCACTGCACATAGTACAAGAGCAGCAACAGCCTCTAAGGCAAATGCCAAGGATGTGCCACTCGACGTGATCCTTAGTACCATTGGCTGGGCATCTGTACAGACATTCAGCAAGTTTTATAACAAACCAGTAGCCGAAGAAAATAACATGGTTGATGCAGTCTTGTCCTCATAAACAAAGAATCGCTGTACCCTACCCAGCTCAGGGTCTAAACTTTTGTTGACATTTTCGTGTGCATGTTACTGTTCGTTTTGTTGGAAGAAATGTTGCTTTATTATCAACTGATGGGGCCGACGCATTTGCACTTTCAACAAGCAATTGTATAAAAGCAGGGAAACAGGCTCCTAATTGGTATTCCCATTGTAATTTGCTAATAATATAATTTTTCTTGACTAAACAACACATTTCGATTGATTATTTACTCTGTGGCTGTGTCAGAGCTTTTAAGTCTCATGGGATCTCTGTGCCTCCTGTCATGTGATAGAATTGAGAAATTAAACGAGACTTACCTTAAGTTGAAGTTTGATTGAGATTCTATCACATGACGAAGGTAGGCATAAGAGATCACAAGCCCTCCCATGTCCCCTCCCATTTGAGGGCATTAGCTGCTTATCCCAGCCAGTTATTTATCTGACACACATTTATCTTTGAAGAATGACCTGGTATATGTGCTGTGCTATCTCATGTGATCTCTTATGCCTCCCTTCGTCATGTGATAGAATCTCAATCAAACGTCAACTTAAGGTAAGTCTCGTTTAATTTCTCAATTTTCTGGAATAGTATAAACCAGAAATCACTGACACAGGGCCCAGCATGACTACTCGGTCAATATCATTACTTATTATATGGCAAGGAAGTCTCGAGGTAAATTTAAGTGTTCTGATTGATTCTTTCTTGATCGGGATTTTGTCATTTTGTGTTCGAGAGCTGGCATTTTGAGAATTTTCAACTAAAACTACAGAAAGAAAACGTGTAAATACTCTCATTCTTCGCAAAGAAACTACCTTAAAGACTTGACTTAAAGACCGCCGCATATTTTACAGAGCTTACAACATGGATGGAGAAGATGAATATTCAACAGGCAAATTGAATTATCCTAAAGATCTGGAAACGTCTGATGTAGAGATAGAAACAGGCATCAGCGAGAGTCAGGAGGCCATAGATGATTTTATAAACAAACAGAAAAGTGCAAACACAAAGAAGAAGAAGAAGACGACTACTGGTATGAACACGTCTCCTCTACATGGAAGCTAACGGTATGACAAATGATAAAACTGAAAGCCAACCGGCGTCGGAGCTTGACCACCTTTTGTCCAAATTTTTTAAGAACACACGCAGGAAAAATGGAGAAGAGAACGAGCTAGCAACAATTTCCAGATTTCAGCGCAGTATAAAGCGATACTTAACTGAGGAGAATATCCATTCAACATACTCAAAAAAAATGAAAATTCGAGAAGCGTAATAGGTGCGAAGCGCAAATCAAACACTGGTTCAGTTTTTATTGAACAATACCATGCTCTCATTTTGATGATCCGTTACATAACTACAATGGTCACGGTCCCACTGACGAGAATCTATGGTCACGCCAGCATGGCATCACGTTATACGTCAGTCACCTTGCTTAGCAACCTTGCTGACCAGAAAAGTGGCTCAGTAATCGACCAACAAAGGCATTGCTCCGTGCTTGTCTGATTAGCCCTCAAATCTGTGGACTAAGTTATCCTCTATAAACCATCGAAGAAACTACTGTTTAATTACAAGTCTGAGAAACGATTTTATTTCCAGATTACAAAAAAATGCAAATTACCATCAATAAGCACTGACAGCAACTGAATAGGAAGTATTGACACAGCTACGCCAAGTAAAATAATTATGTCAGATAGCTGATGTACAAATGGGCGCTACAACACTCAACTTTTACATGGAAAAAGCCTAACAAAGTGCCATGCATCTACAGTAAGGCCTTCCAACTGAGCCTGTTTCCATGACCTTGATGCGACGGAGCTCATTCGTAGAGGAATCAAAACGTCATTTCGCACTTTGCCTCTTCTTGTATTCAAAATATATCTTCTCTACTCAAGGAGCAATTTAACGACCAAAATCAACTAAACATTTCTCTCCCATCCCTCACCACACACACAGCTTGTACATGAAAACTATCTCCTAATATACTCACACACAATAAACATCGGCCAATATTTTGTAAGTTAAAAATGGCTTAACCGTTGGTTTTGCACAACTAAACTAATGAGAGGATTTATTCTTGGATGTTGGGAAAATTTGAACCTATGAGCTAAGATAATTCACGAGTTTACAATATCCCTTACGTCTGGTACTTTTTTCAGATTTGTCAGGAGCCACCACGTTTTTTCTACACAGTCGTCTCACTCTCGATCAACGTCTTGTGGCAGGCTATGCACACCACTGCTGCTTCTTCATTGAGTAGAGTACAATGCTTACATACTCTGCTTATAGGTTTTGCGCTTCCTATAACGCCAATTCCACGAGATGCGCCACAGATGACGCATATTCTGTGCTCTGGGGGATTCAGATAGGTGCATCGAGAACAGGGCCAATCTTTGTTTCCATTCCTACTGGCTTCATTTGTATTGGAAGACTCTTGGCTGGAATAGGCTTTGGGATCACCCGATGTCTTCTTCGGCATTTTGCTAGCCTTCGACAATGAATCACCGTATGTTTTCTTTGTGTTTATCTTGTTGCTCTCTTGGCCAGAAGTGCTTAGATGCATCTGCAGTAACTCTCCTCTGTGGTTCGGGCTCTTGTCAGGATGCACCTCTTCAGGGCGTACCTCTTGGGAAGGAGCTGGAAAATGGAATTGATATACATTTTTTTGATTACTGCTTGCAACTACAGGAATTGACAACTGATTTCCTTTAAACCAATAATCGTCAGATTATCTTCTTGTTGCATCTTTGTTATGTTATAGCGCAAACATGTTGCAGATGACGTAGGTTATCATGTGACTGGAACATTACTTCATTGTTATTGGCTGACAGCAGGAACTTTTATGGTTAATCTTTAATGTTCTTCGGAGTGCAGATACATTTGTAATTTTCTCACTCATAAAAATAAATGCACACTCGTATTAAGGAATCTCAAGCTATTAAAGAGTAACCCTACTCATGAAATTCGAAAATTCTTTCAAATTCCCCTCACCTAAAAGCTCGCACAATTTTTAGAGAATTTTAAAATATCACTCGTACTGAAAATCTCTAATTGCACTTACATTTATATTATTGAAAAATTCTAAACCTTCTATGAGAGGAGATACTTAGACTCTGATCTCTGGGGCTTTTATTTGTTTCCTGTCAAACTACAACTGTTGCTACTACTAAAGGTGCTACTACTGCTAACAAATAGCTGATCTGTAGCTATGTGTAGGCCATAAGGGGCGAACATATCTTGGAGGATTAAACATCTTTACAGTAATCTAACCTAAACTTTCAAGCGACTTTCAGAAGCGAACTACAAAAGTCTTGAAACGACCCACAGAAATAAAAGTTTTAAGAACAAGAAACCTAAACAGGACCTTTCCTGGAGATTCAGATCAAGGCCAGAGGACGAACATGACTTTCAATGTGGTATTGTTCGGAGTTTAAGTACTCTTTATAAACTAAGATAAATGATTTGAAGTCATAAGCCTCCCTGTGATGGGCCGTCGGGCCGTTGAATCACAAGACTAACGTAGAAACTGTAAAATAATAAACAATCGTTTATCACCAAGAAAAATTCTCAAGTGTATAAAAATTATCCAGCTTATATGGTTACCTCGTATGCTTATTGATGAATTATGGGCTTTCGCGAAGCAATGAGAAGAGAACCCAATTTGATGTCATCATCTCATTAACATAAACTGTATAGGAAACTTACCCTCCTCCCCAGGGTTATTTAAAGCGACTCTTAATGCCTCCTTCATGTACTTTATATCTTCTCCCATTTCGTGAAGTTGTTCCTTAATGACATACTCGTCCTTTTTCCATTGCCGTAGAAGCTCTTTATAGTGTTCCTCAATGTCAGGGTCCATACACTCAGTCTTCAATTTGTCAATTGCATCTTCATACCTGGGTCCCCCTAATCTCACCATTACTTCTCGGATGTTCTGCCAATGGGTGTTGAATGTTGCATCATTGACAGAGGCCTGTGCCGCGAAAGGCATACACAACATTTCTGAAATGCTTAATGCGGACAATATCAGCCTCAAGACTCTTGTCTGCTTCAGATGGTAGGTTGCCCCAACCGGTTGCTGGAGGTCTCAAACCACATATATTTCTTAAGAGAACCATCAAAAGCGTCAGATCAAAAGTTGCGGAAGACACAGATGATGCTATGGCAGGATACAATTTGCACCATTGTGTAGGGTTTAAGACCTTTCTTTTCCCTTTGAAATGGGCTTGCAGAGTACTGTGAATATGATGACTGGCTAAAACAGTGTGCAGATTTCCGGGAGGATGAATGCCGTCAAATATGTCTCTTAGGGCCTGAGAACAAATATCAACCAGAAGGCGACACAGACGAGAATAATTGGTCGTCTCTTTCGTGGATGCTACTAATGGGACAACACCTGCCATGAAGACGTTTAACAGGCAGTGCACCAGTTTATGTCACTAAAAGATCTGTTAACCTGAAACAGGATCAAAGAGGTTTATTCTATGACAATTCAACCAGCTCAGTATTGAGAAAGTTCTAGTAAAACATCGGACATTTTGGAAAGAAGAAAGATTTGGAAGATTGGAAAGTTCGTAAAGCGGCTGGCGGTATCTTGTCTCAGCAATGTACACTGTAGTCAAGCCATAGAATGCAGTACAGTCAAAGTGAAAACTGGTTTTTGGTTTGGAAAAGCATTTTGTTAAGCCTGGGGCAACTCGCTGGAAACGGGAAGGACGGGATCTGTTACAGCGGATAAAAACTTCCAAGACCAATAGTGCAGACAGAACTTGGCTCTAACAGTAGAGTTTAATTTAAGAACACAGCCAGAACGTAATAGTGGTATCCAGCGTCCCACCAACGGAGCCGTAGCCGACGAATAGTTTACAAAACTCCTGCAGATATGCTAGACAAATGATCAAATAGTTTGTTAACTGATTCAAAAACCATTATTGACAGCCAATGAGCTCAATGTTTTTCTCTTATAGGCAAGTCAGTTAAGCTACTCGTAATTATTAACTTTTTACTTACTTGTCAGAGTTCTCAATACAAGATGTCGCACAAGAATACAGATGGACAGTTGGTTACACTCAGAGTTACATGACGTTCACTACAGAGCTTACAGTTAGCTTTCCTATCTCTACGAAGTGTGTCCGCAATTCTCCCTTTACAATAGCAAGTCAAGGAACGTTTTGTATTCGCTGATCCTACCGGTTATCACTCAAAAACGTATCGACACAATGCTATTTTTGGTCTGCTGCATTATCACCGTCGATTTTTTGCCTGGTTCACCATTTTATCAAACTAAAGCTCAGCAAACAAATGCGCATACCAATCACGTTAGCGCTCCAAAGCTGTACATCCCATGAGCTGGTTCATAGAGAGAAAAATTTCGTTGATTAACATGTCCATCAACAAGTGAATTTATTTAAAGGACAAGGAAGGATAGTAACTCGGACTACTTAAGATAAAAAAAGGTATAAAAGACTATTTCATTTAATTCTCGAACTTTCATAACTATCTGACTGGCTCACTGAATCTTGGTCATCACAGATACAGCCATAAAACCTGTGTTTGACCTTTCATGGAGAAAGAGTATAGCAAATTCCGTTTGGTTAAATTTTTTCTGTGGCAAGCAATAGATCCATTGAAAAATAAAAGTGATTTGAGATTTGAGTTTTCTACCGCGAAATACAATACTCTTCCAGAAACTGAGGGACTAAGTGAAGAAAACCGGAAAAAAGTCACAGGGAGAGGCACAAACCAAAAACAGCTTTTCAGCATAAAATTAAGCTTCTCAGAGCTTACCTCCTCAGTTAAGTAAATTATCTGAGTTTACAGTCTAGTCCTGTTATACACTATACTTGATTTTGAGCAACGGTGCCCTGTAGTGTAGACTTTTGAGGAGTTTGTACGATGAACATTTTTTCTGCCATTTGCCCCGTGTTCTCAAATGCCCGTTGTGTTTTATCATAGTGTAATACACGGCTTAGGCTTCTTTATATCTTAAATATAACCACGAGTGTTTTACTGGAAAATACACCACTTGTAAAATTTACGTGAAACCATATTCGGGACTAGAGTGGCGCCGGTATTTTCCATTTCCTTACTAGTGAGGATGTTAACGACTTCACTCATATCATGTGCGACCCTTAAACTGCAATTACACTTAGTGTTAGTGTATGATCCCAAAATCGTCGCATCTGCAATTTGGAAATCTTCAGTTACCTTCGCATAACGTTCGGAAACGTTTGTGTGGCCTTCGGACAATCTTCGGAAAGTGGTCAAAAATCTGCAAATTGTCTAAAACGTCGTTATCAGCTTGTTTAAAATTAACAAAATAACAATAGAACATGGTTGTTTGTAGATATGGAATATTTCTTCTCATGGTCAAATTTATATCCCACGAATGAGCGGGGTGTCTGGAAAACCCGAATAGAAAAAACATGACACGAATAACTTTCGATACAAATTTGAGACCTATGTTTTTAACAGTTTTTCCGTGAAGTGGGTTTCACATGTACCTCTCCTTTGTAATACTCTGTAATCTCAGCGAATGGTAATTGTCTGACATTACGAACCTAGTCGGTCGAAAACCAGCCTCTTGGCCTTGACAAGGACGCATCAAAACCAGTCGCTAGACATTTTAATTTACCTAATCAATCTAAGCAACATATTGCAATCTGCGGCCTTTCGTTACATTTAGGCAGCTCGGAAAGCCGCAAAACCCTTGAACAAAAGTTTATTTTTAAAATCGGCACTCTTAATCCCATAGGTGTCAACGAACGCTTTTCATTCTACTAATTTATTCATGTTTTTTCTCGTCACTTCTTCCCACCAATAGCGTAGCTCCACTTTCTCCATATATATAAACCCACACACAACCCACAATTCCTCCATTCGCCGTGACGAAGGGCTAACGCTCGAAACGTCAGCTTTATAACTCGTTACGGTGGCCAATTTACATTTTCAACTTAGTTGATACAACCAAATTACATTGTTACCGCCACCGACGCTGCACCACGGTTTCTCTAGAAACTTTCACCCTTTATTCTTGGCCTTAACACTTAAGGAAAACACAACTCAAATAAAATGTGCATGAGAAATCCAGCGATCAAAATACTGCACTCGACTCGAAGGAAACAGGTCGTTTCGCCCGATGTCCTGTTCGCCCGGAGTTGTTTCGTCCGGACCCAGAGTCGATTCGCCCGTAGTCTGAAGTCGTTTCGCCCGGAGTATGAAGTCGTTTCGCCCGAGAGTTGAGAATAAGTCTTTTTTCTCTTGGAAGGGGGTCCTGAAGGGGTAAAATGGGAACTGGGATTTGGGCAAATTTTCACTGGGAAAGTAGGATTTGGGTCACTGGGACTGGGATTTGGTCACTGGGAATGGGAATCACAGACAGAAAAACAATAGAACTGGGACTGGGATTTTTAAAATTTAGAAAAACAATAGGCTGGGAAATGGGATTTGGGCAAAATTTGGGCTGGGAAAATGGGATTTATACCCCCCTTCAGGACCCTCTTGGAAATATCTGAGAATCACAAGAATCAAGTCAAATTCAAGATTTTTTTGATCGATGGATGGATGGATGATTGTTGCAACAAAGCTCGTTGTCAAACAAATCCCGTTGATCAATGTGTAAAACAAAGCTCGTGGCGGGTGTCTGGAAAACCCGAATAGCGAATAGTCGCGAACAGCGAATAGTACGAATAGTCGCGAATAGTGGCCTTAACACTTAACGGAATAGGAAAACACAACTCAAATAAAATATGCATGAGAAATCCAGCGATCAAAATACTGCATTCGACTCGAACACTAACTAAAATGAAGATAGCTTATTATAATAATTGAAACAATTTTTTCGCCTACAATTATAATAACAGCTACAAATTATGCTCTAACAACTGCATAGATATGAAATTCAAACGACTACTTGCTTGAAAACAATGTATCTGCAAAATACAATTCCTCCAGTTTGTTAGATCCATCAGCGTCCGCGGTTAAGCACTATTGCTCCGCGTGGTCAATTCAATGAATCCAGATCAGTGCTGAACTAAAGCAGTGACTATTGACGACTATTCCCCACTATTCACACTATTCGCGTTTTCCAGAATGAGCACAGTATCGAGTCCGCCAGGCCCCTGCGTGCGGGGGGGGGGGATTTCAATGTAAAAAGGACGGGGGTGCTCGTCGCAAGCCCCTGAGGGGTATCAAGACCCCATTTTGTTGGCATGGCTCGAATTTGTTTCACCCATAAGAAGTAACAATTCTAAAACAACACATAAACTCCTGTTATTTATCAATACCCTAAAAGGAACCGCAAAAGGAACCAAAACTGCGTTTTCAATCGTAAAACCTACAACGAGCACCCCCGTCTTTTTTTGTATGGGTGTCCCACGGTTACAAAAAATGTAAACAAACTGGTGTAAAAACTTCAGAACATTAGTCACTACTGAACGCTTATACCGTAGCGTGATTTATCCAACATCGCGTGACCTTGCGGTCAGATTACCAAGAAAAACCGGAAACAAATTCAGTCAAATGCCAAGAATTTGATTCAACACAAATAGTAGGAAAAATTAACAAAGTAAGGAATGTTTAAACCCAAAGCTGATGCGACAGCGGAAACAGATTGAAAGCTTCCGTGTGAACAACGACACAAGGTCGAACACAATTGTTAACTTAGCAGATCAAGGAAATATCGAATCAGCACAGCGGAATCAGTACATTGGAGAAGTGTTGGGCATTATTGTTTGTTCCAAAATGAGTTCTGTTTTAAACATAAGTTATTAGGTAGGTGAATACAATCAAGCTTGAAACAAAAACAAAGCGACGGCAGACACTCATTAAACATGGCTCGAGATTACAAGTGCAAACTGCTATAGGTAAGAAAAGAGAACTAGTTTCTTAAAAGCCAGGATACTGGAATACAAACCTTTTATACACAGCACGAGCACCGCATATTTCTCCAAAAATATAGGCGAACGCAACCGAAGAAACGTAATTCGTTCGACACCCTCCAACGATCTGTGATTCAATGGTTGTGACTAGAATCAGGTTGGACACATTATGTTTATTACACAACGAGGATTGCTTAGAGTCTAACTAGAATGGATACTCCAAATAAGGTAGTCATCTTCACTCAAAATACATGACAGGAGTCATAAGACAGAGGAAAACAGATGTGTTCAGTAATAAACATAATGTGTCCAACCTGATTTTAAGGCATCCATTCTAGTCACAACCGTGATTCAATGACTATTAGAGGGTCTCACAGTGTACTGTTAATGACGGATGATAGCCAGAAAGAGATGGTCTACTCCAGGCTTCTAAAGTCCCTGGCCAGATGACCCACTACTCAGCCAATAGAAGGAAAGCAAAAAGAAGTGAGGACAAGTCAGATTCAAGTTGAGCATTGGGAAAACCCACTGTAATGGGCAGAAAGTAATAAATATTCCTGAATGAACATAACTGCGTCACTTTAAAATGCATGGTGCAATTGGCACGCCAAACCCTGCATCAAGTAAAAGTGATGCGAGTCACAAGCATGTTTTTTAGCATACCATATTCTGAGGAATCATCAGAATTATTTCCCAAGTACTAAAACCAAAATTGAAACCCTGCATCTCATTGAAAAATATATATTCCATATTTCCTCAGCCAGTACTAAACTATGTATAGAAGAAACAAAGAATTGTGGGCTCTAACAATTTGTTCCTATCTACCGGTACTTGCATCACCACCCATCTTAAATTGTTAAACGTGGTCGGCGGACAACAAACTATGAATTGATGAAAATTATACAGTTTCTTGACACTATTGTGAGTCTCAAGAAATAAAGAAATTCTAATGGGTCTCTTCATGTACAGGCAAAGGACCAACCCCACTGTCAGTATGAAACGCATTTTTCAGAATCAAGCAGAAGGAGAAATAGTCACAACTGTAATTCCAAGTTAGAAAAGTCACAAAAAGACCACATATCACTACTTTGAAATATTGTATTTATTCAATATCTTTTAGTGTAAAAACTCCAGCTTTGAAGTCGGGAATTGTACATGAAGTGTGTCCTGCAGCCATTTAGTTGAACAATGCCAGACCGTAATTTGTCTTCTTAGCTCTGAGAAATTTATTAAAATGGACCAATCAATGGCCAAAGACCCCTTTGAAAAAATTGTTTAACAGGTCTGACTTCTGCTTCTTACAGTAACTTAACTAGACTAGTAAAGGGAAACCAACAA
>OMLO01005217.1_pt1 | contig 10895 bp, 10 predicted proteins | sample 1674811 | NCBI WGS metagenome assembly OMLO01 (sample SAMN06265003, study PRJEB25207) | coral metagenome | isolation source: Coral host | place: Mexico:La Bocana,Puerto Morelos, Mexico | collected 2008-11-13 | reverse complement strand
ACAACAACATGTGACTGGCTGTAATTTTTACATGTAAGTATTTCAAATTTGGCTTAAATACTACTGGTCTTAGCCAAACACATTTCAGAAATTTCTTAGTCTGAAGTGTAATATTTATAAAAGGTACCTCTGTATCAATGAAAATCACTTTTCCTCCTGTATATCCATTTGCTCCAGGCAACTGTGCTGTAACTGGTGGATAAAATGTCACATCTCTAGTGAACATCGTCATCTAATGGCTTTAATCCTGAGTGAAGTTGGTAACATTGTTTTTTCTGTGTGGTAACTACAATAGTGATACTTGCATGAAAGACTTCATAACTGCATGTTAAAACTCACCACAGAGTGTATGTGATAGCTGTGTTTTGCCAGTCCTGAATTCTGTTTTAAACCAAAAAATCTAAGTTTTAGGTACCAACTTTTAAAACATGTAACTTTTAAGTTTCCCAGAGTTGTTGTTGAAATGCTTTTTCCTACTTTTATGTTTGGAGAAACTCTCCAAGTGTTAATGTTGCACTGAATACTGTATTTGGCAATATTATTATTGCATTTTATTATTGTTACTAAATATGCTAAAAACTACAGTAACTATGCAGATTACTAGATTTTGATTACCCCACTTTTAAGTTATATATATTACCTCCAAAAACCTCTGTTATTGACATGCTTTCCATTCCACCTGCAAAAATTGTTTTTAAGAGACCAAAGTATGAAAATCAATCTTTTAAAGTCACAAGAATTCACAACAAATTAAATAGAAAAATTGCAACATACCTCCAAGAAGTTTGCTGTAAAAAAAATAAGGCTGTTAGTACATACAGTAATCTTTTGCAGTATTTAACAAGACTAACTAATGAGGTATTTGAACAGAAACTCTCCTTACTCTAGCTCGGTACTTCCTGTAGAAATCCTAAAAACCATTTTCCTCATGTCACTATACTCCAGGGCTGTAACAAAGCCAGCGTTCTGTAAGATGAAGGGTAACAATTTATATAAAGGAAGTAAATGAATTTTTGACAAATTCACATTTTCAACAATTTCAAAGTTCACAAAACACTTACAGCAAGCTTAGCAGCAGCTTCCTACAAGGAAAAAGTTTCATTTCAAGTTAGTGTGAAAAGGCGCCATATGACAGGTCTTATTCATAATAGCTGCCAGACGGTTATTTTTCAGTTACAAAATTGTACAAATTAGCCATGTGGTCCATCGGCATTATTAACTAAATAAATATATTTGAAAAAGAAAGGTAAGACAAAATTTGTGATCTCAGAAAATATCCATACCTGCCCCATCTCCAAAATCTCCAAAGCCAAAAGTTTTAAAGCAAAGTATTTCGTTGGAAGTTCTGGAGAGGGAGGCTTCAAACCAAATAACCTTTTGAGGAAATATATATTTCCTAGAAAAGCACAACTGGACCATTACTTCATGCAGAGTTTGTAAACCACCATTATTATTATTACTATTATCTTTTTAAAAATAGTGGTATCAAACTAGGGTTTAGAAATTATATTGTCAGAGAAACATTAGCCATTCTCACCTTTATTTTTTCCATTTTTGCTTCCGATATTCCTTTTATCTGGCACATTTTTCGCCTTGTAGTCATCTGCACTCCCTATAGAAATAATATTGATCAAAGTAATTTAATTCAGTGAAATTTCGTTCTTGTTTAGCTTAGTTTAGTTAATCTTCTAAAATTTCAAGTTTCATCACACAAACATAAGACGTGCCTTACCTTGACAGTACATATTCCAGCTGACTTGAGCTTCTTTATATCGGCAACATTCTTGAAAAATAATTATTTTTAGTTAGATAGGCTTTTTAGCCAAAGAGAAAATCGCGAATGCAGTGAAAAACAAGATTTATTGAATACTCACAATTCCATGGTTCTGTAGAAGGTCTATATCCTGATAAAATGATTCCTAGTACACACATGAAAATGGTTTACTCATAATCACATACTCTTCCTTGAATCACACAGATGTTGAGGTGTGTATAAGCCCCCCGGATAAGCCCTCGGTTTTCAACTGGCTTCGTTTTGAATAACAAAAACTCCTTACCTCTTCTTGATCGCTTAACTCCTCCTCGACTACTTGGTCACGAGCAGAAGCAGCTTCCATTATCTTTGACTTTATGTAGGTTTTGTTTAGCTTGGGAAACTATAAGCCTTCAACTTTATTCAGCCCTGTACGTGAAACATTTAAAGTGCTTTATTTCTACGAAAATTTCCGCCTAAATATCTGCCCGCAAATCTTGTTAAAACAATTGAGATTTGTGCAAAGTAATCAGTAATCCGTTGTTGGTTTACTGATCTTTAAAACGTAAACTAACCTCAGAAAAAGTTAAAATTCCTAGCCGTTCAAGTGAACAGTAAAACTGCGCTGCTTGGTGTTGCCTGCCGCACGGTGTGAATTTTTCCCGCGAAAAATTAGCCGCGTGCGCGTACAATTATTTCCCGCCATTTTGAAACTTGCAGTCGAGGCGAAACCAACCTCGTTCCCAGGGTCCTCTCTCTTCATACCTCGGAAGAGAGAGGACCCTGGGAACGAGGTTGGGCGAAACCCGCAAAATGACAAGGAGGCTGACTTTTTTTGAGCATTTTAGATAAATTTTCCCAAACTGCTTGATACTTCAACCTTGTGAAATACTTGTGCGTTTGTCCTCGTCGTGTGAATCGCAAAAAAGGAAAACGGTGAAATATAATCAACATGAAATTCACTCCCAGGGCTATTTTGGGTCAGAGGCGGGGCAGAGAAAGAGGGAGAGTCGAGAGAACTCTAGGAGGGCTCTAGTGGTTCGTGAATGCATTCCCGTACGTACCTGTGAACAGAGATCTTAAAGGTTAGCTTCTTGGGTCATGAGCCCATGATTGGGTCGCTTGCGCTATGTTCATTTTCAGCCTCGCCCCTTACTTGGCGTGTCTTGGGCGGATGTGCGAAAGCCGAAAACACCAATGAACTGTAGAGACTGGGAAATGACGGCTTGCCGTTGATTTCGTTTAGGGTTTCTTCAAACTGGGATAAATCTTCGAATTCCGATAAATCCATAAAGGGAATGTGAAAAAGTAAAAAGCTTATTTTATAACACAGTTTTTATTTACCGTTATTCATGTATATTTTTTGAGAAAATATATATTTAAGGTAAAGCTTCTTCAATCAATTTTCCATCAACATACACGTGCGCCAATTTTTTCTTTGGTTTTAGATTTTCAAAGCGAAACATTTAAAGAAGTACTTAGATCATTTGAAATAATATTTTATTTGCTTATCAAATATTTGATAGCTTTATATTTGTAATTGTTCATGTGCAGTTTATTTTCTCGTTATTGTCCTTCTCCTGCTTACTCACTTAACTTCAATTTAAAAATGTAAACAGAAAATACTTTTTAAAAAAGACTTTTGGTGGAAAAATTAAAAGAAAGAATGCGTAAAAAATCAACGAGGATTACGTAAAAACATTTTCCTGACTAAAATAATCAAAACTTGAAAAAAACGATTTCGAATTTTGCCAATATTTGAATGGGCTTCTGTTAAATCAAACTTCAATGAACCAAACCGTCCGAATTTTCCGATAACTAACATTTGTAGAGTTAATTTCATGTACGTTATGCTGTACTTGACAATTCTAGTAAAGACTAAGAGAACAGTATAGAAAACTGTTTTTGTTTGGGAAAAACGGAGTGGATCATTTGTCCGACGTTTAACCCATTGACTCCCAGAGATTTTTGCCAAAACGCATTTTTTGGACATTTGGAGATTTTCGGCCTGGATATGGGCCAAATTAGCTACAATTTTCCAAAAAGACATTTGCAACAGGACAGCATGCCTTTTTCCCCCTAGCATCACGTTTGATGGCATTTTTGCTCGGGGATGCGCAGAAATCAAACTTTTGACGAGAAAGTGACCTACGTCTTTTCGGATTTTGAATTATGATTTCGCCTTTCCTTTTTCTCCTATTCTTATCTTTTTGCGGCAGTGATTGACCTTCTACTGAGCCTTCTTCCAGTTGAAAAATTTCTGAGAAAGAGACGGACAAATTTTACCCTTGAGTAGCTAGGCGTGGTCGCAGAAAATTTTGCACCGAGTTTTCACTCAAATTTCTGAGCCTTTTCGTGTATATCTCATCAGGCTCCATTAAGCCGATCATTCTGATCTGGGTATCACTGGAAAGAACGTTTCCTGCAGTTCTTGAGTGAAGATGATGCTAATTTTGGTCAGAGGTGACGACGTCAGATGTAGAACAAAGGCCAATGCTCGTCACGGCCGGTTACGACTGGCACAGGAGTCAGTGGGTTAAACTTTGCCAAGTTTTAAACTCTTTTCCGTTGGAGATTTATTTATATGAGACTGACGTCCAAAGATTTCAAGCTATTTTTCTTGATGTAAACGGTTTCAAACGTTCACTAAGCCAGAAAGTATTTTACTTAGGAAGAGGAAAGAAGAACGAAATATCTTAACTCTACCAAATCACGAGGTTGCTGCTGATAGCTTTACAGCATATACGAGAACCATATAAAGAATGCGAAGTCTTACGCAAGAGGTTCCAACATTGCTAAACACGTTTGGGCTTCAAATCAATCTATTGACATTAAAAATTCTCAAGTGATTGACAAGGCCGGTTCTTTCCGTATTCGCAAGACTCTACATAGCACCCCACTTCGATACAACATGCAGATAACAATTAAAGCCCGCTCCCTAATCACACTCATAATACTTACTTTATTGACAGAGATATTTTTCCCATTTTATTGTACTCTTTTATAGTCCCACCTATTTTTGTATATATTTGTAGTAGTTGTCAATTTTTTCATTTTTACTCATCGAAGGCTGTAGTCTGACAGCCGAAACCTCAGTTTTAAACTCTCTATAGTCAGTGAACATTTTTATTAATTTTTTCTCCTGGCTTCGGTTCTTCTATTTGTTAATATGGAAATATGGAAAGTAATGGGATTCCCGTTCAATTCATATTTTCTCATTGTTGCCATTACAATCAAAATATACAAATGAGCTTAAATTATAAATAACTAAAACAGGAAAAGTAGAAATAAGTCAATACAAATGAAGTTCTTTAAAACTGAAAAGCAACTCGGAAAGAAACATAGAAAATATTAGTTTGCCGCGCAATGCAGGAAAAAATTCAATTTTATGTGCTCAAATTTAATAAGAAAAAAATAAATATGAAGGAAAGATATAAACATGACAAACAAGAAAATCCTAATTAACTTTGCTAAAATGAAAAAAATAAGTCGGAAGGAAACATGAAAATTAATATTTTTGCCGCCAAAACAAGATAATCTATTTATAAAACTCGTTTACATTAAGAAAAATTGACTCAGTAGGAAAAATAACAAATTATTTCAGTTTACCGTTCATTTCAAGACAATCGATATGTACAAGTTAGCTGGAATTAATAACAAATATAATTATCCTTCAGAACAAAACAATCGAAATATACAAATGCGTTTAAATATGAACATCTAAACATAGGGAAAATTATCACTGAAATATACAACACGACACAAAAATGCAAGAATAATCTTAGATGTAACTCACGAAGAAATCATTACGTTCTATTGCTCAAAACAGTCTTTAAAGTTTAAGAAAATTAACTCGAGAGGAAAATTGAACTGATTATTCAGTTTGTCGCTTGAGGGAAGACAATTCAGAAATGCAAATCATATACAAATTCGTTGAAGTGAAGAAAGTATCGCTTAACAAACAATCCTATCAGTACAAACTGGTTGAAACTGAAGAAAATTGACTCAGGAGAAAAATAAAAGCATTTTGTTGCTCAAAGACAAAACAATGAATATGAATTTCTGTGTTTACAACTTCGATTAGAATGAGGAAATTTAAGAACGATAGTCACAAGCGCCTTAAAATTGAGCAAAATTGTTGCTCGAAACAAGACAATCCCTGTCAGTCTCTTACAGGCTATTTTTTTGTTAGATCAAAGAGCGATTTGAAGACTGGGAGTGCAACCTTGTCCCCCGGGCCTTCTCCTCGACGATTTTCCGCTTGCCATGAAGACCCTGGGGACGAGGTTGAATGGGCGTGAGCGAGAAAAGTTGGTCTTCTCCCCACGATTCCCTACGCCCCTCCTTAATTGATGCATTTTCACTATCGCGCGGGCGACTGGCTGGGGATGAGGCAGAGGCAATACACTTTTACGAGTTCATTCACCCCAAATACTTTTTGCCCGGTCCCTAAGTGTGAAAACCTACCGCAAAATCCTTAGGTGCTCTCCTGCTTTTACGCCTGTTTATTCATTTTTATCTTGGAAAAATATGCAAACCTCATACGCTGACAGATTATCAGATTAAAATGAGAGCTTGTCGGAACAAGGCACTTTTGAATGTTTTTCTAAAAATTGGACAAAAAAATAGAGGTTTTTTTCGCGCCAATAGACAAGACAAGTCTGATTACTAGTTGTTCAACAGCGATATAGAGTATCAGAGGGAAAGTGTGTTGGTAGGGTTCGGGAAAGAAAGAACTCTTGCCATTATTTCTGAAAGTATCACCTTTTTAAATACAAGAACCAGACTGGAGCAACCGCTTATGTGAATTTTTAATTATTTTATCAGTTTTTTTTAAATAAAATCAGGGCTTATATATTATTTACATAGTTTTCTTTTTTTATGTTTCAATAAAATTTTCTCTACAAAATTCATTTTGGCTTAGCAGTCTATTCAGTGCGTACTAGGTACTTTTATCATCCTTGAATGTAGTCGTAGTACTGTTCCACCAAATGACTAATGTGGGTAAAAGCAGTTCTCAGACCAATCTTTAAAAGACCTAGCAGACAAAAGGAAAACAGATGAGCAAAAACAATTATTTATTTAAATTTCGAAGTGTTTAGCACTTCTGTACTATGATATGGGACACTGAAACAATACCCTGCGAGTATTTTCTCTTATGCCAAATTATAGTCAAGTGCTGCCTTTGAAATGACATCCACATCTAGTGGCAGGGAGGAGAATTTGAACTCGGGACCGCCGGATCACACCCAGCGGATCACTAGGCAACGCTACCACAACTAAAAACGATAACGTAGAGTTCCATGATTGAATGATAACTGCTTGTATTCACCTGATTTGTAGCTACCTTCCAACATTGTCTGCAACGAGTCTTGAACGTCAATTTGAACCAGCAATACCGCATTCGTGTGCATTAAGGAGCCTAGAAAAACAACGAAGATGAGCTATTTCATTTTAACCGAGGGGTCTGTTGAGAGAAAGGAACCTAACGTACCGCCATTATCAGTTGAGTAAGCTTGGTCACCAGGGCCGGGTTGTTCGAAAGTGGGTCAACGCTGGCTCATTTTTGAAAGTTAACCGAAGTATTCACGAAAGTGTCTTTCACTGCTTATTTTTCGACCTTTTTCGTGTAGTTGAGATTATTCCGACTCAACACTAAAGGACACAAAACTAGTGCAACAAAAGACCTCGCCGAAAAGTTACAAAACTGACATCAAAATTCTCGCTAATCCTGGGTTAGCTTTGTCGGGCTTTGAACAACCCGGCCCAAGTTTTAACGTGAGAATCGTGTTGTTGTCACGGGTAACTGGCTCTGTTTCCAGTGGGAACTTGTCGGCCTTTGACGTCATTACCAGCCTAGCGCGCGAAATTATAGGCATGGCTTTTGACATTGTCACCAATGGAAACGAGGTAGGTTTCCCGTGACAACATCATATTTTTAAGGCTAAAATTTCGTCACCAAACGTCCGTAGTGCCTTTCTCAACTGACAAGCTAAGTGCACAAGAAAAGATGACAGACATGCCACGAGCATAGCAAGTTTCCTATCAGTGAAGGACAATCCTCTAAAGGAAAATAAATAAAGCTTAAGCCCAACAAAAGCAATTCCCGCAAAGATTAGACTGTTTCCTTTTTAGAAAGTGTCTTGGTTTAAAATATCTTGGAGGCTTAAAGAGGGATTCAAATTAAGCATTTAATGTTGGACGACGTGTTGACGTTCTCGACAATTTTCGGAAGTCCTCGGGTAGTCGTTAAGAACATTTGGCACTGTTCGTCATTGAGTCTTTTGCGCGATCTTCGGTGACTTTCGAATATATTAGGGTGATCGTCCCATAGGTTAAAAAGGCGTTAACCCCTTAGGTTCTTCCCCGATGTGATCGCAACTCCAGGGATACGAGTAAAAAGCAAAGTGAATCTTTGACCTGGGGTGGGATTATCCTCAAGCAGATCTCCGTTGCTGTACCGACCAATTTGTTCGGGTCTATCACGATTCCTTGTCACTACTTCGACATAAACTGATTTTATGAATGATCACATGCTCACACTCGCACAGTGACTGACGTGAATCATGAGATTTCGCAGAACACGTAATTTGCTAACAGCTTCGCGTTCAGTTCAGCGCTACAGACTCCAAACACGACTGAGCTTTCTCTCAGGTAACAGAACACAAAAGAAGGCGTTGTTTCGCATTACCGTCGGGGCATTACGAACAATGTACGAACTATTCCGTCCAAAAACATGTTACCTGATGCAGCAATAGGGGATAACACAAATCCCGACACACCCACCAGTACTCTGGTGAAACCCTAAAATCAGACAAACAAAAAAAATGAATCATCAAATTATCACAACACCCACACCTTACTGAGGATCAACCAAGGTGATCCATTATCACATTATCACGCGCAATCCCACAAATGCATAGTTACACCGATCCCATGCTCTTATGGACCACCTGGGAGATTCTTCTGTCGCGTGCAGGTCACATACAAACATGCAAACAAGTCAGTCACGATACAACTTCAAATCGAAGGAACCTCAAAACAGCAGAATACATAGATAGGAAAACACCAGAGATTGTACTGAACCAAACATGGTCAAGATTGCTTAAGATTTAGAAAAACTGAGCAGCACTAGCAATGGAGAAGCTTGAAAAATTGAGGATATCTTTTTCAAAACGAATTATTTATTACGTTAGGTCTTTTAAATTGAACAAAACTCTCTCACTCTCACTCTCACTGTGCTTTGATATTATAGAAAAACGAAGGTTATACAATCAAGCTGCAAAATAGGCCGGATAGTAAAAATAACTAAGGATTAAAACTGAAATCCCCTTTCTTTGTATCTCAGCTAAGGTTTCACAGAATTTACCGACATTTTAAGCGGCTTTATCGCCCTTGAATTGACATTTCCTGTTGGCTTTGATTAAAAATACATCTATCTGACGGAGGATCTTTAATCGAGGTGGACAGGAAGCTATCTCTAAAAGCCCAACTATAAGGGCGGTAATGCTATTTGAACTGATGCCAAATGCAGTGTGTTTGTAACCTCATAAAATCCATGTCAATGAACGCAATATCAACAAAGTAAACATGGTGACAAAAGTGTGCTTATCAGATTAATTGTACGCCATTATACTCTATAAATAGAGTACAGACAAATTAGCCATGATTGCCGCGTGGTAAGATCAGATTCGCAAAACATACTACACAAAAGCCATACTTAATTTCACGTGGAACATACACTTAGTTCTATGCTTGTTTTAAAATCTGCACCTGTTACTTAACAGATACGCCACGAAAGAAAGCAATACGTTGACTCGGTTTTCTAAACGTTTTAAATCGGAAGACGCTCCAAGGAAATCAAGTGTAAAGTTATTCCAAAGCTCGGGCGCACCAACTCCGAACCTAGTCGTTTGTGACGCGTCAATACAAGACGTCAAGTTACTTGGCAACGCTGCTGTCGAAAACTGCTGGCTCAGTCCATTGTCGGACAAGAGATTGTGTCTAAAGTAGTGCTTGTTCCAAACACACTTACCTGTTGTTGCGGGATCTGCGAGTGATGCGTTGACCATAAAACCATTCCTGCAAGACAACATAAAGTAAACGAAACGGAGGAGCTAAGTCGATATTTATGCTATTTCGGTTACGCACAAAATTACCTTTAAATTGAAGAAAACATGACAATAGTAGTTTACTACGTTAGAAAAACACCAAAGATCTAATAATAGACCATAAAGGAAAAAGGATGGTTAAGGATGGAAAAGATTAACACGGAATACAAACGACGAACTTGAAAAATTTAGGCTAAACTTTCCAGGACGCGCAAACCGTGACGTACTCCTTTAATTTTAACACTTACAACTGGCAAGGGATTCATTGGAGCAGCACAACATAACTCAAAGCTTGAGTTTAACTAAGTTTTAATTTTGACTACACCAGGTCCTGTTGAAATGATTCCTAAACAGTGCTTCTCGCCACGGATTGCCAGCGGTAAGGAGTTCAGCCTGAAAAGTCAAGACGTTTTCTCCAAATTTGAAAACGGCCTTTTCACTGTTTCACTGTTTTCAGTCCACACTGAAACGCAGCAATCATTGTTTTTAAATTTGTGTTTTACGAAAACTCGAGCAGGGAAATCGCATGATTATCCTCCGGTTTGTAGAGCGTTTACGGATTGGTGTGGACGCTGGGGCTAACTGTAGAAATATAGCTACGTTTTCAAATTTCTCCGGACTGGACGGGGCCTTAGATAAGCTGTTTGGTGCAAACGTGCATGCAAATAACTTTAATTAATAAAAAAGTAAAATACCTGATGTTCCATTTCTAGTTAAGTATGACGGCATCCACATTCTCTGCAGGCAAACATCCCGCGGGGAGGCACTTGGAAGAGGGAGACTGTATTTATTGTACACGATCCACGCATGGGGAATAGATTCTACGAGAGAGAAAGGGAACAGTAACACAGTTACCAGATCTCTTTAGGGTAGAGTGGGGGAGACAACAAGGCACCGATAGACGAATAAAGGGAGAAAGTTTCTAAAGAAACTGCGGTGCTGCGTCGGTGGGGATAACAAGGTAATTTGGTTATATCAACTAAGTTGAAAATGTAAATTGGACACCGTAACGAGTTATAAAGCTGACGTTT
>OMLO01005216.1_pt1 | contig 10897 bp, 5 predicted proteins | sample 1674811 | NCBI WGS metagenome assembly OMLO01 (sample SAMN06265003, study PRJEB25207) | coral metagenome | isolation source: Coral host | place: Mexico:La Bocana,Puerto Morelos, Mexico | collected 2008-11-13 | reverse complement strand
CAAGGGCATCAAGATCAGTCTATAAGAATACACAAGTCAGTAAATTCTTGTTTCAGAGCTACAGGTTGTAGATCTATAATTTGGGGTCAAATTTTAATGGCAGTATACTTTTGTTGATTTTTGCGTTTCTCTGGAAAATTTTTTTTGCAAATTGGGGTTGCAGTCTGGAATCAAATTTTCTTGGCTGGATAATGCAAGCTCTCTTGACATTCCACGATCAGAATTTGTAAATACCACCCAGGGGATGTCATGTTGCCATGTTTGTTTCACTCGTTCACTCTTTCTCGTTTTTTGAATATTTAGGCCATTGTATATAGACCTATTGCAGGTGAGAAAAATCCTTGATGGTTATAGCATATGAAAGTTTTATACTTCTGCTTATTTTGTTCACAGGACTTTACCTAAAGATTGTCAAATGCTGCTGTTCTCTGCAACTTATGATGAAGAGGTGATCAAGTTTGCAAAAACAGTCGTGCCAGATCCACTCATCATTCGACAGTGTCCGAAAGAGAAGAGCGTCAAACAGTTTTACGTGGTGTGTCGGGATAAAGAAGACAAGTTCCAGGCCCTCTCCAACATGTATGGAGTTGTGTCTATAGGACAGTGCATTGTATTTTGCCATGTAAGAATATCTTCCTTGTCGTAAAAGGTCATTAGTTTGGTACGACTTTACTTTTCTTAGGCCAGAGTTTGGGCCGTTTTCCTTTACCTTACAGTAAGTCACGTTTTCGGAATCTAAGGGCACAACCCGCCTTAAATCTGTAGATAACATTCATGTAAAGATTTGTTTATAAGAAAATCACAGCCGCTGTTCTCGCCACAGGTGATACTCCATGACGTTATTTCATTTATGAGGGTCTCCCAGGGGTTTTGGGGAACAAGGGAACATTGGCAAAATATCGAAGGGAACAAAGGAACATTAGCCAATTTTTGGGAACAAGGGAACAGAATTCGAAAAATTACAGTACGAAAAAATTCCGATATAATAAATAGAGAGCATTATTTCGGAGTTTTTATTTATGGGAACATGGGAACATAGGGCAACAGTGGAAGGGAACAAGGGAACAAGAACCCCCCCTGGGAGACCCTCATTTATTTTTCCTTTTAACAGTTGTAATTCTGTTATTTCAGACTTGTAATTCAGCCTCGTGGTTGGCACAGAAAATGACCGAAGATGGACACGCAGTGGCGTTGTTATCAGACGAGATTACAGAGGAGCAGCATACAGCAGTGCTCAACAGATTCCGTGACGGCAAAGAGAAGCTACTCATCACAAGTAGTGTCTGTGCAAGAGCCGTAGATGTCGAGCAGGTATGAAAAAAAAATGCGCGTCAAATGTGATCTGTTTCGTTTGCAATTCTTGTAGTGAAACATGATTAAAAAATCAGAGGGAAGTCTGCACTATGAAAATAGTACGCGGTAAATGTGGGTGGTTGCCGATTCTCTGCATCACAGGGAAGTGGGTTTACAGCTGGATAGGATGTTACCCGCAACAACCAATTAAAGCTAAAAAACAAGGGGCTTTTCATGTTGCAACTCAGGGATGCTGAAAAGAGCGCGCAAAAAAGGCGTCTTCTTGCTTTGTGTGACTTAGAGATTGTTTTTTTTTGCGAAAATGATAGTCATATAGTTGCTTATTGCAGGTAACAGTTGTGGTAAACTACGACATGCCTGTTGAGCCCACTGGCAAACCGGATTTCGAAACATACCAGCACAGGATTGACCGGACTGGCAGTGTTGGCAAGAGCGGCATTGCTGTCAACTTTATTGATGGTCAGCGGTCGATGGCGATTATGCAGAAACTCGAAGAACGCTTTGGAAAGAAAATATTACTTTTGGATACAAGTGATCTCGATGCACTCGAACAACTTAATAAGGACACTTTTTTTAAGTGACACTTCAGAAACTTGAGATTGTACAAACTTAGTTGGAGATTTCCTAATAGAAATCCTTTTGTTTTTGAAATTTTGTCAAAGTTATTATTATTTTTTATTATTTTTTTTCATTCTGAATCAGAAGGCCTAAGATATTTATATAAGAACCGTGTCGCTTGAATATAGCCTGATTTTTTAAGCAGTCCAGGTTCATCTATACTATGTCAATTAGTGAATTAGTATTTATAATAATAATAACTATACTATGTCAATTAGTGAATTAGTATTTATAATAATAATAATAATAATAATAATTTATTTTAAGCACATTACATTAAAAAATCTCAATGCTTTTACAGAATAAAAATTTACAAGTAAAATAAAACGATAACGAAAACAATATAAGGAAAGTATAATAAGTTACAATGGATGATAAGGTACTAAAAATCATTCTTAAATAAAAACGTTTTACGTGTCATTGTCTGAGAAAGTGTTCCAGGGGCCAAAAGTTGTGGTCAGCCGATTTGGGTGAAACTTGGCACAGAAATTGGCTGTGTACTTTTAGCTGCCTTGAACCTGCTTGTATTGCCACCTTCAAAACGATCGAAGAAGCGGATTAGCACATGGACACAGGTCAGCATATTATGACTCCAGAGAAGGAGACCATATACGACAACGTACGTAGGTAGTGGGCAGCTGTAACGACATCAGTAAAAGTTGCTGGCCAGAAAATTTGTGGCAAAAATTCAACAAACTTTGATAAGCCAAATTTTTCTCAACTGATTTTGATAACTGGATCACTAAAGTAAATAATGGTATAGGTACGGAAGTTATGCAAGAAGGCAGGTAGATACAGTGACTTTTTAAAAAATAACAATTTGGGGTTGTAACTTTGACATCAATTTTGGCATAACTCTAGCCCCAGGCTCCTTTCTGTCCAATACCTCGAGGACAAAGTTACATGTATGAAATGAAAGCTCTATTATAGTAGAGTTCATGGCCAAATTCATTTGGAAGCACAATTTACCATATCAGGTTTTACGGCACTTTCAAAATGTCCCCTGGAAGGCTGGGTGTTTGTGCTCAAAGGGCAAAAAAATGAGACCCCCCCTGAAACTCTAAAACTAAAAGTCAGAGAAGTGAGCCAAATTGGCTTTTCAAATATCTCATTGCTGCCAATTTCTGTGCCAAGTTTCAGCCAAATCGGTTGACCACAACTTTTTGCCCCTGGAACACTGTCTCGGACAATGACACTTAAGCTTAGTTTTAAACGTATCCACCGAAGGGGCACTTCTGACATCAAGTGGGAGGCTGTTCCACAGTGCTGGCGCACAAAATGAAAAAGCGCGTCCCCCGTAGGTCTTTGTCCTAAACACTGGTATGTGCAGTCGCAGGTGAGTGTGCGGCCCGTTTCCCAAAACCCTTACCCTATTTATGACCAAAGTTTGCAATTTTCCCTACCCTATTTATGACCTGACCAAAAATTTGAAACCGTATTTATGACCCGACTCTTAGATCATTAGTGGATGGGCTTTTGTTGCTGGCTTTATCTCTAGCCTGTGTAGCATGCGTTAAACGGCGTAGAGGAAGGCAAAGCGTGGATGGGAGAAGGAAGGCGTGATGAAAAAGTAGCTTCTTCTAAAATAAACCGAATTGAAGACTAGAGTGCAAAAATCGATACCCTATTTATGACCAAAATGGCGGCAAAATGGCTAAAATCGATACCCAATTTATGACCAAAACGGCTGGAAAACCATACCCTTTGGGGCCGCACATACCTATATAGCCCATATAAGGGAGTACCCCCCCGGGAACGAAGACACCTTGTCGGTTGATGAAGTTTCGCCAAGTAACAGAGTGCTAAACCGTTTAAAATTTTGTAAGTAAAAAGTAAAATCTTAAAAATGAAACGCTTGCGCACGGGCAGCCAGTGAAGCTTGCGGAGGATCGGCGTGTTGTGATCCGCTCTCCTTGCTTTTGTAACCAGCCGAGCGGCCGAGTTCTGAACACGTTGAATTTTCGAGATTTCCTTGTCAGGGAGACCATGCAAGAGACTGTTACAATAGTCCAGTTTAGAGGACACAAAGACGTGAACAAATATTACATCATTCTGTTGCTAGAATAAAGATTAACTCGTTTTCTCAATGTTTATTACCTTGGGTGGGGACTCCAATAAGAGGAGGGGGTTCTCTTCAGAAATTTTGAAAAGAACCCCCACTGGGTAGCAAAATGCTATTTTGTGGTCGTGGCTTAAAACATTTGTCACCCTTTAGAGGTTACATTTTTATAACAATGCATTAACTGTCACTTTCAATAATTGTAAAGAAGGACAATACCCTCTAGTCATAAAATTGATTGTCAAATCTCTCTCATCATACTTTTTGGGCTCAATATCTTAAAGGGTATTGCGAAAGCTCTCGCTGTAAACCTTTCGAGGCTCAACACCCTAAGATGTATCAAAACCGCATTTTTAACACCTACAAATTACGAAGAACAACGCCGTTCTTTCAACATGAGAGTCTCCCGGGTTTTTTTTTACCAAAAGTAATCAATCTTGACTCGGCCACAATGCATATTGTGATTTTTCCGTTTCAACCTGGGTTCTCATATACTCCGAAAATTCCTTGAATGTCATCTCCGGCCGGCTGCCCGGGGCAGTCCCACAATATTAGAAAATGTCCCGGACTCCGCGTAAGATTACCCCGGCCTGTCTTGAGCTTGCGTGGGACTTTGAAATGAATTGAACTCAACATACTTGTGTGGGATCCTCACTGGATACTAGCTAGAGCAATTGCCGGCAACGACAATAAAGCATACATGATATGAACCAGGGTTAATTTTAAAAAGTGTAAAAAAAACCTCCATTAGCGTTCAACTCTTAAGTCTTGCTCAACAGTTTTAGGTACTTTATTTTTTCACTGTATACATTCACATGATAAATTATTATTGTACACATTTAAATTGAAATCGGTTCATTTCTAACAAGACAACCATGCCTGTGTGTGGCGTGCTGCTGCTGGCCCCCATGTCTGTCTGAACTGTACTTAGCTTGGCTCACTCTCCTAGAGTCATCACGCAATAGTCGATGTGATTGTGTGACGGGATTTAGTTTCCTTGTGTGGTGCTCAGCCGTTTTTCCCCAAGAGCCGAGGTGTATTCCGCGATGCGTTAAATCTCGAGGCAGTAGGCCATGGGCCATACTCGTATTCTCGGTATTGGACTGTTAATATCATTAAAAATACGTTAAAATACAATTTACATTCCAATAGGCCACTTTCGATACAACCTCGTTCCCAGGGTCTCAGAGACCCTGGGAACGAGGTTGCTTTCGATATATTAAAATTCAGCTTGATCTAGTGAACTTGGAACTTGGACTGTTTGAGTTCTCTAAGCCTCATACCCAAGCTGAAATTTAATCGAGACGTTCTATTCCGACAATACGAATATACTACACTGAACCTACATTTGAAAGATATTTTAAAACAGGTGTCTTTGAAATTTAACTAATACTTTCATTCTGTTTTTCATAACTGAGCCGGTGTTGCGCCCAGTTATCGTCATGTTAAAGCCAGTGGTGGCCAGTTCCATCTGGATCTTCTACAAGTGACCAAGTAAACCAGTGCCTGAAAATCAAAATTCAAATAATGATTTTTTTGGGTAAAAGTCTCAATAAAAAGATACAAATTTCTACTACAAAGCTAACGCGTGACTACTGTCAACACAGGTTAGGAGAATTTGCATGTCATCGGAAGGTACGCTTACCTTTGAAACCTTCTTCAGGGGCATTGCTGACTGTTAAAAGGAAGAAAAGCAGAAAAGTAATGATGAAGGAAGGCGGCAAATTCAATAAATAATCATAGCCCGAGTGTCATATGACAAACTCCTTACTAACCTACCGTGTGACAGTAAATGTTTGCAGGTGCTTATTTTTACTAATCGACGATTTTTTTAATTTTGCGGGAACTTATTTTTGCGATTGTAAAAGAATGGTTTTTCCAGTCTTGCAGGATATTAATTTTTGCGGATTTTAAGAATTAATTGGTGAAACTACATGTAGAGAAAGATAATTTCGCCAGGTGGAGAGAATTTTTGGGCAGAATTTTTTCCCGGGAAGTTTTTTTTCCGGATCGTGGAAAAAAATCGCAACAATTAGAACCCGCAAGATTAAGTGCCACACCCCTAGGTCGCTTTTGTAAGGACTTTGCGGCGCTCGGCCCGTCCGAGGGCCAATATTCCCCAGTACGGCCCTAACACGCTTGGTTACTAAGAGGTTAATGTCACGGGGAAGTATTAAGTTTGACAACAAGGGAAATTTGCATACCCGGGAGAGCGTCCTGTGAGATGGCTCCCTGGGGTTCATCAATCTGCAACACAGATTAACACTAAAAATTAGAATTTATCGACTGACATTAGAAATAGTCGCCTATCTAGATCAACCGAATTCGTGATTTCGATCAAGGTGAATTCTGCCTACTTTCTGTCAAACTTTCTGTAGCGCCAGCCGACGACAAGCTGCCATGTGCGCCGGAGAAGTAATGTTACTCTGCTAGTTAGCTTACAACAAACCTGTAATAGTAATAAAGATCCTGGCTTGATTCCCAAAGTTATAAGCGTGGCGTCATTGTTTGATAGAGGCACGCCATTTAACGTGAGATGTTGATCCATGGGCATTACAGAAAAACTCTTCATCAGCTGAAAAAACAAGCGCGCGTTACAAGATATCCTTATGATGTAGTCGCATTGTATCTCGCGTAGTCACTACCATGACGCGCGAGGAGAGTACACGCGCGATTGAATGTCACGCGAGGAGAGTACAAGCGCGATTGAATGTCACGCACAACGTTAAGTGGACACGAAGATCAGTTAAGAGATGTAGATGCAGATAGCACAACAGAAAGAGAGACAATACAAGAAACAGCGCGCAATATAAAAAAGAATAAAGATTGCATTCAATTGATGGAATTATGTTTCGTTTTAAACACAAAATTCCGCAGACGAGCAGTTGATGATTGTCACTATTCTCATCATTGACCTGTCTGCTTGTCAGTGTATTGGTATTGTTAGGAGAAATAACCTGCCGATCACTCAAAATAGGGGTTCATGATTGTTACCTGCAGTTTGACATCTCGTAAAGTCTCGGTTGATCCAACAGTCAGTGAGACTTCTCCGCGCTGTTTCCGGTGCCTGTTAAGGGCGAGGAAATACTGAATAACCACAAAAAGTGACATTTAGAGGGAAATATGAAACAGAAATAGCAAATACCTGGAACTTCGACGGTTTCGACTATCACGGTTCAGCTTAGGTTTCTTACTGTCCGGCGGTGTCTGCCAATAGAGAGGGGACTGGTGAGATGCACGTGACATGGACATGTTTGATGGCCAGCCCAGATACCACGTGTCAAGGTTACAGTGTTCTGCTTTATTTCTGGCTCAGCAAAACGTTGCTAAGCCATAAAACTGGTATATAACTACCATGTAACGTAATGAAGTTCATAGTAGTTTGGCTGGACACTAACCTGGAAATCCGGGTCGAAAGAGTAGCCGTCTTTGCTCGAGGCACTCTGTTGATAAAAAAAGTATAAATGGCAAGGAAATTTACTAACTGTAATTGCAGCCAGCACCTTTAGATTCCCACGAAATGCTATGACATGATACTTAGATGAAGTAATGTGCTGAATGGAAGGGAAAGTGTAATGTTCTAATCTCGGCTGTTTAATAGATGAAAAATATGGAGAAAGGACTAGATATAAACGGCAAAAACAGACTACTTACATCATTTAAGGCCTGCTCTATATCCTTCTCGCTGTGGTCCTTTGTTATTTTGCGCACGTAGATTGTACCATAACGATAATTCTCCACGTGCTGTGCTCGCTCTTGTATCCGCGCGTAGCAGCATTCGGTGCACACGTCTGCAATGCAAAACGTACTGTGAACACACCTTACAGTTTCCATCAAGAGTTGAAATCTTCACACTGCTTTGCTCTTTTCTTGGCCAATCAAAATCCGAGTTAATCAGGGTGGCAGAGAAGGCATGTCGTGGCCGCTTAATAATAAGTTGAATGTGTGGTTTACTGTTCTGTGATTGGCGAGAAAGTTAAAAAACCTCAAGAAATTTCAAAAAATCTACCAAGTTGTAACAGTACCAAGTATCTCACCGAAAGATTACAATTCAAACTATGACAAATTTGACCCTATTTAACCCAGCTTCCTATACTTACCCCTAGATGAATGTTGAATTCGCCCGCTCCTCCGAAAACACAAAGACCTACCTGGGCTAGTCACCAGTTCTCTGACGTCGCCTTCTGTTACACTTTTAGTAACTGTGATGACGTGATCGTAAGGGTACGTTTGGGTAAGCGTGTTCCATTCGTGTTGCCAGACATAACACAACCTGTATACAGAGTAATGGTGGCTTGTGAGTTCACACAAGTCGCTTTACACTGATTGTGTAGTTAGAGTCGTGACTGAATGACGATTGACTGATTGACTGACTTACTGATTGATTGACTGACTTACTGACTGATTGACTGACTTACTGACTGATTGACTGACTGATTGACTGGCTGACTGACTGAATGACTGACTGACTGACTGACGAACGGGCTGACTGAATCACTGGTTGACAATGAACGCATGCAGTTACTTTTTAAGTTTACATTGTTGTGCTTAAGAGATAGCAACTTACTCTTCGTTCGCACCATCCATTTCCTCATCACACTCAGGATTAAAGACAAACTTTTCATGGGGACACAGCAGAGGGGCATTGACGATACTATTGGGTGGGACATTTCTTGTGGGGTACCTGATATAAAGAATACACAGTCATTATCAATTGTTGACTGACAGATCGCACACGTTCAACCTCTCCCTGACCGAGTTTAAAAAGAAAAATTATCTATATACAATATGTAATGCTACACAAGCACGCTTGCTTGCGTGCGAGGAAGGAAGAAAGGAAGTGTGCGTGCGTGCGCACGCTCAAGCCACTGCTTGTTTTTTTCGGCGAAATTTAATAAAAAGAAGCCCTGTTGCTGTTTTTGAATCAGTGGTTGAGTTAACTGTCATTCTCACGTTTAAACACTGCTCAATGATAGCTTACCTTAGGAACTGCCTCCACTGATCAAGAAAATCTTTTGAAATGGCGCAGGCAACGAACGGATCCTGACAAAAAGTAACGAAAATGTACGTTATTGTAGGCTACAACTTTTTTGGACGTAAATTAAAAAAAAAAAGCTTCCAACAAGTGTATTTTTTATCCTCATATTTAGAGGACACAACTCACTGGAGGGCTGCGAAAAATATTCAGCAAAATACTTTGTTTTCACTATAATGTGCCACATTTATTTGACATCTGTCATTGACATTTTGTCACAACGCACAGCTATTTTCCCGCTATTTCCCACTCAGACTGTTGCAGCTCTATTTTCCCGCCAAATCTTACGGCGAGATGAACTAAATATGTTACATACGTCGTTATCAAAGGACGGCCGATTCCTGTCGAGATACAGTTGACTAACAGCAGCTCTCTGTTCTGATGCTAGCAATTTGTACGTCTCACTTTTCTGTCGCTCTTCTTCGTCTTCTACCTGTGTAGTTAAAAACGAATATCTTTAAAATCTCACCTCATTTTTAACAGTACCCGGTTTGCGCTGTGTAATTACGACATAAAAGACTGGTACCTGGCACAACCTACACACTGGATGAGCAGCTGGAAACTCTGGAGCGCAAGAAAAGTAGTATTTTAGCCGCTGCCACACGACATCTGGTACAAGCCTCCGACATGACTCGTCCGAAGAAAGGTCTCCTGCAATGTAAACACAAAAAAAAAGCCTGGTGTTGGTTATTTTAGAAACTTGTTTCACTGCAAGAGTTTAGAGGTGAATATTCTGTTATTACGTTTGCTTTCACTGTATTTACTACAACATTATATTAACTAAACATTGAATTAGCTCAGTTGGTAGAGCGTCGGAATACCGTGCGGGAGGTCTTGAGTTTGAGCCCAGACCGGACCAACATAACATTAAAATAACTGACATCTGCAAATGCTTAGATGTTCTAGTCTTCTCGGATAAGGACGATAAAACGTATCGTCCGTCTCCTGCATCTTCACTGTTATGGTCAGCAGGGGACGTTAAAGAGCCCACACACTCATCGTTAAGAGTAGGGCACGAAGTTTCCGGTGTTGTGGACTTTGCCCGTTACGCCGTTGAAATGCTCGATATTAGCTGTTAAAGCTACTCTACAATCCGAGGGTAAATAAAATATTCACTTCACGTCACAGTTCACAGTAACGATCATCTCACTTTGGTCTTATGGTGCATTAAAATCATGACAATGATGCGAAAAGAATTTTAACCTTATTTAAACTTACCGTGTTCACAAAGTAGGTCTTCGTTAAACTTGGACTCACTATCATCCTCGTCGTCCTCAGTACCAGTCTCCGGTGGGTTCTCGTCTATCTGCTGAGGTGTCTTCTCTTCTTCCGTCACGCTTACATCATGATCTTCAATTCCCTTGACCTTAGCCTCCTCATCTTCCTCTGCTTCGTGATTGCCTGTAACTTGATATTTGTCCATTAAACTTTGGCGCGCCTCTTCATGGTGGATTGCTAGAGCTTTCCATCTGAGAAGTGACCGCCGACCAACCCAAAAGAACTTGTCACTGCAAAAAAGAACAAAAAAAGAACTGATATAGAACCATGTTAACCAGGTGTGACCAGTGGAAAAGCGTGTAATCGCATCGATCAGCGCAGGACTGGGGTTGCTTGTTTTCTTTCGTTTGTTTTTATTTTTCGCCATTTATCAAATATATTTACAGACTTAAATGCATAAGGCAAGGAACCCAAGGAAGCCAAAAAGGCTTATGTAAAGGACTACCTTACAGATACCTAAGAACTGAAATGCTGTCATCGGCAAACAAAATGATCGTGATTTAGGATAAAAAGTAGTTAAGCAAAACAAAACGCGCAAATGCGAAAAAGAAAAGGAAGGGGAAAAAGGTGGAAAAGGCACACACAAGCACACT
>OMLO01005215.1_pt1 | contig 10898 bp, 4 predicted proteins | sample 1674811 | NCBI WGS metagenome assembly OMLO01 (sample SAMN06265003, study PRJEB25207) | coral metagenome | isolation source: Coral host | place: Mexico:La Bocana,Puerto Morelos, Mexico | collected 2008-11-13 | reverse complement strand
TTGACACCAAGGCAAAGTTTAATTGCAGTCTCAAAGGCCTCTTCACTTGTTGAATTAACAATTCAACATTGGTTTCGTGATGCATCCTGCATTTTTCCTAGGATGAGTATTGTACTTCCCCTTGTAGAGTTGCATCAACTTGATGTTATTTCCTTCCTGCTCGGAATAATGGAAACACAAATCAACAACCTAAAAAGATTTGACCCTACAAAGCTAACCTTTCCCATCCCAAGGGACCGAAGGGACCCGATGACGAGCACCTCATGACACAGATCACCAGATCACCTCATGGCACGAGCACTGAAAATGTGTTTTTTGTTTTGAACACCCGAAGTAACATGTTCCCTTTGAAAAAATATAGAATGAATACCTTACAATTTGTACAATTTTTTTTAAGGGAAATGGAGAATGGCACAACCCATGTCAAGACCCTTGCTTTCAATGTTTCGATGAGTTGGTGGGTTTGTTATCCAACACAGTCTTTAAGCTGATGCCGAACGCCAAGTTTCGCTGCACAACACATCAAAAATCAAAAAAAATGTTTTCTGTCTTCATTCCATGACTTGAATCATGGGCTACCAATCTTTTATGGAACAAACACCGTGGGAGTTGCAGTGTGTTTTTTTCATCTGAGACTCACGTGACAATCATTTTTGGATTCAGGGACCCAAGGAGGTCCAAATAAAACAACAGCATTCTGTGCAAATACCAATTTCCCTGCCATATGATGTCCAACATCGCAAATATGATGGATTGACAAGTTGATGTAAATTCCATTCTGAGGAGCATACTGTACAAAACGCGGGTTCGGTACCAGATCGCTGAACCAAAATCAGCACTTCATATTTGATCCTACAATCCGTTAGATACAGAAAAACAAAAACAATGAATACAACGACTATCAAAAACGAGAAACAACAAAAAATCAGAAAAAATATAGAACAAAACGAACTTAACCAAAACAAAAAAAATGACATGAAATTTAAAATTTTGACGTGTTTGCGAAAAACAACAACTGATTGCATGTGAGATATGAAATGGTCAATTAAAGGTAGCAGTTTTACCAATTCATTTAACAAGTATCAAACGAGTAAGCAAATCAACAATATAAAAAGGAAACGGAAACAACCACAGATCACATACTATTTCACAAAATAATATTTCATTCACTAAAAAATTGATGTTTTAAAATAACAACTTAAAGAAACATTAACTTTATATCCAAATATTTGCAAATGCAAATGAAATTGATGATTAGTCTTATTTAACAAGAAAAATATAAACTTTACCGATGCCATTGAAGTACATGAAAGCAATGTGATAAGGTGAAAAAGATAACTGTAACATTTAAAATTTGCATTCCTTGCTAACAAAATTTGTTCAAAAATTGATGGCCACAAGAAATTCACAAACCATGTTTCCAAGCAACAGAAACCATGGAACGAATTAATTGTTGTTAAACAAATCTTGTTACACTCTTATATCAATCAAAACACAAAAAAATTCCTCGATGCTGCTTAGGTATGTTCCGGGCGGAACGTCCTTCAGTCAGCGAAGTCCAAGTAAAATAAACACCAGGGGCGGCCATCAAATCACTTCAAGAAGTTGCAGGACAAGATCAAAAAAAACAAAAAATAAACTATAAGCTGCACATCCTCAATTTTTTTCTTGCAGTCCGTATGCAAAATGAAAGGTCTACATGCTATGTCGACTGCAAGACATTTTTTTGGTTCCAGCTAGAGATTAACCCTCCGGATCACTTAGTACCTCTCCACAAAGACGTCGGAATGTTCTGCAAGTTATGTACCAGTAATTGCAGATTGTTACATCCCAGCCGTTGACAAGGAAAGAGGTTGGTTCAGCTACGTATTGGTAAATGACGCAGTCCAGTGTAGGATTCCTTGCCAACGGTCATCAATAGCCAGAAAGTCAATCAAAATTGTCGTGTTTTTTTTTGCTGTGCGCTGCTTGCGTGCCACGAAGGTCGCGGGCGGAGCCCTTCAGTCAGCGGAATGGGTGAAAAGACGGACTTCCTAACTTTTCAACTTAATTGCAAAAACATTCAACAAATTAAACAACAATGCAACAAAACTAATTAACGCCGAGGTCGAGTTGGGTCAGAGACCGAGAACCTGCGGGCACAGTCGATTAATGGCGCCGTACCCGTCCGTAGCACGATTGTCATGGGGGTTCGAGATACCACAGACGGAGAGTGCATTGGTACGGGTACGCAACGCAATCGACGTAGTGATAGTTAAAGAGTAGTAGAACCATGAATGACAAGGTGAGTCCGGTGAAACGTTCGTCCAAGGCGTACTACCGCCTTTGTAAGTCTTGAAGGAGGCTGGGGACCTTCGATTATACTTCAAAGTCGGAGGTCGGCTTCACTTTGTTTTATTTCGCAAATTTATTTGTGGAAATTCTTGGAAGAAAGGGGTCAGGCACCATGATTGAGAAAAGCGAGGTGGTGTTATGGGGGGTTGGCTTTATTTTATTTTGGCAGGGCTTCTACCCCCCTGGTGGCACCACACGGGGATTTTTTGGTGTGTGAACAAACGATCTGCTTTGCTCATTCGGAGTCACGAAGCAAAATGTGGCTTGTGTACGATTGTCACCCTACTTTTGGACATTATTTGGTCGAATTTACCAGCCGATGTGATACCATTGTGGATGCGGCTGGACAGTGAATCCAAGAAAGGTTTGGGTTTGGATTTGAAAAGGCTGAAATTCGAATTGAACCCTCGCCTCCAAACCACGGCCTCAGTAACAATTGTCACTGGCAAATTCGGTTTTGACAGCTCCCTTTCAGACTGCATTTCACAATTAAGTTTTGGGCCTCTGTTTCTTTAACCCATCGCGAAAGTCCTTGCAGGATGTTCCTTGCAATGATGCTTTTCAATTCAACGCTGGCGCCACGACCGTGAACCCGGCATTACCTACCAACAGCGCACTCCCCAATGCTCACTTTTGTGAATTTAACTTCACATTGGAAGGTTGATGGCAAACACTGCCTCATGGCTTTTGTTTTCGAAACGCAATTGCATTTTGTTGAAATAATGACTAATGCCAAGCGAATACCACAACAAAGCACATCTAAGATGAATCATGAAATATCGCAAGGCTTTCCGTTCTGGAACTAAACGTTGCAAACGCAACGGCTTACAAAAAAAATCTCCCTCTAGGCACGACCAAAAATCAGAGTGGGAGCGCGTTTGTTGCTGGACTTGGTGAGAGTCGGGTGAATGTGGCAACTCATTTCCCCCCTCAAACCAATATAGCACGATTGTTAAGCCGTTCTGTGTAGACAACCAACCCAGGTAGCATGGCACCTATGCAAGGATGACACGCACAGAATCAAGAAGTGTGCCACTGCAATCAAGGCTCAGGATGTCACTTAAAAAGGCGTGACCGTTGTTTTTCATGGTAGCGGAGCTTGCGTAGAAGGCCTACGAAGCTCATAAAATCCCCACAAACCTAGGGTTGGTCCCTTAGGAAAAGGCCCTGGAAATCCCGCAGGGTACTAAGCTGGGTAACATGGCAAACATCCAACCGTTGGTGGATGCACTCAATGCTTTAGTGGCTGGACAACAAGTTGCTGGGTTTTCGAAGCATATCAAAGCACCAGAAGTGTTCAAGCCTGAGACTAGAGGAGATGAAGTGCAGAAGTGGCAAGATTGGAAGTTTGCTTTTGAGAACTTCGTTGGAGTGGTTGATCCCACCATGGCTCAAGAAATGAAGGATGCAGCTCAGAAGTCTGATGAGATTGCATTTGGTGCTTTGACTGAAGAGAGGAAGCGCAGAGCTGAGAAGCTGTACTCTTTGCTGTCTAGCTTGATGAAGAACAGGCCTTTGAGATTGGTGCGTGGTATTGCGCATCAGAATGGCTATGAGGCTTGGAGGATCATCATGAAGGACATGCAGCCCCCTACGAGGCAGCGTGCTTTGGCTTTGGTGCAAGCTCTCAACAAGGTGAAGTTCGAGGCCAACAAGTCCATCTCCGAGCAGTTGCCCCAGTTTGAGCTGATGGTTCGTGAATATGAGAGGACCAGCAATTCAACATATCCTGATGACTTGAAAGTGGCTGCAGTGCTGGCAGCTTTGCCTGCAAGCTTGAAGACAAACTTGCAAATGATCATCACCGATTCCACAACCTATGACGAGGTGAAGGCAAGAATCGAGCTGTATGAGCAGGTCACTACACAATGGTCTTCAGATAGCCTATCAATGCCAGTGAAAGCTTCTGAGGAGGAGAACGTCCCAATGGAAGTGGATGCCATTTGGCAGAAAGGAGGCAAGAAAGGAAAGGGCGATGGTGTCAAAGGAAAGTTTTCAAAAGGAAAAGAGAAAGGAAAGTCCAAAGGATGGAAGGGCTTCAATGCTTTTGGAAAAGGAAAGGACAAAGGAAAGCAGAAAGGAGACGGAAAGAAAGGACAGCACAAAGGAAAAGAGTGCTGGAAATGTGGCAAGATTGGCCACCTCAGCAAGGACTGTTGGAGCAAAGTTCAGAAGGTTGAGGAGCAAAGTCAACAGGCGTCTGCATCATCTGCAGCGTCTACAACCAACAGCTCAACATCGACCAACAGTTTGACGAGTGCCGCCGCCTACAACATGAACAAGCAGGTTAAGATGGTGAGGATTGAGGAGATTGAGGAGGAAGGTCTGACACGTCAATTTGACTTGACAGGCCTTGACAGTGAGGACGAGAATTTTGGCATAGTGAGGGTGATTAGATTGATTGAGGAGCCTGAGAAGGAAGATGAGGATGAAGACTTTCATGACTGCTTCATGGTGGAGAGGCAGTTGAGTGATAGCATTCCTGATGATGTGCAATGGGTGTCTATGGATATCCAGGATGTTGACGAGACTGAGGATGTCTTCAGGGTCAACACGGTGAAGAGTGATCGTTTGGCAATCACTTTGGACTCAGGTGCTGACGTCTCTGTGGTGCCTGAGGAGTTTGCCAAGTATGGGGACCCTGGTAGTCAAGGTCTCATGAAAATGGTTGATGCACAAGGAGAGCGCATTGAGACATCAGGAAATAGAAAGATGAAGATTGAGGCTGAGATGAGGCATGGAGGAAAGATTGAGTTCATCGAGAACTTTGCTGTTGGAGCAGTTAGTCATCCAATCCTATGTTTTGGCAAGCTGCTGAGGCAAGGTTGGGTGATCAGCAAAGATGGTTCAGAGCTCTTCATGAATCACCCCACTGGTGCTGAGGTTCCAATCAGGCTGGAACGAAACAGTTTGGTGATGGACGTCCAGATTCGTGCAATCACCGTGGAGAAGAAGGAGGAGGCAGATGAAGCGTCCCCGCTTCTGCATGATGAGGCTCCGAAACGGGAGTGCATGGATGAGGCTCCGAAACGGGAGTGCATGGATGAGATGAGGGTGTTGGCACTTCAAGGTTTTGTTAGTCGAGAACTTGAACAACTTTCTCTTAGTCCTGGTTGGCATGTTCTACCCAATGGAGTTGCAGCTTATAGTGATCCAGTTGCTTTGAACTTCATGGACCCCCGTGGAAACTTTGATGTTGAATGGCCAGCACGGATGACATTAATGAAGGTTCATGATGGCACTGGGCACTGGGTCCAGGTTGAGAACACCAAGGACTACAGAGCAACTGACAACCCATACAGGAAGTTGACTGCAGACAATCAACCTCAGAGGACTTTGACTTTTGTGGCACCTGCGAAGTTGCAGGACTACTTTGTGGCAGGTGGAGATGTCCCAGTTTCAATGTACCCAAGGATGGGTGAGGAGATACCAGCTTGGCCTGATTCAGAGGAAGAGGTCGACGAGTTTGTTGGCATGGGTGCTGAAGGAGAAGGAGCACCCCCAGGAGGCTTTGAGATTGAGATTCATGAAGAAGGCGAGATGGAAGTGATGTTGGACGAAGACACGTTGAGCATGGACACGAGGCTGAAGGATCTTCAGGAGTGGTGTCGTAAGTTGGGCCTTGCAACTTCAGGAAGCAAGATGAAATGTTTGAAGAGGCTTCGGAAATTCAAGCTGATGGAGGAGCAGAAGTTGGCCATCGACCTATCGAAGCGTTTGTATGAGGAGAGTCAACGTGAAGCCATTCCACTTCAGGTTCCCAAGTTGCCAAGTCGTGTGGATCAAGATATCCACAACTTGACTCACATTCCTTTTGCATCGTGGTGCCAATGCTGCGTTGCAACAAGAGCAAAGGAGGATGCAAGAAGAGATGAGGAGAGAGGAGATAAGAAGGACAGAGGAAAGAGCGTGATCAGCTTCGACTATGGCTTCACCTTCATGCAGGGTGAGGAAGAAGAAAAGCAGTTTGGGACATGCTTGTACATTGCAGAATCTGAAACCAAAGCTGTACATGCAGTCCCTGTCCTTGCAAAGGGTGGAGTTTCTTTGAAGCAGGTCACGGAGGAGATTGTTCGTTTTTCTATGGCAACCAGTTCCAGCAATTCCATCATCCTGATGGCAGATGGTGAGAGGTCAACACGTCAGATCCTAAGAGCGGTTCAGCATTGCAGAGCTCAGCTTGGTTTGCATACAGAGGTGAGGACAACAGGAAAGGACCAACATCAGAGCAATGGACAGGCTGAGAGGACTGTCCAATCTGTACGGAAGTTGGCCAATTGTCTTCGTGGCTTTGCTGAAGCAAAAGCAGGAGCCAAGATCAGAGGAGGAAGTCATGTCTATCCTTGGAGTTTCAGGCATGCTGCTTGGCTGATGACACGATTTCGAGTCATTGCTGGAAGAACTTCCTATGAGATGATGTTTGACCGAGAGTACAAAGGAAAGGTTGTTCTTTTTGGTGAATCAGTCATGTACAAGGATGTCACAGCATTGAAGGGTGAGGCTGTCTACAAGCGAGGAGTGTGGGTTGGAAAGTCATTTTGGTCGGATTCCCACATTGTCCTTACCCCCAAAGGTGCTGTTGAATCTCGAAGCATCAGAAGGCTGACAACACAATTCAGTGCAGATGATTTGGTGATGGCTAAAGGTTTGCCTTGGAGTTTCTCTCCCCAAGGAATCTTGATGAAGATGAAGGCACCAACTACTCGTCGAGCTGATGGAGTTGAAGAGGCTGAAGAGAATGCAGAGGAGAAGGCAAAGCAAGCTGGTGCTGCTGTGGCTCTTGGATTGGTGACGCCAGGAGTTATGGGAGGACTGAGCACGCCAATCCCTTTGGCTGGTCCACAAACACCTGTTCCTGCACCAGGAACACCATCGACATCGACGATACCAAATCCCTCGGCTGTACCAAATCCCGGAGGAGCTGCTTCATCATCTCGTGAAGGTGATGGTACTATGATGGCTGAACCACAAGAAGACAGAGGAGAAGGTGTGGTCAGGAAGCATGATGATGAAGCACCAGAGGCAAGTCCAAAGAGAGCACGTACTTTGGAGGATGATCTTGATCTGGAGCTTGAGATGGGAGACTTTGAGAGGAAGAGAGACAGAGATGATCAACCACAATTGGAAGGAGCAAGCCCTAAGAGGATGAGAAGGGTGCTTGCTGAATTCCCGGATGGTGATGATGCCTATGAGGATGACATCATCATGGAAGAGGCTGAGAAGTTCTTCGAGAGAGGAGACTTAGAGAATGAAGGTGATGACAAACCACCCGTGGTCAGTGAGGAAGAGATGAGGAAGATGGATGATGAGGCTGAGAAGGAGGAAGAGAGGAGGCTGATCAAGATGGGTGTGTTGCACGAAGTTGCTGAAGATGAGTCAGTAGCTGAAGATGCATACACCATCACAACAAAGATGGTGATCACTTGGAAGCACAGAGAGGAACAAGGAGGATGGTTTCGAAGAGCAAGGTTGGTTGCACGCCAATACAAATGGTCAGTCTTCACAGATGATGCCTTTGCTCCTACCTCGGCCTATGCACTTGTGAGATTGATGATCCATCTGGCCATCAATGCAGATATGAGCATGTGGACTGTTGATGTGAAAGATGCATTCTTGATGGTCCCTCAGCCATCAGATGAGAATGCATACGTGACAAGAGGAGGAAAGGTTTTCAAACTTGGTCGTGTCCTACCTGGACAAAGGACAGCAGCAAGCCAATGGTTCAAGGAGTTCAAGACCAAGGCCGAGAAGTATGGCATGGAGTGTGACTCCATGCAACCAAGCTTGATGAGGTTGAAGGAGGATCCACATCAACCAGGAAAACGTTTGTACATCACGATCCACGTTGATGATCTTTTCGTGGTTGGCGATGAGAATGAAGCCAAGAAGTTCTTCAAGAATCTTGAGGAGAAAGAAGGATGGAAGTTGGAGAAGAAAGGACCTTTCAAAGACATGGACAGGTTCGACTACCTGAAGCGCAAGATGGAGATTGTGGAGAATGGCTGTGAGATTCGAGCTGATGACAGTCATATCCGTGAACTTGCCAAGCTCTCAGGTACAGAGAAGAGAAGCTACAAGTTGACACCATGCGCCAGTGATTTCAACAAACTTTCAAAGGAGGATGAGAAGATGCCAGAGGAACATTGGTTGACTTTCAGAAGCTGCGTGGGAAAACTTCTATACCTTTCACCTGATCGACCTGACATTCAATTTGTCGTTCAGGGTCTTGCAGTCTTCATGAAGGAGCCCACGAAGAAAGCATGGAAGGCAGTTCAACATCTATGCATGTACCTTTCAGGAACCAGCTATGAGGGCATTTTGCTCAAGAAGTCTGTGAAGGGCACAAGTGTGCTCAATGTGGATGGAGTAGTGAGGAATGAGAATGACATGAGACATCATGTCATGGAAGTCGTTTGTGATGCAGACCATGCAGGAAACAGGGCTACTCGCAAGTCCCTCTCGAGTGTCCACATCTATTTGGATGGAAACTTGATGGAGTCCTATGTCCGTTGCCAGAAGAGCATTGCACTTTCTTCAGGCGAGTCTGAGTATGTCTGCATGGTTGGAGGATGCTCAGAAGGTTTGTTCTTGAAGCACTGTTGGGGCTTCATGAGTGGTGAAGATTGCATGCTGGTTTGCAGATCAGATTCGTCAGCCGCAAGGTCATTGGCTGGACGTTTGGGAATTGGCCGAGCTCGTCACATTGAGGCCAATCTGTTGTGGTTGCAACAGAAGGTTGCAGAGAAGAGCTTGACAATCACACCAATTCCAACCGAGTTGAATCCAGCAGACATCGGGGCCAAGTACATGCCCAAGGTGAGGCTGAATGGATTGAAGTATATGATCAAGATGGTTGACTATGGAAGCCATAGGATTGGGATCCATGAGTACAAGGAATTGGAGGCCAAAGAACAGCTGAGGAAGGACATGCAGAAGTTCCCAAAGAAGGGAGGTTTCACAGGAAGAGTTGCCATGATCATTGCTTTGTCATTGATGAGGCAGTCAGAGGGCCGAAAGATCCAAGAGGACATGTCGGTCGTCAAATTCGATTTCAGCGAGAAGCTTGCTGGAGGACGTGCAGAGATGAGCCCACTTTTTCTATGTGTTGCCTTGTTGGCAGTGGTTGGAGCCTTGAGTCTGGCTATGGTCTTTTGGTTCTGTGGCGTGAGATTGGTGAAGGTGAGCCAAAAGATGTTGGCTTTCAAGCTAAGCAAGGAGAACGATGAGATGAAGAAAGAGAAGGAGAAGATTGAGGTGGAGAATGACAACTTGAAGAAGATCAATGGTCTTCTCAAGGATGAGAACGAAAAGTTGAAGAAATGGATTGAAGATGCAAAGCGTGCAGATGACACACGTAGAGCTTTGGTCACTGAGATGGAAGGTGGAAAGCTTTCAGCTTTGCAAGTGGAGAATGTGATCAAGAGCTTGGAAAAGATGGAACTTTGGGTGACAAGGGCAGGTGAAGCCTACCATGTTGCCAGTTGTCGTTTCACGAAGCCACCTCATTCGCACAGCTATGCAGTACAGGGCATATGGTGAATGCTACCTGTGAGGGCAGCAGTACAGTGAAGTCAAACAGCCCAAGTAGCATGGCACCAGTGCAAGGAATGAAGTCATTGAAAAAGGAGTGACCGGTGTTTTTCAATTCCTCAAGGGACCCTTTTGCCAATACTCGTGCCATGAAGGCATCGGTGCTGTGTGTGTGAGAAAAGGTCCCTAGGAGTTGGCGTATCGTGCGTTATTCGGATAGCGTTCTACTAGGGCTCCTTATTTTCCACCGACTTCAACATTTAATGAGTTTTACCAGTTTTGTGATCCCGCCCTTTGTTGATGCTGAGTTGGGTTAATGCAAGAAGGTGACCTCATTGGGTACATACATCCGCATACAATTAACTGAGTGTACAGCAAGGTACATATATACATATATGTATAGACATATAAATCTATATATATATATATCAATATTTTATATATAAGTATATATATATAAATATATGTAAGTATATTTCATTATCTACATGACATGTGTTGTACATAGAAGTGTTCACCAGACTAGAGTTCTTGTGGGTATTGCAAAGCCCACAACCCCGAACTTTTCTGTGCAGTCAACACCATGGTTTGGGAAGGTGGTGTCATATAGTTTGCAAAGTCATTTGGTCACTGCTTCTTTTGAAGAAAAAATGTTGGAGGTTGGCGATTTGCACATGAATGGCATTCTGCGTTGCACCAGGTTTTACTGATCATACAATCGCAAAACTTTATAGATTGTTAAAGTGGAAATTGCAGAATTGCAGGAATTTTCACAGTGGTGACGCTTGTCATGTTCGTTTGGTGGGAGGTTCGTGCTCTGGTAGATGTTTTGCATATAATCAACCTGCACAGATTTGTACTTGTGTGTCGACACGCTTGACACACCCTCTAAATTTAAAGACCCTTGATATATCACTTGTTTGTGTGGATCTTTGGTGATTTCTCTTTCTGAAGTGGAGACAGCGAAATTTTGTACATAGCTCCCACTTTCGAGCTGCACAGCGAAACGTCTCAGACAAACATCTTTAAACCAT
>OMLO01005213.1_pt1 | contig 10899 bp, 9 predicted proteins | sample 1674811 | NCBI WGS metagenome assembly OMLO01 (sample SAMN06265003, study PRJEB25207) | coral metagenome | isolation source: Coral host | place: Mexico:La Bocana,Puerto Morelos, Mexico | collected 2008-11-13 | reverse complement strand
CTTATTCAGATACCAGCTTCCTAAATATCCTCCATTGCTGAGTCTGATCGTCAGTTTGATCAGTTTTCCCAAGTTTGGTGAAATAATGTTGAAGGCATCCACACTGAAATCAATAGTATGAACAGGATAATCAGTGGAATATATGATCTGAAAAGCGTTAAATGTACTTGTTGCTATTCATAATAGTGGCCAAGAAGCTTACGAAGCTTCAAGTACAAGCTCACCTGCCCATCTCAAAGGCGTCCTTCTTTCCCGCCAATTCCACCTCTCCTGAGTTTCGCGGCTGTCCGTTATTCTTCCCGAACAATTCTACAAACACTCTGGCGTCTGTTCCAGCTAGAAATTTGTTTCCTGTGTACACTGTGACCTTGTAGTTATCAACTGAAAACAAGTCGATATCCTAGGATTAATACATATAAATTAAAGTATGATATAGTACCAAAAAGTCACATAGTTCTATCTGCACGCATTGCGTGCCATTTTGTGTACCTTGTTTGAGCGCCTCGGGACAGTTGTACAGCAGGTTAAGCTGCAAGACGTCACCAGCAGATAACGAGTTCACATTCCCCAGCGGCATGCTGGGATCAGAGATAGCCCGGATGGTATCTGCGCCATTCCTGCTGAACTCTTTCTTAGTGTAGTGCATGATGGACTGGAAGTCGTATGGCTGACCCAGAGTTGTTACCTCACCACGCTTGCGGATTTCGAACTCTTGTAAGTGGTCTAAAGTAAAATCAGTTAAAAATGATATAAACGTCTAAGTTGTCTTTAAGATTTATTTACTTGCCAGACGAGCTTAACTTACGTTTCCCATAACGTAAAGCGGCTCGACAACATTGGCATACTAAACTCCTAACACTTCGATTACAATACGAGCAAACTCATTCACCATATTTATGTCTACGGTGAGAGTTACGGTTTAATTCTTAAATATACATTAATTACCACTTTTAATGTTGTTCCATAAAATCTTGACAAACTTGTCTCGATCCGGCCTGGTATGCTCGTGGAAAAAACCCAACGCGTGCATGAGCTCATGAGTCACGTGACCTCTGTTCTTGCAGCCGCTTCCCAGCGACAGTAGTTGTTTCCCGCCTTTTTTGCCGATGTGTGATTGACATATGTTACTGTAAAAAGAATTAGAGAAAAAGAGATTTTCACAAAAGCGCCAGTGGAATGAATATTTACATTTCATCATCACACTATCGAACTTGACTACTAAAAAGCTGACACGTAAATTTAAATTTCTACAGCTCTTAATCAATTATCAAAGTCTCATGATTATAAATCTTTCAGTGTCCAGGTTTACTCAGGACCAACACTTAGAAAATATCGGCGTCTTCCGTTGGATTGCCCGTCAATATTTTCTGTACGCACTTTGCTTTGCTCAAAACGTAGTCTTCAAATGTTTCTTTTTGTAGTACCAAAACGCTTAGCTAGACTTATTGTAACTAATTCGCGTTGGAGGCATGCCACTTGTTAAACTTAGAGAAACAATTATATTAACTTAACATAATAGGCCGTTGGCCATCTACAAGCGTGACAGAGCAGTTAAACCAGGGTCTACCGTGAAACACCTCCAACTTAGTGGCCAGAGGGGTACTTAAACCAGTGTCCTCCTCATTTCAAGTCCAGCGCCCTAGCCACTCGGCCACGCTGCCTCCTCAACCTGCACTCTTGAAGCATGGAAATGATATGCTCCCATATCACGCTCCTTGAGTTTAGTCAGCATAGACAAAAGACAATCCTCGTATCTTACTTGCTGTCTTCGTAGAACTCGATGTAGTCTTCTTGATCTCTGCGCTCCACAAATCTAATACAGGTGTGTTTGGCGATGACGTCTGCTGCTTCTCTGATGGTTTGTTTGTCGTCATTGTCTAAAGAGCAAAAAGATCTCAGACTATAACTAAAATTATTGAACGCAGCGAAAACAGGAAAGAAGCATACGACTACGACCCTATTATCAAGTTCTTCACAAGGGGCATAGCACTTTTCTAAGAACGAGGAACACTATAACAAGAAATTAAGTGAAACCGGGTTGATGAAATGATATGGCAATTTGTAATATCTCATCTATGACGGAGGAAAGTTTGTTCTCACCAAGTAGTCCAGAGAGCCAGCCCCCAGTCCTGACCGTGTAAGGGATGAAGACATTAGTCACCTCTCTATTTTCGTTGTAGGTTGCTGGCCAAAGATGACCACGATAGAGCACGGCTGCTCGTTTTTGTTTGCGTAAAATTCTGTGCAACTGCTCGTTCTGTGCTGAAACTGAAAAGAAGAGATAAATGTTCAGAAGCGAGATCGGCCGTTTCTATACTAAAGACGCATTATTTGTATGGACGAACTTGGGCAAACATTTGTAGTTCGTCTGGTTATGCGTCTCCAGTATAAAGACGGGATGAGGAGACGTTGTATGCGTCTAGACGAGCTATATCGTTCAAGACACTTTTACTGTGTGCAGAGATGTTTATTCCTATATTCGTTCGTGTAGTAATAATCGAGCAATGTTATGGAAAACTATTTAAATGTTCCGTAAGTTTTAGAATTTAACAATGCATCAAGGCAATGCTCCTAGATTGACGATTCCCTATATTCTCATGACCTGTCTGTTTCACAGTCTATTGATATTACAGGGAGAAATAAAATATAAATCACTTTCGATTAACGGATTTTTAAAACCAGTTGAAACTATACCATCACTTTACTTAACACTGTTGCTTCTTGGCAAGATATATGTTTGTATAATATACATTAATGAGAAAACTGCCTTAGAAACAGAATGTGACAACTGAAGTCTGTGCGGCTGTAATGTGTGTTTGGTCAACTGTAAAACTTTTCAAATTTACATGATTTTTAACAATATTGCTATTTACATATTTACATATTTTTAACAATATTGCTAACTTTTCTGCTTTCAAGCCGCGGCTAAATGTAAACACGACGATACTTAAGGGATGGTGGTTGCTTCAGAAAGAGCAAGGAAGCATTTAGCGACAATTAACTTTGCGATAAGATGCTAATTTCTGAAAAGCTGGGCATAATTTATATACTAATGTGGAATTGTTCACACAGTCATTTACCTGAATAACATGTTGTGTGCAGCACTACAGCAAACCCAATATAAAACCATGCAAACTTCATTTGGGAATATTCTTCTTTGACAGCCGTTAAATTGAAAGATTTCGTACTTGAACTGTACGTCCAATCTAGGATCTAGTTCGAGATCAAAGAAATGTTGCCCGGAACAGTACGACGGTTATAATTACAAACAGAATTTTAAAATTCTTTTGAAATGAGATGTAAATGTAAATATGCCGTTGTGTACATAATTTATAACAGCCAGGGAGGGAGGGGTCGGGTGACTAGGGTAAAGAAAGAGAGAAGAGAAGTCGGTGGGTTTGGCAACGGTACGTTTAAATTAATGGTGCTCGGTTGCTTTGCGTTTCCGCTGTACTTCGCACAAGACTTTTCCTTTATTCGAGCCAAGTGGCGACAAACAGTGTTTCTACTCTGGGATCAAGTGCCCTCCCCTTCCGTCGGTTTAATTGAAACATTGCAATTTTTAATTGCCAATGCTCCTCGAGTGCACGAAAAAATCAGCTCATTACTAATCATAGAAGCAAATCCAGCAAATAATATTTTTACAGTTCAAGATCAACCCTCCCCCCCCCCCAAAAAAAAGTCAAGACTACGAACGTTCATTTTTAATCTTTTCAATAGAACATTTCCCAGCCTGGGAAAACGAGTTCTCGTGTGACTTCAACGCAGAACTTCTTCCAAAATTGCTTTGAAAAAATGCGCGCAGAATTAATCTGGTACAAGGAAACGACGAACAATAGGTAACGCTAGGAGGGACCGGCTCTGTCGATATACATGGAGATTTGACCAGGTTTGCCGAGATCTAGTCAGTCTGTGGAGAAAGTTTTGACACAAGCTTCTAATTCCCAGTCCCTGAACTCGGCATGAGCGGCGAGACATTTGTTGCGCCCATGTGGCATGTTCGGCTCGTATTCTCTATTGTTGTCAAATGATATCCAAAACTAACAAATAGTGTGCAGCGAGCAGTAATCAGGTTTTATTGATGTTCTGCGTTGACATATAAGAGTACAATACAAGCGTTTTTGAGTGGAATAAATATTAAGTATCATCAGTATTACCATCAGAATATAGTTATTTTAAGGAATGGTAAAAACTGGCCCGGTAGCAAACGTGGACACTGCAAATCTTTTGTTTTATGTTCATAGGTTTTGCATGAATTACATAATCGCAACGCTTCTATTGGCTAGTTGTATGAGCACACATGACACCTTTGTATTTTGCCAGTGCAGGGTCAACCGCAACATAGCCCACAAAAACATACAACAAAGATATTTGCCAGGCTTCACCATTTCTTCCTATCAACTATGGTCAGAGGCAACTGACAAGTTATCGGAAAGCTTTCTCAAGTTAGCGTTGCGGCTACATGAAATAATAAAATCTAGTACTAAATGGATTGTTGTCTGAACTAGACAATCAGATAAGTAAACCTGTCCTATGTTCCTGACTTCCCTTTTCGTAAACCCAAGCATGCATCGTGTATCAACTCAGTCAAATTGTACTCCAGTGAGGTATAAAACCTGTTCGGAGACCATTTTATTTGAATTAAAATGCCTGAACCTATCAAACTATTGGTTTATTGATTGACTTTTATGCATTAATAAATTTATTTATTTGATTATATATTCAAAAATTCACTTTTTTATAAGACTGGCCCTAAAACATGTCATTCCGAGGAGGCTTAATGTTACATTTTTGCCTTGGACTGCAGTTAATACCACAACATATGCAAGTCGTGAAGCCACACCTTAAACTAGATATAAACTCCACTCAAATTGATGTCAGTGTTCCGCGAAGAATCACCATCTAGTTATAGGTCAAAGGTTTCAACTGAAAGCCTTTTAAAATATTTTAATATGAGCGTGCACTTATCGATGGTAAATTAAAACACCTCTAGATGGGTCTGTCGCCATTACCGCATTAATCTTGTGTTTTTCGTTTGCCAATTTTCCGAATCCAGTTTTTGAACTTCTCGAACAACTGTTTGAACATGCCTTTCTCTGCTTCCACTTCCTCCTCCTCTTCTTCCTTCCCTTCAGCTTCCTCGGTGTCGTCGTTTAACTTGGACCGTTCGTCGGAATCCCATTCACTATAATCAACACTATTAAACACGAATAAAAAAGCAACTTAGTGTTGAGCGCAATTTCACTGAATCCCAATGTTTACTGAAGAATATCATGTTCCATGGCGACTCAGTGAAGGATTACTTTAAATATTTATTGCTTAAAAATTAATAAAAGCTGTAACCTTGTTTTGAAATTTAATAATAATTATTTCAAACTGAGATAGCTGTTGTGATGTATTGCTAATCGGTCTACTTGGGGTGTTGTTTGTTCCAACAACGAATAAAAATTCTTAAAGACGAATGCTTTTGGAGGAGGCTATACAAAGTGAATACAGATAACACAATGTCGACTACGAAGCCAGATGTGTAGTTAATTTGATCTTTACAATTGCAAATACATGGTGACAGTACGTAGCGAGCGACAATGATGGTTGGCGGCGATAGCTGGAACATAGCTATAGTGTATTGAAACACTCTTGTTTCCAAACTTCAAAACGTTCCTCGATAATGAAACCTCAAGGACGTAAAAGTTCAAAAAACTCAAGGAATGTCTTTGGAATGTGTCGAGTCCTGACTACAAAATGAAACAGTTATTAATGGGATAAGTCTTCTAAAAAGAGATTTTCTTTTTAAGTCCGCGATTTGACGAATTTTTCCACTGTTGTTTTGCCAGCTATAAACCAAACAACCTCTGAAGCAGACTAACGCCCTGTTTAGTCAGGGAAAAGACTGAAAAATGTAAAAATTTCCTATTTCACTTCGTATGATAGCAGAAAAACTACACGAAATCATAATTCCTTATAAATGCATTAAAACCATTTCAAAGAGCTTTTTACCTTTTTCTTTTCTCAAATTCACTCTCATCTTGGGAGAAAAACAAATCATCATTGGTATTTTCGTCGTCCTCGATATCATCAAACTCTTTGTTCTCTTCTCGTTCCAGCCTTGTTTCCCGGTCGTCAAAACCATTGTCGTTTTCGTCAGCCAAGTTTTCTTCGATCTTGAAGTCAAAACTCTTCTCATTCTCTTTCCCAAAAGCAAAATCACACCACGAAGTAGAAAAGATTACTAGAAGCAAAGCGGTCACAAACAGTTTTTCCATTTTAAAATTTCAGGACAACACCTGAAGATTTCTTGTGTAGATTCGCGGAGAGAATATGCTGAAATAATTTAACCGCTTTTTATATTCGGTTCGTATTTTGAGCAATTAAACGAAATTGATCCTTACATATACGAAATCAACTACGACTGACATCAAAACACAAAATAATATTATTTATTGATATTCTCTTTCGTAAATTTCTCTGGCGCCATTGGAGATCAATTGCGGTTTAAATTCGGGGACATATGCTTGAACAATGCGTAAACCAGCCATTGCTCATTGTGCAGTCAACATATGTCTTCTTTAGAACGTTCAATAGTTTGTGAATTGTTTTGAAGTCTTAATTGCACATAGTTTTTGACAAATTAAGCTCTTTCGTAGAAGCCATCTATAATAGATTGTGTATCTTCCGTGATCAAAAAATTATCACCAAAAGACATTACTACCATAAAAATATACCAGACAACTAATTTATCATTTTCTCATTCCACCCTTGTGCTCCTAAAAACACCAAACAAACTATGTTCTTAACATATACTGCGGGGCGGTCAAAGCCGAATAAAACTCGACAGATTAAATTAATTACATTCGACAAGTAAAAGACTGCTTGTGTCCATAAAATATTTAAAACTGTGGGTTTGTTTTTTTTTGCGTTTTACGTATTTTTTATTATCAGATTTCTCGCGAACTTACGAACCACCAGTTTCTATGACACAAAAGAATTATCTCACACTTCAGTTGTGCCGCTTTCCCAAATTTTAAATAATCACAAATATAATTTTTCCTCAGTCAAAAGCATAAATTCTAAGAAATGATCTTGGACATCAAATTAGAAAAAAATGAAAACTTTACACTCTCCACTGTACATAAGTACTATGTCGTAATTGCTGGCATCTGACTACCGAGATATAAAAACAAGATAAAACACAATTTCTTGTGACTATCAGCCATTATTTTGACTAAAGAAACCTCAGTTAAAAACTTGAAAGTAAATATCTCCTCCAACTTGCACGCACATGTAATTTACAGGAATAGAACAAGAAACCAAAGAAATCTACATCGCATTTGTAAATTGTGTGTCCATGTGTGAAATTTCGCACGAAGAGACATGCGTTAAGAGTTGAGAGAAAACCAGAAACTTTAACACAACCTGCAGACTGATACAGGTGCTATAGTGCTATAGAAATCTATTGGTGCAAATGAGAGTTTATGAACCTGTAGGATGGGTTTATGACAAGAAAGAGCTAAGAAATTCTCATGTTATTCTGACCACAGACAGTTGCCTGCATGGTTGGCCAATGTTGGACCACGCATCCAGACATTAAGCAGAGTTTAAATCACGCGGCATGGAAACTTTGAGCACAGTTTCAATCGCCCATCTAAACTTTAAGTAGAGTTTCAATCACGCATCTAAACTTTGTGGGGGATCGATTCATGCTATAGGGATGGATCGTTCCTTTTGGAAGAACTTGGGAAAAGGACAGTAGTTCATGAAAACATTTGTCTGTGTACGAAAGACAAAAAGATGGTAATTCACTGATCCGTCGAGCTGACGAATAGCCCATTTCTGAGTTGACTTAAACCTCTCTATCAAAGCGAGGCCTGGTGTACAACTATTCAGACCATTCGCCTGATGTGAAAATGAGTTTGATCTGCATGTGAATGAAATCTTATCATTCATATGAAAGTATGGAACCGCTTGTCTCCGCCGAAAAATACGGAAACAAGCGACAGCCGGAAATACGTCTGCGTTCGCAGGCTATGGGTTTCGAGAATGACTTAATGTAATGACAGTTACTATGTAAATGAATGGAATCTAAAGCCGCTAAAACAGGCGCAGCTGCCTACATACTATTATATATGCTTCAGTTGTATATTTTAAGGCTTAGAGGTATTTTGTACTCAAACGTACATCTACATAACTTAAACTTGAAGATGGTGTTTTAGATAAATATTGCAAACATGCAGCATTGTGATGCTGAAAATTTAAAATTGAACAGTTTATTGAGTCCACAACTCCAATAGCACCCATCAGCCAGCCACAATTTTCACTGAGAAAAGCACATTTTTAATTATATTAATAATAAAAATCATTGTCATTCCAAGAAACTAAACTGGGAAATTGAAAATAAAGAAGGTACGATGACTCATTTTAATTCCAAAATGAAGCAAAGAAATGGCTTCAATGTGGATATCATTTTGGGCATGTATTTTCAGATGAATATATTCTATATTGCTGCCCCCCTAGGTTCAGCGGATCAGTTTTTTTATCAGGAGAAAAAATATTTTATTATTATTATCATTATTATTATTATTACAAATGATCAATCATGATTTTATTATTATTATTATTATTATTGTTAGTATTATTATCTTTATTAAGATTTGAGATTTGAGGAGTTCACTTCATTGAATTCCTTTCATATTAAGAAAAAAAATTTCAGCTTAACGTTACAATGACTTTCATATAAGTTAATATAGATCTTTACAGTACAATGTCAAAAACTGCATAAATAGCTTACTCAAACAGGACTCTTGACAAATTCTTGATATCAACTCATTTGATATTTAAGTATAAAACAAATTAAATTAACAATAAAACAAATTTAGATGTGCATTGAGGCTTGACAGTCAGGGTAAAATACATCCTGCAGACTTCAGGAAAAATACTGCAGACTCCACACGACAGGAAAAACCCAGGTCTGATTGACCGGGGCAAGTCAATTTTGCTCTTGGGCAAGTGAAAATGGAAGTGAAAGTTTAAGGCTGGTTCACACTAGCGACAGAATCGGAAGCGCAAGGAGCGTTATGATCCAATGTAAATCAAAAAGCGGAATCGTAAGCGGAGTCGGAAGCTCAACGGAATTGGAGTCAGAAGGATCAGAAGAGTTTCTTTTTCTTCCGATTCCGCTTCCACTTCCGTCGCTTTCGTCGTACCGATTCACACTAGATCAGAACTTTCTTCCAATTCCGACTCTGCTTACGACTCCGCTTCCGTCACTTCCATCGCTAGTGTGAACCAGCCCTTAGTGGTCAGGTGGGAAAGAGAAATTAGTCTTAGTAGTCTTGTTAGTGATAATTTCCAATCAAAGCCAATTTCCAAACTTATAACTGCAGGATAACCAAAACAATAAGTTGAAAGCATGGATTAAGTTAACATTCAAGCATCCTGTTAAAAAAAAAACAGGAAGGCCCACTCATATGGGTAGCTGAAGAGGCGTGATAATTAGCACAATTAACTAAATTAACTAACTCCACATTGAGTGCTGTGTGTTCAAGCACTGGCCAGGGTGACTGCGCATGCGTTGAGCTCTTGAGCAATTAAGACATTTAACTCTCGCAGAACTTCCGGGTTCAGAGCAGTAAATAAACATAGTTTTTTGACACCCCACACCTAGATACATAACCAACTATTGCCTGAGGGATGGGTGGGTGAGTACTGCTGCAATTGACTCGTGCATTATTCTACTTCCACTTTATATCCACTCTCCGCGTCTCCACTAAGAAATTTGACCTTATATTTCAGTATTTACTTTCCATGTCTTTTTAAAGCCGTGAACTGAACGCGCTTAAACGCGATGAGAGTACGAAAGGGGTTTCGACAAATCTCATTTACTGAACTGAATTACACAGGTTGAAGGTGAAAGTGTACAAGACTTTCATGCCAGATGGACAGCAAAACCTTTGGGTCCTCAGCGTCTGCCGCCATCGTTTCCCTTTTCTTCTTGCGTCTTTTGTAAAATGGTCTCCGGAATAAAACTAGTAACACCGCATTCTATTGCGCGCGCACGAGCGCAACGTTTATTATGACGCGCACACTTCAGTCTTCAGAACAATTTGGGGTTTTCGGTTGTAGCTTGAGTTTCGGCTGTCAACGTAGAAAATGATTTTTATAACGTGCTGGTTAACGTGCCTTGCTGTTAGCAATATTATTGGATACTTAACCAAGGATCGTTGCGATGAAAGGTAAGGGTAAATAACAAAGTTAATAATTTTCTAATGACAAAAGAGAGAAAAAAGCTTTTCGAACACCGTTGAACTGCTTTGTCCGATGGCCATGCATTATTGTAAAAGTTCTACAATTTTAGTTTTTTTTTTTGTTAATATGATCGCAATCGAGAGAAAGTTACTTTCGCCATATTTTTAGCAATATTTTAAACGTCGTTTCCAAAATATGATACGACTAGCCGTTATGAGTTGAAAGAAAACGCGTTTTATTGGTTCGTCCTATGGGTGGACCGTATCCATGGCGACAGTGTAAATAAAAGGGTAGCGCGTGGCGAGATGGCAAAACAGTTCGCATTTACTCGGAAGCATGAGTAAATGAATATCATCACGGCCTAGTTACCAGACAAGTTAGGTAACACACGGAGTGCGCGGTCTTTTACGACGTTTATGGAATAAATTCGCAACGCCAGGAAGTTGACGCGATCATGGTATTTTGTCACGTGTGACATCCCAGTACCCAATTGGCTGAATGAGCGAAAGTGATCCTGAAGCCGCGTGCTACTGGGTGCTGGTGTAAGACGGAGCAATGGAAAAGAAACTACAGCGGGTAATGCTTGCGTCTAACGTTTATCAGATGTCTTCTTTTAAACGTATACGATATTTTTCATGAAAAACGTTTATCCGCCAC
>OMLO01005212.1_pt1 | contig 10900 bp, 7 predicted proteins | sample 1674811 | NCBI WGS metagenome assembly OMLO01 (sample SAMN06265003, study PRJEB25207) | coral metagenome | isolation source: Coral host | place: Mexico:La Bocana,Puerto Morelos, Mexico | collected 2008-11-13 | reverse complement strand
CAAGCCATTGAATACAACAATGACCTGTTAACAGAAGAAAAATCAATAGGTTAGCTCATACATACTAATCAAGCATATGCGTATGTACTGTATACGCGCATGTGTGTATATGAATACGCGTATATGCGTATATCCATATGCGTATACTGCTTCGGATATATCTGAGCTGCACTGTAACATCACAGTTTCTTGACTTGATCCACCAAATGGTTTTAGATTTTCTTTTATTCTGTGACATCTACATGTATTGAAATTTAAATTCATATTTTTGTAAAGAGATCTGAAGAAATTGTTTCCAAATTTCAATTTTGTGTCTTGTTTTTTAATTGAAAAAAACCCAGTATCCATAAAGTTCAGCAATTCTTTAGTTCCAGGAACGTTTTTTTTCAATGTGAAGCACTTTGGTTATTATTTTGTCTATTTTGTCAATTTGGAAATGACACATTCTATTTTAGAGAGCCTATTGTATAATTTTGCTATTTTCCTGCATAATTTGTTCCTGACACAAGCTTGACACAAGCAAGGTTGGGGCATACTCTACATGTAAATGAAATAGTCTCATATTGACAGAGTTCAACAAAACAACTCCTCACTCCATTGCATTCAGTACTAGTCTTCATATCTGGATACATGAAACAGAATATTAACCTCGTACTAACCTAGCGTTAGGGCCATACTGGGAAATATTGGCCTTAGGTTGTGGATAATGACCAAGGGCCAATATTTCCCAGTAAGGCTTGAGCTAGCTAGGTTAGTAAGTAGTTTATTATATGGCACTCAGGCCATGCTTGTTTGTTTTTTGTTAAAATGCACTTCTGGTCAGTTACCACAAGTTTGAAAACAAATGTATTGAACCTAAATCAGTTGAATATAAACAGGACTTCAAGCACTATTTGTAATGGAATTTGGCAAAAGTCTCAACAGCTAGAGGTTGTTGAATTTCTGTCAATCCTGGAATGTTTAAAATATCGGTCAAGAAGAGTCAGAGTTTGTTGATAAAAAAGTAGCCTTAAAGTTAATCATCCTCATCACTCTTGATTACAATTCAATGCCTCTTTTCATTCTGGACAATTTTCACATTACCATGAAGTGTCTGGAAGGTGCATCCACTGATGGATCCTATGGTTGCACCTGTAAAAACTGGAGCAGTAGAAGACAGTAAAGGATCGTTACACTGATCAATCAATGAATTTTTGGTTGTGCTTGTGGTGATTCCTGCAGTCTGGCTACTTGAAGATCTTGATTATGCACACTTAAGATAGGTTCATCTTCGTATCCAGAACGGTCAACTCTGCTGAGGGTCAAGGACACCCTCCTTTGGTGTTTTGAAATAGCTGACTTGTTTGATTGCAAACTCTCTGTGCTTTTGTGGCCACTCAGCAGGGCTACAAAGTATCTGCATCAAGGAGCCTTGAAATGCAGGTTTTCCTTACGGAATGATTGGTTACTCTTTTCCTTCTTGCTGATGGCCAGCATTCTTTGCTGCAGTAAAGAGAAACTTTCCAATTTCATTTAGTGAGGGGTGCCATCATATACCAAACTTTGCCATTTGAGGATCGATTATGCCAGACCACCAAGTAAAACAGTGATTCTAGTGTATTCATCTCCACTGGCCAATTTCTGTGGAATTTCTTGAGAAGCTGACTGGACATCTCTCTGTATTGGTGGCTTAGGTTGGAATGCTCTTTGGTGACTTTTTTCTGATCAAGTTGGGTCTTTGTACCTCATTCGCCTAACTGAACCAATATTTCCTGGCCTTCATTCTGCGGTTGAAGCTGAATGTCTCCCCAGTGTAACCTATGGCTTTCATCTCTTGCAAGGAAACCAAAGTGTAGGGATATAAAAACCACCATACACTTCTTTGAAGTACAACTGGATTGGAGTTGCCAAATTCTCTCACTTCAAAAAAAGCATCATCTTCATTTTCGTCAACTGCCTGAACAGCTTGTGGCTTGTTTCCTTTGGCATGCTCATGAAGCGGTGACTTGCACTTTGCAGTTAGTGTGCTTGTCAATTTTTACGACTATTTTGCAGAATGCGAAATAGGATGTTAATGAGCGGGCGCAAATTCACTCGCTTGGTCGATTGTTTGATCCTTCCTTGGGTCGTAAGCTTTTGTTTGTATTTCCGGTGACCAATGCACAACTTCACCTGACAAAGAGAAAAATGTTGTTGAATGGTTCGGCAAATGTGAGACATAGTGAAGCAATGAGTGATGAGATAGTTACTGCTATGTCAACAGCATGTGGTGCGAGCATTTTTTTATTTGAATTGTTTAAAAAAAAACCTAGAAAGCATTTGTTGTCCTAGTTACGAAATGAACGCGGGCTCCTGGCAAGTATGGGTTTTAATAACATGATGCATGCAATACATGAATATCGAGCAAAATAATAAATTATTATAAGTGGAAAGCACTTATTAGCTTCATGGGGGAAAGAAAAAGGAGTAACTGCAGAATACCCTGCCACTATTGTTCCTGATTCTACTTGCGCACATATTTTTAAAGAACGAGCCATGTGCAGGAATAAATTAACTCAAGTGGTAGGGTATTCTGCAGTTAAGCTAAGAAAAAGAAAAAACACGTCGGAGGGAACAAAGAAAAGAAAAAAGAAATTGTGCGTTTGCAACCCCAAGACTCGAACTCTTGCCCTTCACACTTTCCCAGCTTTCCAATACAGTATACCAAGGCATTGAGCTAACTTAACACATAGGTCCACAAAGCGTGTATGTGTCTAGAACATTATGCATTATTGTATTGCGGAGTTAGAGTAGTGATTAAAGTGTGATTTTAAGAGGTTTAAATAAGGGACTGAAGAAAGAAATTTATTTTTGCAACAAAGCCAAAATATTTATATATTTTTATTATTAACAGGAATAAATAAAGTTTTTGAAAGGCAAGTCTGACAAGTACAAGTAGCTCATTTGCACTAAGCAGCATGTGCAAGTCCAAGTTTTGATGATAAATTGAAAACTTTGACAATGTTTTGACGAAATTTATCTTCAATAAGAGGAGAAATGCATAAAAAACTGATGTCAATTTGTTTTGTACAACAACAAGCCCGAAACTGGTCAAATACCGGGAATAAATAATGTTTTTTTGAAAGCCAAGTCTGACGCGTACAAGTAGTCATTTGCATAAAGCAGGGCATCCAAGTTTTCAAATTTTACCCGTCTATCCTCTTATCGATGATAAAAACCAGCCAATTAGCGTGCGAGAAATTCGACAGTTATTGTAAAAATACTAATTGAGCTTCCACGTTGCACAATAATAGGCCTTTTTACGACTATTTTGCAGAATGCGAAATAGGATTTAAGTGAGCGAGCGCAAATTCACTCGGTCGGTTGGTCGGTCAGTTGATCCTTCCTTCCTTGGGTCAAAAACTTTTGTTTGTATTTCCGCTGACCAATGCACAACTTGACTTGACGAAGAGGCAAATGTGAAACATAGTGAAGCAATGAGTGATGAGATAATTACTGCTATGTCAACAGCATCTGGTGCGAGCATTTTCTTATTTGAATTGTTTAAAATAACCTAGAAAGCATTTGTTGTCCTAGTTACGAAATGAATGCGGGCTCCTAGCAAGCATGGGTTTTAATAACATGATGCATGCAATACATGAATATCGAGCAAAATAATAAATTATTATAAATGGGAAGCACTTATTAGCTTCTTGGGGGAAAAAGAAAGCTTTCCAACACAGTATACCAACGCATTGATCTAACTTAACACATAGGTCCACAAAGCATGTATGTGTCTAGAGCGTTATGCATTATTGTATTGCGGAGTTAGGGCAGTGATTACAGTGTGATTTAAAGAGGTTTAAATAGGGAATAGAAGAAAGAAATTTATTTTTGGAACAAAGCCAAAATGTTTTCATCTTTTCTGCTTATACTGATGCATGCACTTCATCATGCACTTCATCATGCAAAATATTCGTAGCCTCAAAGAGGCCTTTGATTATTTATTGTTGGACAATATTTAATTTGCCCCCACACCCTACAGAAATATGCTCTAAATTTTCCCCAACAGTCAAACAATGACACAATTATAAATAGGATTGTGTGGCATGCTTACCTGTGTTTCATAAATTTTGTTCAAATAGAATAACCACTTCATAAGTTGAATTATTTGTTGAATTCTTGCATCCTCGGTTAAAGCAGGTATTTCTATAATTTATTATTTCTGGTATTAGCTGGGATAAAACTAAGGTTGGTTGTTCTTTTATGCAGGGTGGAAAGTTTGATGCAAAAGCGTTACTTGGCTATTGTTATTATGCTGGAATGATTTACACTGCACTGAAGAAGTTTGAGAAAGCTCTATACTTTTATGAAGTGGTATGTACCTCAAGGGAAACCCCATGATCAATTTTACTTAACTGCATTGTTATAAATATGGGTAGAATGTAATCAAGCCCCTCAGACATTTGTTTGAGGAGTATTAAGCCTTAGGTGTCACTCATCCATATTATATACATGATGATGAAATGACAGGTACATACAGATTTTATTATTTATTTCATTACCTTTAATTGCAGGCAGTAACATGTCCTGCTGTTGATGTGAGTCACATAATGCTTGAGGCATACAAAAAGTTCATTCTTGTTTCCCTTATTCTTCATGGAAAGGTGAGATCACCTTGAACTTTGTTATCAGTGTTGTTTGTAAACAGTGTTATTAGAACTGCTTTATACTACCAAGTGAAATTCCTTTAAATAGATCTAGAAAATGTTGGTATCACACTATGTACATGTATCTAGGAATTGAATTGAAGAATACTGGAAACTAAGATCACTCTCATAAATAGTTTGAATACAACCACCATTCCCCATGCAGTGTTGATAACATAATGTGCTCAACTCCTTGTCCACTTTGATTCAATTTCTAAAGAGCAGTTGAAGGTGGTTATGGGAGGAGATGTATTTAAAACATTAGTGTACAACCCATGTGTTGGTGATTGCCTATACATAACAAGCGTTAAATTTCAGGTCCCAAAATATAGCAGTTGGAACAATCACAAAATGCTTGTGCAAAGATGGGTTTTACCTACTACTACTAACTACTGGAATAATGCCCAGACCCAGCTTGTTTCCTCAGATGTTTCCTTGACAGGATCCTTCCAGGGAAAAATTCCTCTCACGCATACTCTACAGTGCAGCGCAGATGTAAGCGCACTACGCATACGTGTATCATACGAGCGTAATTTGCATATACGCATATGTTAATATGCACAATTGTACAAGTATCTACACACACATATACGCGTATATGTCTCTTTTTTATGCATTCCCATAAGTTTCTTTATGTGAAGCATTGTTAGTCAAACAAAGAACATTATCTTTCTTGGGAATGAAAATGCTTCAAAGCGAAATTTGCATATTGTTAAAAACATCATGCCAATCAATGAAAGCTATCATATTTCGAGTATTCGATCATTTCACAAATTCACTCTGGCAAACTACCGTTTATTAAAACTTGCTTGATCTCGAGCTACTAAAAGTGGAATGAAAATTGAACCAGTCGCTTGAACTTGTATGTACAGTACCGTTCAAATGTAAGTTGACAGTCTCGACTCGAAACTCGATCCTCGATACTCAATACTTTCGTATGCAAAATACGTCTTAGATCACAGAGGGTCCCCTATACCTCTTCTGAAAACAGTTTCACGCAAAAGTAATTGGCCTTTTCATGTATCACGAAAAAATTCGAAAAACAGCTTCACGTTCACAGAAAAAAGTAAGAAATCACATTTCACGCAAAAATGCAAAGGCTAAATCAGTAAAGGCTGGATACTGACAGATTAACTCACCTTTTCCACAGAATCCTCCATTTTCTGCCTTTTTTCAATTGAAATGATGGTGTGATGCCACGCAAATGTGACACAGCGTGACTAGATTCTAGGCCCTCCTGGTTCACTGTTGTTGTGGTTAGTTCTCAGTCCTTCATCCATCAAGCCCGTCGAGAGATATCGAGAAAGGCATGCTGTCACGCTTTTTACATCCAGTTTGGTAGTTTACGAGCTTTAATGACGCTAAAATCTCCAAAAAAGTGAAACATTATTCCCACAAAAGTCGATGGTTCTCAAATCACGCGCAAGTAAATGATTTTTCACAGATCACGAAAAACTTGAAAACCAGTTTCCTGAGGACAAAAAAATAAAGATTCACGAATCATGGAAAAAATAAATCCTCATTCATGTTTCACACAAAGAAAAAACGCCCATTCATGCATCGCGAAAAAAGTATAGGGGACCCTCATCACAGGTTCTGTTGCTACTCCAACCTGCTTATTTCTGATAAATTAATTAACTTATTAAACTTACAAATGTATTCACTCTTATTGTCATTTTTTATTTTGGCGCAATAATTTAATAAATTTATAATTTTATAAGGAAACACAACTTAATGTAACATTGGTCATAGACTTTATTTCAGTTGGTGGCTCCTAAAGGAGCCGTTTGTTTTGTGAAAAACCAAGTGAACTCAGTTTACAGGATACATCTCAGCCATGTGAACCAGTATGTGCTCAAAGTGGTGTCCTGGATAATTTTTCTGCCAGTTGAACTCGTCAAGGTAGCCCGGAAGTTTACCTTTCATTACGAGTCTGTTCAACCCAGTTTAACATGTCTCAGCGAATTCTGAAATGCACTATTTGCGGCGACAATCACTCGCAGTTTCATTGTTTAGTTATGTGCTATAGCTGTAACAGTGATAAGCGGAATTGCTCTTGTGAGTCACTGTCGCAGCCAAAATGCAAACGTAAAGCACCCGCAGACAGGGAGGCCAAGGAAAGCAATGACTGAGCTACAAGCAGCTTGACAACCTGTACGTTGATCTGGTTAGGCGGCATGAAAAGGTTGGTTAGGCCTTTCAGACACTCCAAGAGCAGATTGAAGCCCTCGCAAAAGAACTCAAAGAAAAAGAGAAGGAAAATGAGGCGATAAACCATGATGCCGAGGAGCTAGTGGACCTCGTCCTGACAAAAAATGAAGTTGTTGCTGACCTTAAGAAGTCCTTACAAGAAGCCAAGGCCACGATCGTCAAACTGAAAGAAGAGGTGCAGCGTCTCTGACAACAAAAAACAAACTAGAATGCAGAAGATGAGCCCACCAGAGAGCAGAATCGTATCAGTACCAACAGCCTGGCAACCATCCACCAGCGGTACGAGAAGGTACTGGCAGTATTATGAGAGAACCCCTGTAGCATGGGTAACACATTCCGCCTATCCGGGTGTCCGAGAAGTATGCTCTGTGACTTTGTGGCAATTGCCGAGCTTAAGATCATCTGTGGAAGGGAGCATGATCAAGTATTGTCAGACTGGCAAAGTGGTTCAGTGAGAGAGTTAGAGGTGGCGTGCAGGAGGCAATTGAAGTGCTATTTGCCTGTTGTAGCAGATTTGCGGCAGGAGGGCAAACTGTTGCCATTAAAGTTTGATGCTCGGTTCTATGACTGAACAATGATGTTCAAAAACAATGGCTTCTTTAGGAGCCACCAAGTTTTCAAAAGTCAATGATCAATAATGAAATCATTGCTATTAATAAAACAGTTAAGTTGCTTTTTTTTCCTGGGGAGTGGGACGTAACTTAACTTGAAACAGGGGGCTGAGACCTAACTTAAAAAAAGAATATGGCAAAGTTTTCGTTGAACATTATCGTGGTTGAGGAAATGCATTGAAGTGATGTTCCACTAACCAAACCATTGAAAGTGATTGTTCCAAGAAAAAGTATCCTTCCTGAGTTAATTTTGGATCCAAGTCTTATTTGCTAAAAACTTTGAATACGCATTTGTTGGCTGTTTGTCGGCTGACAGGTTCTTCTGTTAGCTGTTCTTCATTTACACCGAATTGTCTGAATACTAACAATTTTGCTTTTGATCTTATTTTGTAAGATAACTAGAATCAGAAACAAGCTCTTGTTTATTAGTGATAATCAAAAAATACCAAGTTACAAGAAAGTAGTAGTCATACGTAGTAAATAATGTTTGTGAACAAGAAATATGATGCTCTTTACATAAGTAAAATAGCATTTTTGTAAGCGACAATCATAAACTAGTAGTATGTTTGTAAATTGCAAGCTTTTGAGGTTAGTATTTTGTATTTGTAACGTAATATATGCTATGTAGCTATTAATGTAAAAAAATATGTATACTTAAAAAAGGCATAACATGAGAGTCATGAACAGTTTTGTGAAAGTGTACAAAGAATGATCCATGGTACATGTATTTCACAAGAACTGATACATAGAACTTTTCAGCCTCTGTGTGTTTGTTATGCTTTTTCACAATTTATTATGATTTCAGGCTAATTTAAATAAAATATGACTTAATGTTTGTTGTATATTTTTAACAGTCCAAATCATAGAAAATCATTGAAAATTGTTAATTGTTTGGAAATTGTGCTCATGTACAAATTTGTAACCAAAAATTATTGTTTTCAATTTTCAAACACAAAAATAATTATCTTTAGAACAGAAATGAATTATTGCCACAATACATCTGTGTTGCTGGTACTCAAGCTTAGCATGCAAGACCAATGACATTTGAAATATTAAGAGAAACAAGGGATCATCTATTGCACTTGCCTACATGTATGTATTTGTGCATTTTCTTAGGTAGATTTGCTCTCTTAAGCATTTTTTTTTCAGGCCAACCCCTTTTTTTTCTCTTGTATTCTTCCAACATTTCACAAACAAGTGGTGTAATGTAGTTTGCCTTAAGTACTACATGTATGACTGCAATGCAGAAGTCACCCTTCAATGTGATGCAAGCAAAAGAGGGCTGGGTGCTTTCCTTATTCAGAATGGCCAACCAGTAGCTTTTGCATCAAAAACACTCTCACCGATGGAGGGAAGATATGCTCCAGTAGAGAAAGTGTGTCTTGCAATCCATGTTTGCCTGTCAGAGGTTCAGCCAATACATATCTCCAGACAAGAAAAAGATAACTGTACTATCCGACCATAAGCCCCTTCAAGCAAGCTTCCAAAATCGTCCATGTTGATGATACAAAGTGAATGATGAAGAGGTCTCATCTTGTTGCACATAAAGATTCCTTTGATGGAAATGTTCAAGTACTTGCACAAGTCAATCAAATTAAATTTGATCACCCCACACCCCAACTGCTGAAGAAAGGTGGTGGGTTAATGTGCATCCCTTTTCCACCTTTTGGTGGTGGAGGCAGCCCGACATGCAGCCCTTTCCCAAACAAATGCCCTATCATATCAATAGCGAAAGGGGATACCAATAGACACAAGCTTTCCGAGAAATCCACTGTCTTGAGCTGTTCCGCTGCCAAGAACTACACCAATGAGGAAGTTTTCAACAGCCTCTTTTTCTGTTTGGGGGACATCACTTGAACAAGTTTGTAGAGCTTCACTTCGTTTTTAACCATTACCAAAAATTCTTGAGTGCCTTTTCTGCCCCAAAACTAAGCCCTATGGTTGTTAAAGCTTCAAAGCTTCGATTGCAGGTTTAATCAAGGGGTTTGCCAACCCAAGCAGAGTGGAGAAAGTGCTGTCACAGTGGCATTTTTTTCCATCTGGGTCTTGCTCATCGAGATCAGTGCCTTTTCTCTCATTGGCTGATTTTTTCTTATGGTTGATTTGAAGAGAAAAGAGCTCTTCTCCACGGCCAATTTGTTCCGGTTTGACTCAAAGTGTTACAGCTGTTTTTTTTTGGGAAAAGTCTGTCAGAGCTTTAGCTTTTGACCATCAGTCAGTGCAACCTTGAATGGGTGGTAAGCTCTCACCATCGCGTATATCAATGGCTGAAATTCTTTCATTCTTTTTGTTTCACTCAGAAAACAACCAGTTCATTTACAACATGCTTCACTTCAACTTCTTTGTTCAAGACTGCAGTGAAAATCAAGTACATTTGCGGCTTCAGCCTGTAATGCAGTCAAACTCTTTGGATCTCCTGTCATGCTTCCTTTGGCTGATCTGAGGTCAAAGTAAATGAGGGGAAAGTAATATGGGAGAAGTTGGGGACTTGCAGCTCAGTGCCTGATTTTTACTCATTCTTTCTGTATCCAAAGTTTATTAGATCATTGAGAACTCACCTTCATAATCCAGTTCTGGGTAGTAACTGGTTGAGTACTGTAGATGGCAAGTTGACAGTTTTGCTGTGTTGTCTCCATCCAGGTATTGAAGGTGAAGGAATTTTTCCACAGAGAGTTTTGTTTTTGAATTTGTTGAAAGAAGACAAAGACATGCTTGGGATTTTTGACACTGTATGTTTTCTCGTTAGCTGGAGCTGTGGTGTAGCATTTCTTTCAAGTACTTCTATTGTGCCGGTTTCAAGAATTTCTCATTGCCCAGCTTTTGTCCTTCAGATGTCAGAGTCAGCAGTGGAACCCACAGTTCAAACTTCCAGACAAGAACCCTTCGCCCAGTTGAAAGTAACTCTGTGCTAGCCCCCTAGTCATCTGCATACTCATCTCGCTGTGCCTCCTTGTGAACAGCAATGCAGTGTCAAAGACACAGGTTGTCATTGTAATAGTCTGGGAGCTAGAACCCGAAAAAAATCAACTCGTTCAACCCACTCCACAGTAAAGGTTTGACACTGGTTTCTGATAGATTAAACCTTCCTGATTAACGCCAGGCACGTTGTAGAGTTGGATTGTGGTATCAATTCGGAGTTAAGGGTATGTTTTTGTGGGCTACCGAAATTTCAGCATGAAAACGAGGCTGGACGCTAGTATTGAAACTGCTATTGGTTTCAGGCAGGAGAATGCATAGAAACCTCACACAAATGTTACATTCAATACTATCACTTTATTAAAATGCAAACATTTGTCAATAATATGATATCACGTGACTGATCACGTGATTATCTAGCACAATCAAGTCCAATTATCCTAGTACTAGTCACTAGTTTAATATCGTTACCGCCTTAAGAAGTATCAGGGTAGT
>OMLO01005211.1_pt1 | contig 10900 bp, 8 predicted proteins | sample 1674811 | NCBI WGS metagenome assembly OMLO01 (sample SAMN06265003, study PRJEB25207) | coral metagenome | isolation source: Coral host | place: Mexico:La Bocana,Puerto Morelos, Mexico | collected 2008-11-13 | reverse complement strand
CCAAATAAGGGAGTACCCCCCCCCCCCCGGGCTTGGCTCATCTCGACGCGGAAACGTTCGAAAGCGCAAGGAGCCTTCGAGTCCTCCCTTGACACTTTGAGCTGTCTGTAAAGTCTCCCTATGTTCTTCTTGGTCTCTTCCGATGCCTAAAATCCTAACATCAGGAATATACTAACAAGCAGCACGCTAAATCGTTGCATCTTACAGAGATCCCTACAGCTTCACTCACTTCCTGTCAATTTGGCACAAATGTTCGAGACCAAGTCAAGACCAAAAGCATATTTCTGGACAATCAGAATCGAATATATCAAAATATCCTAATGTAACAGCAACATTATTCGTGTTTTGAGGGAGACTGTGACCCTTACAATGATTTACTGCTAACCCTTAGACTGCTGCGAAGGGAAGGAACATGGCTGGAATGCAACCAAGGCAGCGTCGCAAAACAGACAGTGGGGAGTTAACGAAACAACGACGGCATCGGAAACGGGAACGTCAGTGAACAAAAGTATTAATGAGCAGAACAATGGCCGTGCACGTGCGTTATAATTCTTGATAGATTTCTTTGCCGTCCTCTGCAAGACAACTGGAGAACGTAACTAAGTCACGACAGCTATTTTTTTAAATTTTATTTCAAAATTCTCCGCTGTGTTCCGAATTTAGTATTGCGATAGTTTTGGCAGTGTTAGACAAAGTAAATGACGTTAGACTATCGAGAGATTCGTTGGTAAAATATAAATTTATTTTTTAATCGACGTTGTCCTCGGCCTCGCCTTCGTGGTTTCGTTAACTCCCTAGTGCTGGGCTGAGAGCGTGACAGCCTTATGCCGGCGCCTGCTGGCACGATGAGAAGAGAAGATTCACGATGAACCCTCGCGCTAACCAAAAAACTTACCCTTATATAACCTAATTCATCGCCTAACCCTTAGCTAACCCTAGGTTAGTAAGCTAAACCTAAGTTACAGAAACGTTGCTTTGACCCTGAATGCTTAATCCACTCCATGCCTGTGGGTTAATCTTTGCGAAATTGTTTGCTCACCAAACATCCGCCAAAAAACTTTTGCAGCTCGTAACATTGATACAGCAATTCCTGTGACGCGAGAGTAAGTGAACCAGCCGTGATGTCACTGTGTCCACCTAGATATTTAGTGCTGTGGAAATATAGAAACAAATTTTAAAACGAAAAACTAAGTAAAGATGCATGCACAGGTCACCCAAGGGTAATAAGAGTTTTTATGGAGAACTGCGGTTGAAATATAAGAGTTTATATGGAGATTAGGACATGACATTGAAATCGATCAATGTATGGGTATAAATGGGTATAAATTCACTGAATAAAGTCACTTCCTCTCATCCTGGGGCGTTTAAACGAGATTTGAGCAAATTTGGACACGTTATCCTACAGTGCTATGATAGGAGTTTTTATTCTGGCACGGTTCTACCTACAAACTCGTATATTACACTTGAGTGGCCTGTGCAAGGATGTACGCTCGATTACTGGCCGCCAATCGCGCTCCTCCCTAAGACGGCAGCGGAAATCGAGGCTAACACGTAAAGGTGTATGTACGAAAAATGAAAATTCTTTGGTTAAACGTTGTAATGAGTAATTTTCTAGTCATTTGAGAAAAGCCCCTTTTTCAAAATTTTTATTCGGTGAACAAGTAAACATAAAACTCATCTAACAAGTGTCCATACCAGCTATGAATAACAACATCAATGCCTTGTTTAATGGGAGTTTGATTAAATGGAGAGGCAAAGGTACTATCAACCATCGTGATAATACCAAGACTTTTGCCAAGTTTTGCAAACTCTTCCAGGTCAGTGAGAATATTGGTTGGATTGCATGGGGTTTCACAGTATAAAACCTGAAAAACAAAACAATATCAAGGATAATGACTTTTAATGTCTTTCTGTGTTTCACCAACTGGAAACAGATGTTGTAAGTTTAGCTCTGAAACTCTTCGGCTATGTACATGTATCATGTGTGCCTTGAGTGTGCATGTTATCAGGTTCAGGGGGGGGGGGGATGAGGAGGAAGAGGGCAGGAACTCTGAAGTTAAGGGCAGACAGAAGTCTCTTACAGCCAGAAAAAGGGAGGTCAGGAAATACTATTTCCCAAGGTGATGGTCCCAAGGTGATGGTAACTACGAGAAGCAGGGAAAAATCTGCAATATTTTGCTGTGTACAACTGTCTATTCTCCTCATGAGTGGGTCCTATACACAGAATGGCAAGAATGGTAAGTGGGGCAAGTCACAAAATGATTCAAGCAGAGTTGGTAACTTGTGGGAGGTTAACAAAATGTGAAGGACAGGGATTTGCCATGATGAAAATCTATAATCCTTGGTTAACTGTATTGGGCATTGAGTTAACATGGTAGCAGCTTGCCAGTTTTCTGATCAGTGAATTTGACCATTCCAAAATATGCAAGTTACACATGCAGATGTTTACCTCCCTTGTTATGAAGACTGAGGAAGTTAAATATTTTTATCACACTTGGGGATCAATTGTTTTTTGCAAAAAAATAAATACTTACACACAGACCTCTAGATCTAAACCTGTATGCAATAATTGGAAACTGACTTAATTGACCAGCTCCAAGTTGGTTTAATAGCTCAGTTGATAGAGCACTCCATCAGTGTTGCAGAGGTCGTGGGTTTGAATCCCATTCAAGCCCGAATTAGTTTCATGTTTGATTTCGCAACTGCCTAAGTTGCATTCATAACTGCGATGACCTTCCATGCAGTGTGTCCTTCTCTTGCAGCTCAAATTTCTGATATTTGATGTAATCACTTGCTTGTCTTCACCGCGCACATCCAAACTCACAAACTGATCAGGTGTCAGTTGGCTTCAGTTGGCAAAGTACTGCACCACAGAGGACGTGGGTTTGAATCCCATTCCAGCCCGAGTTATTTTCAGGCTTTACTTTTGCAACCGCATAAGTTGCAATCATAACTGTACATAATGATCTTTGATGTAGTACATCTTTGTCCTGCAGAAGTTCATCTATTCATTTGCTTGTCTTCATCATCTACAGCTATACAAAGCGCTCGCAAATTGATCAGCTTCCAGCTGGCCTGATAGCTCCACCAGGATTGCAGAGGTCATGGGTTTGAATCCCGTTCAAGACTGACTTTTTTTCAAGGCTTATAATGTTTGCAACTGTTGAAGTTGCATTCATAACCTGGGATGATCTTTCATGAAGTAACTATATACCTTGGTGTTGGGTTTCACAGCTTTACGATACTCAGAAATATCAGAGCCATCTACAAATGTATACTCCACTCCAAAGCGTTTGAGAACATATTTTAATGTGCCGAAAGTACCACAATAAACCATCTTTGGAGCTACCTGTCAAACATAACGAAAACAAACAAACAAACAAGCACATTAGCCAATGATAGTTCAATAAAAGTAAAATTATCCATTACATGTGGGCAAGTTAGTACATGTAATCAATATTAAAATTATGAATGATCAGTCATGTAGCAACAACTGTAGTTCAAATTTATGCGATGAAAAAATCTCTGGTCTGATACCATCACTAGATGTCACTAGCATACATTTCTTTGACTCTATAGAAACACACATCAAAAACTCCCTCTTTCAGTCAGTGCCAATTGGAAGAATTGGTTATATCAGCGCAAAGATAAAGGGACTTCAAGAGGAAGAAATATTATATAATATGTATTTTGCCTTCTCCGTCTCCCTCCTATGTCTCCCTACCCATTGTTCTTAGCAATGAGAGCCAGCTGAATACAAAGCCAGCCCCAAAAAATGATTTCTACCGAAATTCCCTTTCTGTTTCTTTCAGCTGTGTACAAGTTACCCAGCAAGACAGAGTACTCCTCAGAGAGAGACAGGAAGGAACTTCTGCTTGCAACTGCTCTATCACTTAATCAGCTGCTGCCCACAGTCAAGGCCTTCCAAGGGGACAGCCATTTCGCCATGTCACATCCTTTTGTGTACTGCTGTAGCCTAACCAGTGGCAGCAAATATTGCTGTCTTTTTTTAGCATGAAGTCGTATGTCACTGTTGCTACAAGGTTGAGTTTTTAGAGTGTATTCAATGGAGAAGCACCCAAGTTTCTGACATTTACAATTTCAAAATAGGCAAAAATGTCCAAAAGGGTCAATGTCACTGTCTTTTCTAGGGCTCCTTGTGTCGCTGTCAAATTTTAGTGGCTCATTTGATTCACTTGTTGCTGGTTAGAAATTCCTGTGTTAAAGGTTTTTAGGGTCATGTCGCTTGTCACTTTACTCCTTGGAAGGCCTCATAGTCAGGGGTAAATAAATAATAAATAAATTAAAATATTTCTAATGACAATTTTTAACTAGTTTAAAATGTATGCATGAGAGACACCATTCAAAATGCTGTCCATATGAGACTTCTGACGAGCAGCTGCTGTGTGAGTAGTTGAAAAAATTGTAATTGGCACTGCTGTCCTGACGTGGGTTTGTCATGCTCACATCAAAATATATACATATCATAAAAAACCTTTATATCTTCCTGTTTAACAGTTTTTATTAATAACTACTGCAGCGTATGCATTAATTCCCTTTCATGAACTATTCAGAGTCAAAGAAAGTTTATGTGAGTGTTGAGAGTTTGGTTAATATTAATATTACTGCTTTTAATTACCGGTATACCAAAGTTTGTATATTGGTAGTTAGCAATTTGCAGTCTTTAATAGTCGAGAAATTAAAGGGTGCTATAGAAATCTACTATAATTATTATTATTATCGCTACATTTCATTTTATTATTTTTATTTTTATTTACCCATGTGACACCTAGGAGCGCAAGCGCTCGTTTAAACGTGTGAGAGCAACAAACAACTCAATGGATAAAGAGCAGACCACAACACCGGGAACTCCGTGCCCTACTCTTCTACATTGTATTATTGTAATTATAATTATTGTTACTATTATTATTACTAACAGTAGCTATTATTTTGGTAAAATTCTTCTGTTTCAAGGACTTCTTTTATGGTCTACCAATTTTGCTGCCCCAATTTTGACTCCCCATCACAGAAATACCAGTACCTGAGCCTACCCTTGACCTGAAAAGGGTACAAAAGGTCCATGCATTTTACTTATTTCTTGTGACAATTAATTTTAAGAAAGCTTGAAAAGTTGAATAAATAAAAAATAATTAAATAATTGTCATTTACAACCCAACATGACTTGGAGAGAAGAGAGAGAGAGAGATGTCCAAGATTGACAGAAATGAAACTGAATAGTGAATGGCCTTAATGTTCCTCGTGGGACAAAGAGGATTTGAAACCAAAGACAAATGAACTGTATACAAACCACATGATCTCCAGATTTGAGAACAGCAAATAATGCTGTTGAAATAGCGGCCATGCCAGAGGAAAACAACAATGTCCCATGTCCACCTTCTAAGCTGTTGAGGGTTTGTCTTGCAGCATCAACAGTGGGGTTAATCCAGCGTGAATATATCCACCCAGGCTGTAGAGTTGATTAGGCACAATAAAATATTAATATTACCATCTCTCTAATAAACAAAGTCAATAATGGGGTCATGATTGAGAAACACTGTAGATTGAAAAGGAGGGAGCAGGGCTTCTGGGTAATGCATGTAACTTTTCATTGTCACTTGCCCAATAAGCAAGGGATCTGGTAAGTCCTCCATCAACTGTATCATTTAAAGAGTCTACTACGTCTTGCCCAGGGCAAGCAAAATTTAAAAGCTACTTGTCCCACAGACAAGCTAGAATCCAAGTTTTTTTCAAGCCCTGGCCAGGAAGTAACAATTCTGAACTTAATTGTCTTTGTAGAAAGTGGTAAAACATATTTGTAACTCATTTCTTTACACAAGATATCCGCACCCATGTTATTGATCACATTCATATCCAAAAACCAGTTACATTACTTTATACAACTCGCCAATGTGAATTTACCAATGGGTTTACCAATGGGTTTTCACTTAACACAGAAAGTTTCGTCCTCCCAGACTTCCCATTCCACCAAGAATTCCGCCAAATTTTGAACTACAGAAATACAGAAATTTCCTGGGAATGTTTGCTCAAAATCAGACTAGTTTTCCACACATCTATCTCTGAAGCGAAGCCGGTGACCCCCAATTTTTATTTCATTTCTGAAAACAAGCAAATCATCATCTGTCCGCAGTAGAAATTTAAAAAAATCTATCGAGTACAAAATTTTCGCCTAAACGTCCTGAAGCTGACTTTTGGCATTTTTGTTGGAAAGATTTTAGATACAATTTTGACATATTTTTGTGGTTGAAATAGGGGCACTCTACTTCGAAATTAGTGATCTTCCTGACAAATTGGGAACTTTTTAGGTAGACATATCTGTGAACATGAATAGTCAAATAAAATTAATTGACCTACAACATACATATGCAAATCTTTTATATCATCTACACCATTCTTAACACAAATTAAAAATGCAAAACAAGATATATTGACAAGATTTTTGTGTCTTTTTTTTGTCTGTCTTTTTGTTTAATTTTTCCAGTTCTTAAAAAAAAGTTCCGCATCGGCAAAAAGGTTACTTCCCTCTGAAGGCAACTAGATGGCCAAGTCTTTTGAGATTGCGCAAGACAAAAAAAATCATCCATCCACAAACTTGCGAGTTTTTGCCACGTGGTAAAAATGTTGCATCACATAATTGAGAGAAGAAAATAGCGTTTTTTACAACAGTAATAAGCTTATTAGGCATCAAAAAAAGGTCAGACTATTTTGATATTGAATCAGAAAAACGAACTGAAACACTGTTAGGTACTCACCGAATATCATTGAAATAAATATTTGCGACAAATATACGAGACCTACATTGAATATTGGAACGGATATTTTCAATTAAGGGGTTAAGGGTTCCTACTCGAGCATCAAGCTAAGATCCATACAAAGATTTCTCAAATCCGAGTTCAAAGTAGATACTCACTGATTGCAGAATTCTACGATTTCTTTCAATAGATTCTATTTTCGAGACTGAATAGAGGTGAAACCTAGATTTTCATCTCTGTCAATTAACGTCTTACCTCTCCCGATGCGATTGCCTCTCCGTGAGCAACGGACGAAAGCCTGAAGGTGGAAGAGGAAAAGATCGGAACATTGATTGGACTAGGTTCTTCCGCAAGTTTCCACTCGCTCTCGACTGCTAAAGACTCGAAGCTATTAAGAAGTGACTGTTCGTCCGCCATGTTCTCAGTTCGTGAAGTAGTCTAGAAAACAGAGACAATGAGAGGGGGATTAAACGGTCTGGTACCTTCGCAACGTATAAGGTAATGAATAAAACATGCCAGTTGTTTATTTTCGGCCATTTTGAATTTTGAAAGTAAGAGGAGGAGAGGATCCTGGGAGCGAGGTTGCGAGGATATTCGGAAATCGCTCGGAGCGCATTTTTCGCGATTTTTTCGTGATAACTCCCTGCTGGAAACTAATTGTATGCTTTGTCTTGCTAAATATTTCTTTTTGCGATTTTCATGAGCTAGTCTCATAATTGAAATTAAAATATACATTTTTATGTACGTTTTATTAAGTTATCTGTAATCGAGAAGTGAAATGACAGGAAAAGTAGTAACAGGGAAATCAGTGTTAATCTATTTCATCTTGCCCTAGTTAGTGTAGCTAATTGCTCTGACGATGGATCAGCAAAAACTACGGTACTGACTTATGCAGAACCCTCGAGTTTGAACCTCTGGCCCCTATGAACGAAAGAAACATTTTTCAAATAAAATTCTGAAATTACACCAAGAGCTTCATGTGATGTTTGTATATCTAATTTCGTCAGTGGAGTGATCTTTTAGGGAGAAAATTTTCGCAGGAACTTTTTTTTACTGGAATTTGTTTTTGCGGATCGTAGAAAAAAAACACTCAAATTAGAACCCGCAAAACATTTCGTGCCATCTTAGTTAATGGAAGAGACTATTAACTAAGGTGCAATACGGTATAATTTGTCACTGGTTAGCGGACATTGGCGATTATAAGATAAACTTGTTTGTTCTTTAGTTCAGACTTCACATCAGCTTCAACCAGTAGAGTCTCGGTATATTATGTAATTTTTTAATTTTTAGATTTTCCAACACGGCCTCACAACTTTTGGCTTCTCTTATACTTATAAAGACTGTCTATTTTTCTATCAATCTAATGCGAGGACCGGTAGTGTCTGGAATGACAAAAATGTCAAAACATTTAAGAACCAGGCGGCTGAGACATGATTAGGATGTGATGAACGGCTGACAGTCGTGCTATAACTTACCTTTCAGTACACTCAAACCAACTTCCCAAGTGACCTTACCATAAGTTGAAATCCTCTCTGCCAAAAGAGTGTGAGCGCAGCATGCACGAGTTATCCTCGAGGCCGAATCAAGCAGGTTTTATGAGTTTTGCTACCTCCCGTCGGGGGTCACATGTAACCACGCTGGCATTCCTGTAGTAAAGATATTCCGCATTCCCTTTTGCAACGATGTTTCGCATTCCTGTTGTGAGAATGTTTTTCTTCAGTTCGCGCATCCATTTGGTGGTTAGTAGGTTTTCCCTTCTGCGTCCTTAATGATAGTAATTCACATACACTAGCTAGAGATTGGTAAAGGAGGGAAGGGTGTCAAGATCACTTTTCGCAAAAGCTCAAGGTCTTTCACAATACACGAAAAATAAAATAAACAGGCCACGTATCACGACCAAAGGAGAAATTCTCACTTGAGCTTCAAAATTATAAAGTTTTTGAAAGTGAAAGTCCAGAGAAAAGTATTGCTCAGCATCTTCGCGATTTATCTGTTTCTTTTTCCCCTATAAGCAAAAAGAAAACCTTGACCATCTACTGAAGATGGACTAATAGAATCGAACGAATCACCTTTCACGATTATGCAACAGCATTATGTTAATGTCGTGATGAAGGCTGTCAAAAATACTTGAAATTACAATCAGCAATAGGGCTCACAACTGAGTTCAACGCTTATTTTTTCATTTAACAGAAATGTAAAATCATGGCTCACGGTCAGTTACTGATGAAAACACAATTCACGAGACAATCCTGAAAACAGTTTCACATATATTACGGAAAAAGATCATTCGCGCATGGTCTCTCTAAACTTCGCTCTGGATTGTTCTATTTTTTATCGCGTAGACCTTCAGTCGCTGCGATGGATTGCAATTCACAATCAAATCAAGTCAGGAAAAAACCTCCCCATGGATCAAACAATAACGTGCGGCTTGTGAGTGAGAAATACTTCACAGAAAATAAAAAAAAAACTAGTGTAATAAGACAACAAACATTTGGTGTTTTCTCTGAGATTTAACGAACAGACAATTTTTTATCTTCTTCCGAACAGACTTTATTTTTCCGGTATTTTATAAGGAGGCTTGACCTTATGGGACCCGCGAGTTACATTACTATAATTGTCATTACTAAGTTCATCAATCCCCTTCACGAAAATCTGCTCTGTAACTGTCACACAAATCGCTTGAGGTACGAGACGATGCACCATCCGTTTCTGTTCTTTTTTGAGCAGTCTCACATCAGTTCACAACCATGGGTTCTACGTCAGAGTGGAGCGGGAAAGCAGTAATTGGACGTGACTGAGTGGCAAGGCGACTAAGAAGAATTTCCGGCCAATGATCTGCATGATCCCTGAGATCATGGAGCCAACACGTTTACGTCGCAAAAAGAGTTAAGCGCAGCATTGTCCTCAAACACCTTTTTGCCGACCAAGCACAAACTCTTATCTCAATCTTGGAGACGGGAAGATCGAGCTAAGCCCATAACGAGAGGCCAAGCATAGAAATGTTGAACTTGCTTAGCCACATCACACAACACTGGGTCCATAAGATATTCCCTGACCGACAAAACGCGTGTTTTATGCCAGACACGTTTTGCAGGCCGGGTAGGTGTAGTTTCAGTCGAAAACACATGAAATGCAAACTATGTCAACGATGTCTCGATGCATGACATTCGGCCAAACCATCGCGACTAATTTCCGGCGATCAGTCTTTTGGCTGTGTGAGAGAAATGGTCATGCGCTATATGAAAGGAAAATCAAGTATGGCTTGAATAGGCTCAGTTGCAAGGGTCCGTTTTCGGCAAAAGAATGGAGAAGTTCTGTTAATGTAACAAAGTTAAAGCTGACAATTAGGGCAATCTTTCCAAGAATAAAGTTGTCTTTCACTTCATTGTTTTCCGGCTTCGCCGGCTCGCGTCAGGGTTATCAGCACAAGTTAGGAAATTGTCAGGCAATGCCGGAAATTCTACACGCTCAGGGAAAAGACAGAAAATACGATATAAATAAGATACCTTAGTCTTCAAGGACCTCTTGTGCCTAGGGGGCGTACTCCCTTATATGTGCTATATAGGTATGTGCGGCCCCAAAGGTATGGTTTTGAGTCGTTTTGGTCATAAATAGGGTATCGATTTTTGCACTCTAGTCTTCAATTCGTTTTTCTTTAGAACAAGCTACTTCTTCATCATGCCCTCCTTTTCCCATCCACGCCTCGCCTTCTTCTACCCTATTTAACGCCTGCTACGCAGGCTAGATTAATGCCAGCAACAAAGGCCCTTCCCCTAATGATCTAAGAGTCAAGTCATAAATAGGGTATCAAATTTGTGGTCAGGTCATAAATAGGGTAGGGGAAATCGCAGATTTTGGTCATAATTAGGGTAAGGGTTTTGGGAAGCGGGCTGCACACCCCTACCCAATTTTTCTGGGAGTACCGTACAAAAACAAATTGTCAGTTTTTCATGCGTCTGTCTTTTGTCTTGCTATTGACAAATGATGGATTGCATTATAACATTTTCATAGTGGACGATATAGCCTTGTTGTCACACACTCGTCAGCACATTTAAGAAAAGACCGACCGGCTCAGCATGTTCAGCGCCCAGGTTGGCCTGAAGATAAGCTTGAAGAAGACAGAAGCTATG
>OMLO01005210.1_pt1 | contig 10901 bp, 9 predicted proteins | sample 1674811 | NCBI WGS metagenome assembly OMLO01 (sample SAMN06265003, study PRJEB25207) | coral metagenome | isolation source: Coral host | place: Mexico:La Bocana,Puerto Morelos, Mexico | collected 2008-11-13 | reverse complement strand
CAACCCACAATTCCTTATTTCTTCAGGACGGAACCCACACCGCCTCGGGAGTCCTCAAAGAAGCTGCGATTCTTTTCAACACTTCAGCCCTTGCCTCAAGGGAAGACATGGCCAAAGGCATGACGAGTTTCTCGTTCTGAGCTTGAAAAAATGGATCTTGGAAGTAACTGTTGCCTGGTTCTGCCTCTACCAAAAAAAGTGATTAAGAAAGCCATTCTTTGGGACTTGCACCATCTACTTTTGGCCGGGTATCGGTTTTCGGCAGCATGAAATAAGATCATGTTAGAAGGATTCCACTACTAAGGTACCTTTCCGGGGAGAGGTCGTGTGATCTAATTATGGTTCACCTAGCCGTGAATGTGAGTATGACTGGATAAAGATGGGTGCTTTGAGAATGTATGTCGCTCCGCTCTCGTATCGCTAATATCATCTCAAACGTGGTGAAGCGTCATAATATGCAAAAATCCCAATATCGCAAGTTGCGATCTCACCCCAGCACAAATGAAAATGATGGGAAGACGGCGCAAGATTCTGCAAGATACCCTTTTAAGATTGGAGTGTGGACCCCAAAAACTCAAGTTCCCACAGAGATATCCATCTAACCATCGACCAAAGATGACCGAAGATAGACCCTTCAAAACCTTGACATCCTGCTGTGGCCAGCCATCCTTGTCGAAGCATCTCCTTGACAGAATAGAATGGACCCCCGTTTTCTTTTGCACCTTTTCCTTTTTGGGGAGGGAATGGACACCCTTGGTATACCTTGGTTAACAAAATAGCATTGTCGGCCGCTTCTCCGTCCTCGCAGCTTGCACTGCTCGGTCAACATCTCGGGCAGAGGCATGTGCAATACTTGCCTCATCCGAAACCCACCGGATACATCATGGTTTGCCCACACGACGTTCACAAATCATTGTCAAGTCAAGTTTCAAAGTATCTCATAGACTCATAGAGCAATCTACAGCCATCAAATGTACTTTAGAGAGAGGAAAATACCAGTCAATAAGAAATGTCTGTTTATTCATTAATATTGACATCATTTCATTTCAGTTCAGTTCGGTTCCGTTCATTCACATTTCCTCATTTCATTCATTCGCACATTTAACCTCATCCACTCCATTCCATTTGATTTCATGTCATGTCATTTCATTTCAGTAGAAGTCAAAAATTACAATAATGCCCAAAATACAGCAAAATGACAGCAAGAAAATAAACTCAATGTGCTCCAAACGTCCTCCAACACTCTTTTCATGCCAGCCTGTAACCTGCCTGTTGTGATCGGGCCCCACTTAGAAATCGGACAACTTCACGGTGCCCACTCTGAGCAGCAATGATAAGAGACGTTGCTCCAAAATCATCTGTGCTGCCTCGGTCTTTTGTTGGCAACGCCCTCAACCAGACATCGGACAACTTCAAGGTGCCGTTTGTGAGAAGCAATGTGTAGAGGCGTTGCTCCATTATCTGTCGTGCCTTGGCCTTTGTTGGCACCCGACTCAACCAGAAATCGGACAATTTCAAGCTGCCCATTCTCAGCTGCTATGAACAGAGGCGTTGCTCCATCATTTGTCCGGCCTTGGTCTTTGTTGGCACCCGACTCAACCAGAAATCGGACAATTTCAAGCTGCCCATTCTCAGCTGCTATGAAAAGAGGCGTTGCTCCATCATTTGTCCGGCCTTGGTCTTTGTTGGCGCCCGACTCAACCAGCAATCGGACAACTTCAAGGTGCCGTTTGTGAGAAGCAATGTGTAGAGGCGTTGCTCCATTATCTGTCCTGCCTTGGTCTTTGTTGGCACCCGACTCAACCAGCAATCGAACAACTTCAAGGTGCCTATTCCGAGCTGCTATGTATAGAGGTGTTGCTCCAGTTTCCACTTGACCTTTCTCCTTATCTGCCCCAGCTTCAAGTAGTAGAAGTACGCATTTGAGACTTCCTTCGCATTTGCCGCCACATACAGGGGTGTGACTTTGAGATCTGAGATCCGTGAAAATTCGGACAACTCGCGGCTGCTTCAGGTGCCGCGAAAAAGCACTGTGTCATCATGTCGCAACGACATGCTACAAATGAGGTCCCGATCTTGCCCCACAATCAGGTGGGCAAAACTGCAGGATCACAAGCTGTACAACGGCCCCGGCCGAAAGGTTTGATTGCCATCCAGTGGGCAATCATCTTGGAGGAGCCGGGCTACCGGAATCGTGGGAGGTGCAGCAAAATCGTGCCTTTTTCGCTGTTTTAATACCTTTACTGAGGCATCTGGAATTTCCTCATATTCAAACTCAGCAGGCTTTTTCACCACTCCCTGCATACAACACATCAATCATTGGGAGAAGTGAAGCACCTCAAATCAAAAAGCCTGAATGTCTCTTATTAACTTCTTGAAATATCTTGAACCAAAAATTGCTGCACTGAGCATTCGGCATCTTCAGAACATTCGAAAACACCTGCCAACTTTTTCTAGTTGGTGGTTTCAACCCCTTTGAAAAATATTAGTCAACATGGGAATCTTCCCCAAATGGGGGTGAACATAAAAAATATTTGAAACCACCACCTAGTTTTTCTTGCCCCACCTTCGAGTCAAAGAAATGGCTGTAGTTGACCTAGGAAAAAGCGAGGATTGATGTTTGCAATTCAACTTCATGGAGCATTCAATGGGGTTTTTTTCCCTGGTATATACCCTAAACAACCATGTTTGAATGGATGTTTGGTGATTTCCAACCATTTTTAAAGTAAAGATTTGGAATCATCCAGTTGAAACAACCATTAAAAAAACGGGTTGTTTAGGGTACCAGGTCTTAATCAACTCCTGAAATCTCAAACCCGGAAATTCCAGCGGAAAATCCCAAAGTATTTCTCATGGCCACCCCACTTTCGGCATATTTTTGTTGGTTGTTTCTAAAGTCGGTATGCCATAATAGTAATTTTGTTTTGTGGTACCATTCCACCCGAAACACTTTGGGTATCGAATCGATATCTTCCAAATTTTTGGGGATGATATTGCCCTCCCTGAAACTAACAACTCGCACCTGACACAACGGGGTTGGTTCAAATGAGTTTCGTGGAAGAAAGGCCTCCTGGCGGGTACTAAGTGTGCATGTGTCAAGCTGTCAAGGATAAGGAAGGACATCAAAGTATCAACCCCGCAGCAATTCCAAGTACATGTCATGGCCATTGAACCACTGCTCATTCCATACATAACCCTTGGCAAATGGCGAACAAAAAACCTTTGAGAATATCAAGGCACCGCAGTGTTTGGTGCCGGATTTTAAGGCGAATGGACAAAGCTATTAGATCCGAGCTGCTCTTAAAATCCAAGAAGGACACCGAGCTGGAGTTTGGCCCTGCGAAACGACGCCACCTGAGTGTTTTTTTTTAAAGGCGTTGTTGAAAAATGCGGTCCAAGGGAAGAAGGCTTAGGACACCAAAAAGGCAACTAGTTTGAGGAAGTGGTTATGCACCTGGCACTGTATTGAGAATTGTTTCTTTCTTTCTTTGTTTGTTTGCTTGGTTCTTTCTTGTTTATGTTTTCTTGTTTGTTTGCTTGTTTGCAACTTTGCTTGCTTGTCTGCTTTGCCTGCTTGTTTGCTTCATTTTTTCTTTCTGCGTTTCTGCTTTTTCTTTTCCATTCTCTCTGTTCTTATGCATCCAAACTTCGTCAGTGACTACTGATGTCGCAAGAGTGAACCAGCTTTTAGCACTAAGATGCACCAAGAGTCAAGAACAATTTCAACGTCTCAATCATCATGTACACCCCGGAAACATGGAACCTGAAAATAACCCCCCTGGAATTTCGGAAATTCATCTTCCAAACCTTCATTTTCCGGTTCTATGTTAATCTTCGTGGCTGTCAATATCTAAAATAACAATTGCATTACAAATTACACTACCAAACTCATGACCATGGTGAACGTTTGCCTGGAACTTCGTGGCTGCCACAGGGCCAGGTCAAGAGGTCAAGGTCTTTTTTTGTAGGGGTTCCCCATAGGGGTATGTTGGTAAGGGTACATCCAACTATCCCCTAAATTTGGATTTGGTCAATATGTTGTCACCGGTGGGAACGACATGGCGGAAACCAGGCCGTTGGACGGCTGGAAGAAACCTTGAAAAACCTGAATTTCACCCCTATTTTGGGGGGGCATGAGCAAAAAGATTGGGAACTGGTACAGAACAAATCGTTTCCTGCAAGTGTTGAGAATTGGATCCTGCGATATAGATGCAGAATATCTATAATCTATCATGCTGTTGAAAAATAGATGCTTAATCAGACCTTTCCTCCTTTTTATTGGCGAAACATGTGGGGATGGCAAGTCATCCACGTCATTTATAGGTCATTTCATGGGTAAGTGAAACTGATCATTCTCTGATAATGTATCAGTTCACATCTAGGTGTTCACCCTATCAGGGTTCATTACATTATCAACCCAACCCAATGCACTATTACAAGTGAAATCCCTCAAAAGTACCACACCCAAACAATCCATGTATGGTATATTTCTTTAGATTTGCCATAAAAAATCAACCAAATGTAGGTAAATATACCATACATGGATCCTATGGGATACATTTGCATTGCTTGATCCACTTCCATCCCCCTTGGGTGTTCCCAACAGTAGATCGAAGTGCTCTCCATTGACACTCAACCCATGCGCAGCATAAGCTTTACGCAGATCCAACTGGCTAAAACCCAAGCCTCAAGGGGGAGGGAATTCAAATGTGGCTACCTTGGTTGGGGGAGAAAAATAATATCCCTATGGTGGACCATATATGCAGTGTGAATGTATATGCACATTTGCAATTATGTATATATATATATATATGTAATGTAGATGCAGCTAGTTCTCTATTGAATCTGTTTTTGTTGATATAGTTAACTTTTACTAGAATTCGGTGGTGGTACTTCCAATGGTGGTAGTAGTAGCACCGGTAGAACTATAGTTCTTTGTTGGGGGATCATACAATAAGAACCCTGGAACATGAACGCACATATGCATATGTATGTATATATATATATATATGTTTGAAAATGTATCAATAAATATCATACACATATATAGCACACGTCAAAGTAACCTATGGAGTGTATTATCAACACACACGCATATACACATGTTCTTAAATGTTCTCTTTCTACTATATACATATATTATGGCACCATCATCAATAAAATGAGTGACACTTGGAACAACCAACTGCCACGACTGTAATGCATTAATTTCCGAATCATCTCCCAACTTTGATGGCTCGCAACAATCAGCCGAAGCAAAAGGACTCTTGGTTGATCCCACCTAATTTGAAAGATATGATCGTCAAATTGGATCATTTCCCAAAGTGGGGGTGAAAAAAGAACATAATTGAAACCACCACCTCGTTGATTTATATTTGACTATGTTTTGAACGAAAAGGCCTCTTGGAAATGCAGAAAAAGATGTGAAAGGACCTTGTGAAAAACCAACATGGCTGGACAATGTGCCACTTTGCTGTTCTCTTCACGAAAAAAATCCCTACAGTTGTTCGACAAAAATGATTTCAAGTGCTTCGGGCTTCTCTGTCCTCCCACTCGCGAACCTCCACCCAAACACATTTGGGATATGGTCGCTTTGTCAATGTCGGCTCATAGCGTTCCACTTTGCCAAAGAAAGCAAAAGTGTAAGGGAGGTAAGAAGCTCCGCTTTGGAAAAGTTGAGAGATACGAACGTTCTTATCTCTCAACTTTTCCAAAGCGGAGCTTCTTACCTCCCTTACACTTTTGCTTGATGGCCTCTAAAATCTTCTTCCTTCGAACTCTTTTGGAGAGATGTGTTCTTTTGGAACGGGTGAAAAAAGGAGGGAGGTTTGGGTTTGGTGACAGAAATGAAGTGATTCTAGTAGTATAGTGAAATGATTGTGATCCAGGCGAGCTTGTGTAAAATGAAAAGGAGCTAAAACAATACCCTCCTGGAAACTAACATATCCCGTACATACTAAGGCACTTTGAAGATGATTTTCCTTTTCCCAAGGTGGGATATGTTAGTTCCCTGGAGGGTATTCTCGAAATCTCCCATGGTGGAAGGTACATAAACATCTCAAATAATTGAACCAATGGTACCGGTGAAGCCCCAAGTTCCGTGTTAGTCCACCGGAGAGTAGTAGCATTTCACTGCTCCGAGTTTTCAATAGGACATCGTCGTAGTTCAATTCACCTACAGGTGATGCGATTTGTGGGTTAAATCCAAAGAATTGTCCAAAAAGAACTGCAGGTTTTGTATGGATTCTAGTAGGGGTTCTACTACCCTCTATTCCCCATAGGATCCATGTATATGGTATATTCACCTACCTTTACTATAAAAATCAACCAAATGTAGGGAAAAAATGGCAAATATATCACACATGGATCCGATGGGTTATAGGGATTCGAACCCCTTACTCTAATCTCAATATCCTATGATGGGGTGTTAGCTCTGTAAAAGCATTTTTTGGAGAAAAAAGGTCCCCAAAGAACCAAGAACCACTCTGACCACTTCCCCTTTAAAAGGGCCCGCCCGAAACCTTCAATTTTTTGCACCCAATCTCATAGGGAAACAAAAACCAACCCCGCCCTGATGTCCTGGCCCCACCAATAACGATGCCCAATTTTTGGAGCATGTCATCGGTGACAAGGTGCACGCCACCTTGTTCATGAATTTCAGGCAATCCTGGGAGGAAAAAATCGTTTCAACAAGCTAACAACCCCCAACGATTTATGGATATTGTACCATATAAACCTATGTTATATAAATGTCGTAAACATGTATCCCTGTATGTATACTGTATATACTTTTTTTGATGTGTGTATATATTATCATCTCTCTCTCGCTCTATATATAAATATCATATGAATATTATATACAGGGCCGTATTGGGGAAGCTTTAGTCAGTCTCATTTGCCAGTATTCATCCATATACGACAGGCTCGAATTAAATCTCGGAAACAGTTGCAACATTTGCAATGCTTCATAACATAAGACTCGACTACAGCAGTGCGACCGCGGGGATATTGATAAACAAATGCATTGCAACCTGAGACAACTTGGCCATGTACAATGTAGTAAGAGACTATAACCCCTCTTGGAATAATTCTTCGCATGTATATGTAGTCTACCGTCAGTCAACCAATTACCCATAGAATCCATGGTGTTAATTTACCATAAAAATCCTGTATTAGGTAAGCATACCAGTCCCATGGATCCTACGGGCTATACTAAACACTGGAGAGAAGCAGTTTTTAAGTCGACCAGTGACTTGTCGAAAATTCGAACCGTTTCCTTCATTTTTTTGACTATTCGGTACGGCGGTTGAATGCAAGATGGCTAGCCAGTTAGCTACTTCCAAGCTCGAGGTGTTTTTTCAGGGCTGTAACAAGTCAACGGGTGCCACCGTCACCAATGGTCTGTTGCCAAGCGACCTTCTCGGAATCTCATGGGCAACTTATTCTCTTTAGCCCACTCTGTCAACTCCTCCAAGGTGGACTCGTCTGGAATTAGCTCCTTGCACAAATTTGCTTCGGAAACATAAGCAAAACACTTGTCCCAGAACCCATAGGATCCATGGGACGGACGGTATATCTACCCACTAATTTACCATAAAAATGCACCATTCCTGCCATTCCTGTGGGTAAATTTACCAGTCCCATGGATCCTATGGGTATTTTAATGAATGAACTCTTCCATCAGAGAGGTTCCAATCTCGACATTAAGGCATGGGAGCCCTGTCAAAATGCTTACGAAAAAAAAACATAACAAAGAGGAGCTAATAATTCCCTTGGTTTATAGAGTAGTTTGTATATGGTTGTATTATTCTGGCCAAATTATGATATTTCACCAACCTAGATTTCTCCCTTATCCTGGATTTCCCTTATCTGAAATAATTCAACAACTAAGCAATTGTTTGTGCTTGCCCTTTCCAATCCTTCTGGTGATCCTTTTAAGGTGTTTGGACAGCAATGACAACATGTTTGGCCATGGGATGCCCTTCTGAAATCATGAAATGAGGTGAGTTGAAGTCGCTACTGCCCCAATTGTTTTTTTTAATATGGAGGTTGTATTACAGCATTTTGCATTTACAGTTTCACGATATGCACATATTTTCACATCTGTGTCTATATGTGTGATAAAAATACATCTAGTATCATATAGTTGCCTGGAAAAAGGTAAGTTTACCCTTCCAAAGAAGGTAATGTTGAAACAAAACAAGGGTCATCTAAGTGGTTTCCCTCATCCCAATCCCTCCAAGTGGCTCCCCGTTCAGAGTTTTTTTTCTCGCTTCAAAAGCATGGGAGTTGATTGCAAAATTGAGAGAAAAATCAGTCAACACCCCCTTTAAGCTGGGACACCTACAACTTTTCAAAAGGCCCAAAGTTTGTGATCTCCAAATTGCCCGCCAAAATTTTCCGGAGACCCTATCCAGCTTGTCATATTCAAGACTCTAACAAGATACGACTGATCCAAGGGGAATTGGTCACTGAGTTTAGTGACGAGAATGTTGCAAGGTCAAACAGGCATTGGTGCAAAAATGTGCTAGGCTCTGCGGTCCTCCTCCTCTTCGTCCACTGCGGGCTCTGGTTTCTTATCCTTCTTCAAGGATTCTAATGTTAGAACTTCCTCCTCCTCTTTCTCCACTTTCGCAATCTCCCCCGCTGTCTCCTGAATGGGAATGTTCATGAATTTTCTGCATTTCTACCAGTAGATGAAGAGCATTACCCCACAAAAGGGATACGAGTATCTACATGACGATTGGTGTTTCTTGACACGAACCTTGCTTCACTCTATTTCTGGCAATATAATAGTATGACTTGTTTCAAATCAATTCAGAAAACCAGCTGTTTAGATCATCTTTGAGTTTATTTTGTCGCTCAAACCGCTGCTTTGTTTTTTAGTGGTTCTTCGGTTGGACCCAATTCGCGATACACAACTTCATAAACTTCATCCCAAAAAAAACAAGTCTTGATCTAGTTGGTGGTTTCAACTCGTTTGAAAAATATGATCGTCAAATTCAATCATTTCCCCAGATAGGGATGACAAGAAAAATGTTCAAAACCACCGCCATGTTCATGTTTCAAACTGCATGGTGCCTTTGTTTTTCTGCATCCCAAAAAAACTCCGTGAACCATCTCCTCGGCAGCGCTTCCTGCACTCCCAGAGCTTCCGCTGGAATCCATGGCACCAAAAAAGTAATCCCAGTCCCAATATTGGGACATTTGAGTTTCAGCAACCAAAAAAAAAACAAAAAAGGTCCTTTGAGGTTAGCCATGAGATGTTCGTGAAAATCACCAGGGTGATGTCTATAACAATTGTTTGATCCCAAAGTGTCGTCAGTCGTCGGAAGGAAACTCGGATGGTTTTTGCAGCTGTGACCGGTCACAGTATGGAAAAGATTGAAGACATTCCTAGTGAACAGTATCATGCTACCTGGAAAACATAGTGTACCATTCTTTGGCAACTGTGGCTGTTTTTACGGGAAGTTGACGGAAATTAACAGCAACTGTATGTATTCAGTCATGGCCACCGGAAGAAAAAAACATAAAACCAACATTCCCTTTGGGTTCGAACTATCCTTTGTGTAAGATCTTTGGGGGAATGCTCATGGGTTGCTATAAATAAACGTATATGTCCTCTTGAAAGAAACATCACTTTCCAAGAAGTTGGAAACATGACAGCGAAAAGGCAGAGTTCTCGAAAAGACAACTCATCTGAACTTCAACACTAAGGTTTTTCATGGTTTTTCAGATGGGTATACATTCTCTGGCAATTTGTAGCACCCTATTTGCATCAACGCGGAAAAACTCCACTAGTGTTTCACACTCCCAGGACAACAGTCAAATTGGATCATTTCCCCCAGTATTATGAGGTCAAAAAAAATCTTTGAAACCACCACTGGTTGTTGGTCCAGCTAAATCCCAAATAAGTACGTCATCTCCTTGCAGGTTCAAAACATCCATGACTTCACATGAGGGGCCCAGGAAGCAAATGATAACAACTTGGGACCTGCTAACGGTAGAAAATGAAGATTAGTAGGGTTCCCTTCATAAATATGAATTGAATAGATGATTTACCCACTGTTGCAGGACCTTGGCAACTCGCAAGACATACCACACTCGAATTTGCTTCCTAATTTGCTTGGAAGCAAATAGGTTCATGATCTGAACTTTTGGTCCTAATGTCCAAAACTGGAACTGATCGCAAGGATTGAACTATCGTATCGAAGTTAAATGTCCATGTCACCTACTGAAAGAGCACTAATTTAACTTTACCCACTTGAAGTTGGAAATCACAAGCAGCTCCCTTCTCAACCCTTCCAATTTTGCTTGGAGGTCGGTTGAGGGTCAAAGTTGCCATAAAAAAATTGCCCAAATTGCTTGTATCACAAAGCCCAAGCGCTATACTTCACATACACAACGGCCACATCAGCCACACGGCCCTGGGGTCCTGGATGATGGTGAACCAGCCCTGGAAGATCAGTCACAAAGCAATGGAAGAAATCCAGCTCTGAAATGTTGAAATGTTTATAAAACCCTCGAAAGAGTGTGAGACTTCCTTTGGACTGGTGCAGGATGTCTTCCATCAACAGTATGTCATAGTGTAAAATAAACATATTCAAGTAGAACCTGCTTGTCCTCTACTTTCAAGCTGTTTCGTGTTTAAACGGTCATGAAGAGGTACCGGGAATATACAAACAAACTAGATACAATCACTGCAAATGTGATACAGTTGCAATAGAGAATCGTCATTCACAAACAAAAAACTAACATACCCACCATTAGAAAATGATTTTAAAAAACATCTTGAAAAATACCCTTTGGATAAATGTGTGTTTCTCCCGAGATATTTCATCCTTTTTGGCCATCTTCATCCATCCATCCAGCTTCCCATCCAACAACTTCCCTCCGGTCCA
>OMLO01005209.1_pt1 | contig 10901 bp, 14 predicted proteins | sample 1674811 | NCBI WGS metagenome assembly OMLO01 (sample SAMN06265003, study PRJEB25207) | coral metagenome | isolation source: Coral host | place: Mexico:La Bocana,Puerto Morelos, Mexico | collected 2008-11-13 | reverse complement strand
AATGGCATTGGATCTAACTCCACATTAGGACGGACTTCTAGCTCAAATTTGGCAGTTAAGGCACCATCCACCACCCATTGTGATGTCAAGAGTTGCTCATGCCTCATGCCAAAGATGCCACCATGAGCCATACTCTGCCATGTTGTATCTTCTGTGAAATAGACATCAGGTCCAAAGGCACGACCACATGTGTTCTCTGCCGGATGGCATTCATTGCCTTCCTGACCCCACTGAACATAAGCACCACTAGCATTCTTGATCAAAGCCCTGTAGCGAAAGGTTATGCCGCCCTCATCTTGATGCACCAGGCAAAGTGATCCCCTTTGCCCACCCAGCTCACCAACTTCACCACATTTGGGATTGTATTGCAGGGTGAACTCTTCCCCACCGACAATAAAAGCCAATGACTCCAAAGTAGAACATTCATTCTGGTGCAAGGCATTCAACAACCACGACATACCATCAATACGCCATTCATAGACACCGTTAGCTACCACTTCTGCACAATGCACCGACTCTCCGTTGCTTCCGGGGTTGAAACGAGCAATCGGGGCTTCATAAGGATTGGATGCATCTGCAGGGATATTGCCCAAGGCGTCAGCATCAACCAGCGTGCGATAGTTGCACTCTCCACTGTTGATTGACTCCTTGAAAGAATTGCAACAAATATATATGTTACATACCACCAAAAAATAATACATACGATGAAATGCATTTAATCTCTTAGAAAGGAAAAAACTAACAATGAATGGGACAAATAGACTGTACAGTTTTCAACACCATTTTTTCCTTTTTTCTTTCACTACTTTTTTGGTCCAGACATGGCATTGCTCCTGATTAGAAATCTGCTTTTGCACCTCTTCGAGCTGCCTGCGAAGTTTCTGCCGCTCTTCCGCACGAGCTGACTCATCGCGGAGAATCTCTGTGTAGATTTTCTTTTCTTCCAGACGCACCTTCGCTGCTGAAATCTGATTATGCAAATCAGTGCATGTGGCCATGGTCCAACTGGATGTTTTCGCTGAAATGAAACTTATAGGAAAACATGCAAGGGCAGTTTCAACAACTAGAATGGAGAGTTCATTTGACTTCATTGAAATGAGAACACTCTATGCTAATAGAATATGATCAAATAAATGTCTTCATGACATACCTTTCTACAATATCACCTTTCTGTTGCCTTGGCAGTTCGCCAAATCTAACTGCCTCATAATCAACTCAATAATCACGAAGATGTCATCACAGTTCTCATCCTATTCCTGCAAAAATGCTGAAGATAAATTTCCCTCCGAACCTTGAGACCAAATCTGCGTTGCTAATTTTTTGCATCTCAATCTTGTGCCCAACCTCTCTTCTTCTTCAGTGGATGTTGCAATACGTATCAATAAATACTATGACATTCTGCAGACTCCCTTCTTCTTGACAAATGATGACAATACAAAGTCCAGCTCCGCACGCGCTCCGCCAAAATTGGACCAGCCAAAAGAAAAAAAAATCACTGACCAAGTAATTTTATCTACAATCCGTCAGCTATCTGTTTGCATTCAAACAACAGGTCACACACTTCAAAGTACAATGTGAATCTAAGTTTTTTTTGGCCCACGCCTTCTATTTTGGTGACTGCTTTTGTACTTTCTGAGAACTACACTATTGTGCAGGTCTTCACTTTGTGGCGTAGCAATGATATATTTAATGCACAGGTACGTGCGCGCTCCGCCAAATTTGACGGAGCGCGCGCGTATGTTACCATCTCCAAGGTTTGAATCGAAAGACCTACCAAAACAAAAACCTTTTTGGAATGCTACTGCTTTTGTACTTTCTAAGAACTACACTATTGTGCAGGTCTTCACTTTGTGGCGTAGCAATGATATATTTAATGCACAGGTACGTGCGCGCCCCGCCAAATTGATGGAGCGCGCGCGTATGTTACCATCTCCAAGTTTGAATCGAAAGACCTACCAAAAAAAAACCTTTTTGGAATGCTGTCCCAGTGTCTTTAAAACAAATCTGTCAGCTATCTGTGTGCATTCACACATGAGGAGACGCACTACATAATACTATTTGCCCAACACCTTACTTTTGCAATGCTTTCATACTTTCTCAAAACTACTACATTATTGCGCAGGTCTTCACTTTGTGGCGTAGCAATGATATATTTAATGCACAGGTATGTGCGCGCTCCGCCAAATTTGACGGAGCGCGCAGCGTATGTTAACATCTGGTGAATCTTGAAGTTTCGATCGAAAAACCAGCACGCAAAAACCTTTGTCAAATGCTGTCCCAGTGTTTTTAAAACAAATCTGTCAGCTATCTGTTTGCATTCAGACATGAGTTTTCACACTACAAAGTACTATGTGAATATAAGTTTTTGAGTCACACCTGTCTCTTTGTTGACTGATTTCGTACTCTTTGAAAACCACGAAACTTTCTGCAGACATTCACCTTGTTTCTAGACACAGATATAATGTCTAGGTCTCATTTGGCGGAGCGCGCGAGGAATATGACATATATAACTTTCCAGAATTCTGTACGTGCAGGGCTCCAACGCCTTCAGAAAAAATAAAATCAAACACCAAAAGCTGTTCATCCCCAAGTCTTGAATCAATCAGGCTCACATCCATTGGACAAACAAACATGCCAACCTAATGCTGACCGTACAGCATCTGCAAATCCACTTAGCTCGTGAAGCAACGGGCCAATCTGTTTTGACACTCCAATCTACTATAGACCGTCCCTTGGCCTCAAGTGAAACTGATTTTCTCAATCTCATCAGCTGGTCAGGCTTTTCTCTCGATGCATTAATGCAATCAAAAAATCTAAATCAATATTGAAATCGATGTGTGGAAACACTTTACTGTTGGTTTGTCGCCTTAACCGCTGATTCCCCGACCCCAATCAAAAAATCACAAGCACCTTCAGCTGTCTTCACTACTGATTCGCCCGCTAAGTTAGCAATTTAGACATTAGCCTATGGATTACCAACATCTGTGCGTCGAAAACCTGACTCATCTGGCACCTGCCTTACGATGTTATGACATTACCTTAGCTATTAGTGTTCTTACCCATGTGAGCTGCAAAACCTGACTCGCAGAACATCCAGCTTAGGAACGCTCACTACATCCATCTTATCTCTCCTTAGTGACTACCACTGAAAATCTGCCTTTCGACGCGCATTCATTTTCGCAACGCAATTCATTGGTACTACTTCATCTCCAGCGACTTCTGAACATGCATGACAAGCTTGTTAAAAAACAACAAATCCACCTGCGTCTGTTGTGTGTTTATTTTATACCTGATCCACAGTCGCTCCACCTACAAACATTTGTAGATCGTGCTGCTTAACTCCGCAACCGGATGAATCGGTCTCTTCGACCGCTGCTGCAAAAATTCGATGACTGCAGAAAACCTTTGACAAATATCGTGGGAAGCTGCTCAGGGCGCAGAGTGCACCGCTCCTCGCACCCTGACCAGATTTTTCCCCGACGGTTGCCAAAGGCATGGCAGTCGTTCCTTCACACGCTCGTCGATCTAACCCCAGATTTGGCCAAAAAAAACATCCGCTGAGCGCCGTTGCAAATCATGTCTGCTCCAAGATTTGCAATCAAATTTCGCTTGCAAATCCTCGGGAAAGCTCGACTTGCATGGACCGAGGGCTCTGCAACAAGATCTTGTTCCGACGGCTAACGACACTTCGCTGATCTCCATGCCACCAGTCCTTGAATCATCAGCAAGTTAATCCATCTTGACTTTGAGATCAGCGATTCAAGATGATTCTCCACTGCCCAGTTGACAATCGTCTTGAATCGCTGATCTCAATGCCACCAGTCCTTGAATCATCAGCAGGTGTGTTGCAAACTTTTCATTCATCTCAGCAGCAATGATTTTGTCTGAAGAAAATCTCTCCATCTTGAAATGACGTCCAACAACTGGCAAGCAAAATCCTTGCAGCCATTTAAGTAAAAGATCAAAGTTTGAATCTTTCACCTCGGCTGCAAGGATCTTGTTCGCAAATCACGACTTTTCTTCCAGTATCTGCAGCTCTCAAGTCTGAAGAAAATCTCTCCATCTTGAAACGACGTCCAACAACTGGCAAACAAAATCCTTACAGCCCAAATGAAAGACCGAGGTTTTGATCGTTCATCTCCGCTGCAAGGATTTTGTTTAAATCACACTCAGCTTCCAGTATCTGCAACGCTTGAATTTCGTCGCAGCCACCATTTGCAGAAGCAACTATAGCTCTCCGTGCCAGCTAGCAAAGCTCAACCGGTTTTGCCAGGAACGCATGAGTAAGGCACAACAAACTTTGATGCCCCTGTCTCATGCCCGCCTGGAACAATGCGCTGTGTCCGTGGCAGCCACATGTTGGAAGTTCAAACAGACACACTATATTGTGCTTGATTTTCAATCTCACATGCTCCAGAAACAAAGTACGTGTTAAATCCATGCATGGTGTGAACTCACAAAGCTATCATTGAAACTTGGAACAGCCCACCCTGAAACCATCAACAAATGCGTGCATGTGTGTGCGAATATGTCTATCAACTCATATGTTTCATCCACACAGTCACAAGATCTCTTTCCGGCAGCTAACGACACTTCACTGGGACTGGACACTTCAACATCATCTGGAATGCTAACATCATGTTGGGATATTACACTTCATCATAATACTACTTGAGATGAAAGCCTCACGAATGCAGCTGGGGCAGTTCTATATACGATGAAAATGCAGCTGAAGCACTTCTATTCCAATTCCTTCCATTTCATTTCATGTTGTGTCATTCCATGTCATTTCATGTCGCAAAACTACAAAAATGCCCAAATGAAAGCCAAAATACCAGTAAAACAGTAAACTCACCGCTCATCACACGCTCTCCACCACTCTTTTCATGCCAGCATGTAACCTGCCCGTTGTGATCAGACCCCACCTACAAATCGACAACTACACAGTGCCCATGCTGAGCAGCGATGACAACAAGCATTATGCCATCCTTCTTCTTTTGAAGGTTGGCAGGAACCCAACCAGAAACTGGACAACTTCAAGGTGCCCCTGCTGAAGTGCTATCATAAGAGGCATCGCTCCATCACTTGTTCTGCATTGATCTGTGTTCGCACCCGACTCCACCAGAAAACGCACAACTTCAAGGTGGCCATTCTCAGCTGCTATGAAAAGCGGCGTTGATCCATCATCTGTTCTGCCTTGGTCTTTCTTGGCACCGGACTCCACCAGAAATTGGACGACTTCTAGGTGACCATTCTGAGCTGCTATAAAAAGAGGCGTTGCTCCAGAATTTCTGTGGACTTGGTCTTTGTTGGCACCTGCTTCTATAAGCAAAGACACGCATTTCATACTTCCATTACCGGATGCAGCAAATAAGGGCGTCATTCCAGTTGCACCTTGAAAATTAGGGTTTCGTGGCTGGTTCAAGTGATGCTCAAGAAGCTCCTCATCATTTTGCAAACATGCCACAATGATGCTGTGATGTTGCTCTGTGTCAGAGGGCATAAACTCCAGGATCACAAGCTGTACGACTTGTAACGTTCTGGTTTCATTGTCATCCGCCAGGAAAGCGTTGTTGTGAAGGAGCTGTAGTCGGAATCGTGGGAGACCAATCTGCTGTGCCAAGAGATGTTTTAATGCCTTTACTGAGACATCTACCATTTCCTCATCTTCAAACACTGCAAATGGTGCACCAGTCAGTGCAGAAAGCACTTCTAGCATGTGGCTGAGTGAGGGCACCTCAAATAAAGCGCCTGACTGTCACGTAAGTTGTTGAAATATCTTGCACCTAAAAATATTGTCTCTGACTTTGCGACCTTCAGAAGATCATCTACTTTCGTACAACTATCATCTACTCTCATACAACTAAATCCCTCCCACTGAGATATCATCGAGGATCAGCTGAAACAAGGAATTTTAAATGCTTACCTGAAGCTGCAGATAAGTTCAGACAATACATGTCATCAATACGCTATTTGAGATGAAAGGCTGCAGGATCGAGCTGGTGCAAGCAAAAGAAACACGGCAACTACTGACGAAGATCTCTTCAACTTCATTCAACTATCCTGACATTGCTTTCCACTTCCACAAGAACCACACATGAACGATGATAATGCTTTTCAAATGTATGTCTTCTTCACTTGAAGCTTTTCAAATGTATGTCTTCTGTTCCTTAAGAATAAGAAAAACAACCTATAAATTTTCTCTGCCATCATCTCCAAACAGAATCTTCATAGACTCTTATCAAAGCTAAACCTGCTCACATCTTTGTCTTTTGAGACCTGGAAGTGCCCCTTCACACCCACTGGTTCAGAATATTTGCCCAACACCCTACTTTTGCGAGTGCTTTCATACTTTCTCAGAACTACTACACTTTTGTGCAGGTCTTCACCTTGTGGCTTAGCAATGATATATTTAATGCACAGGTACGTGCGCGCTCCGCCAAACTTGACGGAGCGCGCGCGTCTGTTACCATCTCCAAGGTTTCAATCGAAAGACCTACCAAACAAAAACCTTTTTGGAATGCTTTCCCAGTGTTTTTAACACAAATCTGTCAGCTATCTGTGTGCATTCACATTGTTACTAGACACAGATATAATGTCCAGGTCCGATTTGGCGGAGCGCGCGAGAAGTATGGCATGTAACTTTCCAGAATTCTGTACGTGCAAGGCTCCAACGCCTTCAGAAAAAATAAAATCAAACACCAAAAGCTGTTCATCGCCAAGTCTTGAAACAATCAGGCTCACATCCATTGGACAAACAAACATGCCACCCTAATGCTGGCCGTACAGCATCTGCAAATCCACGGAGCTCCTGAAGCAACGGGCCAATCTGTTTTGACACTCCAATCTACTATAGACCGTCCCTTGGCCTCAAGTGAAACTGATTTTCTCAATCTCATCAGCTGGTCAGGCTTTTCTCTCGATGCATTAATGCAATCAAAAAATCTAAATCAATATTGAAATCGATGTGTGGAAACACTTTACTGTTGGTTTGTCGCCTTAACCGCTGATTCCCCGACCCCAATCAAAAAAAATACACCAACACCTTCAGCTGTCTACACTACCGATTCTACTAGCGAAACTCTGCCTCAGCGTCATCATACAAGACCGGTGGTGCCCATGCACCAGGTACTAAAACCCGCTCATCCTCATCAGGAGTTTTTTTGCGCTGTGTGCAGCGCAGGCTCAAAGACGACCAAAACGAGTCGGCCTGTGAATCCACAACCGCCACTGCGGCCTTCTTCACATCCACTTTTTTTTCTATAGCGACCTTGCGAAATCGGCGTAGTGCTTGAATTTCTAATGCCAAAGGGTTGCTCTTGCCACAAATCCTTTTTGGTGATTTCGAAAAAGCTTCCTTTCTGGCCAGCTGTCTTTCCAACTTTCTTTTCTCGTTGAGGCTTTTCCAGTTGGACTTGCCTGACCTGCTGGACTTGCCACTGCTGCGTTTGGTCATGTGCAGCCAATTCAAGAAAACACAAATCACCTGACCAAAGATTTGAGCCATGAACCTGCGCAAGTGATGCAACAACACGTGCCCAAGGATTGATCACAGATCGACAAAAAAAAAGACCCTAGATGTCACACTTGAATCCAGGCAAAAACAGCACACTTGAATCCTGCGACAATCTAACAAGAACAAAAACAGCAAAACAACAACAACATCTACAAAAGGCCTCCCCAGATATGGCTCTTGGCATGGCCCTGCACATTTGCATGACTGCTACCTGTGCATTGTAATGGGCCCACAAGATCCCCGAGCAAGCACATTAGCCCATTTGTCTCGCTCTCATATCCAATTCTTGGACGTTGGCCTCAAGGGATGCGCCATGCGTCTGCACCCGGCCAGAGTGCAACCATCTTTTTTTTTGCTCATTCACCGAAAAGAAAAAAAGATGGTGATGAGCATAAAAAAAATAGTGGGTGAACGCTTTCAGGTTCCTAAAACACGCACACTTGCATAGCCAGGTTCAGACATGCAAACAGATCAACTACAACTTGAACCCAGCACCATGCAAAGGAGGTCACAGATCGACAACAAAACAAAGACCCTAAATGTCATCAAACAAAAGGACCCAAAAACAGGGAAACCATTCGACTCTCAACTCTAGAAAACTTGAACTAATGCAACAATGACTGCATCTTTTTCACATCTTCCTCAAAGACTTGAAAACATCCGGAAACTCTTACGGTCTCCCACAGGTATGAGGCGATACGCCTAAGTTCAAATTCAACTTGAAACGATACTTAGCTTGTCGACTAATTTGGTGCATGTTCACACATTCCAAAAGTGTCGATTCGAAACTCACTCGTTGCCATTCTTGCGTGTGAGGAACATAGATGGAAAGCTGAAAGTGTCTTTTTAGCAGTTTGAAGTTATTCTCTGCGTTCCACAGGTGCGATACCAAACTTTTCTTCACATCATCAACAGTGATCTGATCAAACTCAGAAAACAACTCGCAGACTTCCACCATGGACTCAATCTGTCCACCCAAACCTAAGTCGTCATAGTTGACCTCAATCCAAACATGGGTGGGATTTCTGGAATCCATTTGTCGTCTTGCCTCAGCATCAATAGACGATGCAGACTCTGATGGTGCTGGTTCAGCTTCACATTCCAAATTCAAACCATCAAGAATTCCAACAAACTCTTCTTCTTCCTCTTCACCAAACATCATGATACAAAGTCCAGGTGCGATATGGCGGAGCGCGGCGCTTATGTTACCATCATGAGAAGTATGGCATATAACTTTCCAGAATTCTGGAAGGCTCCAACGCCTTGAGAAAAAATGAAATCAAAAACCAAACGCTGTTCATCGCAAAGTCTTGAATCAATCAGGCTCACATCCATTGGAAAAACAAACATGCCAACCTAAAGCTATCTACAGTATCTGCAAATCCACGTAGCTCGTGAAACAACAGGGCAATCTGTGTTGACACTCCAAGCAACTATTGACCAGCCCTTGGCCTCAAGTGAAACTGATTTTTTAATGTCATTAACTGGTCTGGCCTTTGTCTGGCTGCATTAATGGTTTCTTTTAATGCTGGGAATTGGGCTAAACAACAAAGTTTCAAACAGTCTAACATCTGCCTTTTTTTTCCGAAAGTCAAGCTCTATAGTCCATCCGGCAATGTCAAGCCATGCAGCTTATGCTTCCAATGGGTGTATGTAATTCCAGCCTAATCAGTACTAAATCAAAGCTGAAGATACTTAGCCTCCATGTTCCAAAAAATTATGTACATAACTCTGCACTGACAAAAAGCTGATGATATCCCAATCATCTCCAAATAGAAAATCACCAAAATCTCAAACTCACTCTCAGGGATCAAAAGGTGCGTTCACAAGACAAAAAGGTGATACACCTTGCCTGCTGAACGATTCCAATCACCGATCACATTGCGACCCTCAAAATACATCTGGCGTGCAAAATAAACATCCACCCATTGCACTACTAGAATCTTCCATCCTGATAGCATTGATGTCCCAAACCTTCTCAGATCTGTCCCGGTGCAAACGAACCAAGAATCACTACATCTGGCTGTCAGCCAGAAACGTCAGATGTAGGTATCAGCCGGGAAAAGTGAGGCAGAAAGTCAGCTGCCAAAACGAAGCATGGTTGCAACAAATGCTGCCATGAGTTACATTCCAAAAGCTGCGGGTCACAATTGTCGAAAATGCGCAAAGCCTCCTGAAAAGTGTGATATGCGCTTCGCAACTCTGAGAGCCTCACACTTGACAGTTTCTTTCCAATGGGCATTCGAGCCAGTTCTGGTCGAAACTGACAGAATGGCACAACAGGAGTGATCATCGGAGGTGATTGAGGTGCGACAAATCCAAGTTCAACATGCATCTTCAGCTGCCACAGAGCGACTCTGCCCGCTGCCACCACCACACTGTCCTGCAAATGGTCTTGAAGGTGTTCGGCTAGAAAATTCATCATTTTTTCCACTGTGGCCATCTCCCCCAGAATCACATGGACAAAGGCCTCCGATGCATGTCCGCCACCAGCCCACAAATCAGCCAGCTCAAGAAGTTCTTCTCCTTTTACCACTGACAGGGACAGTAGCCTCGCCATATCGTCGGCAAACGACATGTGTAAGCACGCGCTTGGCGCAACCGTGCCGTTTGAAGCAGGCTTGACACAAACCAGCTGGAATGAATTTCACACGTTTCATAACCCAGGGTGGATTCCTGAGTTTTAGCTTAAATCACAGGCATCCACACTGTCTAATTGGACTAAACAAACAAGTTGCAAAATGTCTAGCATCTGCCCTTCAAGAGACATCACAGAATGAATGCGAGGCATCTTCATCATCACCTTTCTCGCATTCATTGCTGCAATACATTTCTGTCTTCTAAAAAGACTGCGAGAAAGGTGATGCCAAAGAGACATTGCACAAAGGCCCTAAAAAATAGACCCTAAATGTCATCAAACAGAAGGCCCTGAAAAATAGACCCTAAATGTCATCAAACAGAAAGCCCTAAAAAATAGACCCTGAATGTCAACAAACAGAAGACAATAAAAATTAGACCCTAAATGTCATCAAACAGAAGGCCCTAAAAAAATAGACCCTGAATGTCATCAAACGAAAGGCCCTGAAAACAAGGAATCCATTCAACTCTCAACTCTTGAAATCTGCAACTAATGCAACATTGACTGCAATCTTTTTCCCATCTTACGACAGCAGATCAAAGCAAATGCACTCAGATGATCACAATCAGATCGTGTTCAACAAAACAGTCTACAGGAGATTCTGGCCAACAGGACCCAGAGGAACCAAGATTGGTCTTAGATCCAATGTGATACGCAATATTTTGTACGTGTCGGCGAAGTGGTCGTTCCTGTATGCTGATGTTGCAGCTACAAAGACAAGATCAAGAAGAGTATATCCATTTGGAA
>OMLO01005208.1_pt1 | contig 10901 bp, 5 predicted proteins | sample 1674811 | NCBI WGS metagenome assembly OMLO01 (sample SAMN06265003, study PRJEB25207) | coral metagenome | isolation source: Coral host | place: Mexico:La Bocana,Puerto Morelos, Mexico | collected 2008-11-13 | reverse complement strand
GTAATATTTCTTTACATTGACATGGGTGCTTGGTCTGTCAATATTAGAATCGATAGTTTCATTTTGTAACAAGAGAATTGTTTGATTCATCCATGTCATTCATGTTTTCATTAAATCCTAAAACTGTGTATTCAAGGATATGTGGGGAAATTTTTGAAATGAAACAACGAGAATGTATTCATCATAGTTCTCGAGTACCAAAAAGAAAAAAAAATACTTCGGTAACGTGCAATGCTTTATATGTTAGGAATGACCATACTGACGTACATGACGTTTTATAGCGAATAGGGGCCTGGGAAGGAATTGTTAATAACGTTTCATGAACAACCCACATCCGATAAAACTCGTTCATAGCGTTTATTCGGCAAATCAATTTTATTAGAACCGACCAGTTGAATAGAATAGCAATACCAGTTAATGTTTCTAAAATGTGGCCATTCATAGAGCTTTTTTACGATCAGACAAAGACAGGATTATCATAGAAAAATTCACATTCTCTAATTCTCACGTGACTTTAATTTTTTTCCCAATTTTTTTTCAGCACTTTATCTAGTAATTTCGATGTACTATTCCATATTGCATGTGATATATTAATTTCCGGAACGATTATATTAATTTTTCTCATATTTGGTATTCAGTTTATATTAAGTGCAACATAACACTATATTATCCTTTCATAAAAACTAAGCTTTTTAACCAATCGGAGGGATGTGCGCATTGCCCCACTTTGTGTCGTCAATGTGAATTTGTAGCACACTGATTAAATCAATCGCCTTTAACCAATAGGGCCCACATTCTCTGACAAAGAATTTAGGACCCTAGCAGCTGGATCACATATCTCCCATCCTCCCCAATGAGTGTTGAAAAATGCCCTGTTTTTAACAACAAAAGGGACAAAACTAATCGATTTTCGACTTTGTAAGTGGGGAAGCGGAGAACTTGCCCGCGTCTATAGTTGGCTGGCGTTGTTGTTTCGGTGACTTTTCTCCGGGTTTTCCGGTTAACCTACTTCCACCAAAAACCAACATACTTAATCACACTAAAACGTTTTTTTAAATACAAAAGAAACATCTAAATATTTTACGTTTGAGTGCTTGATCTTCAGAAATGCTCCTCATCAAGGACATGAAGCGAACTCTCTGAACACTCAGACTGATTTCGCAAAACGCACTTACCTAACACGAACGCGAAGCCATTGTATTGTGTTTTCTAGTTATATATTTCCAGTTGTCGTTTGACTTAATAATGATGTGAAGTAACGTAGAACCGTCTTCGTCAAGTTTTACAGACGTTAATAAAAGAAAGCTAGTAGTTATCTGCCTTAACAACATACTCTGCTTTTTATAAATTGAAAAAAAAAAGGTGGGACGGTTTACTGAATTTAGCTGAAAAGTAAAATTAAACACGAAAAAAAAGAAAAAAAAAAAGAAAAAGAAAGCAGTGCGTCTGCGCCCTGAAAAGGCAATGGAAGTCCACAGCCAAACGAAAAAAAAAGAGGTATTTGACCTTGGCAAGATGTTTATGGTTTTTCTTACGAGCCCAGGGTTCTGTCCTTTTATAGATAACAATACTTTATGGTAATTGACAAAAGCAAATTCGAAACTGCCCTCCGGCATTCTTTTCTAATTGCATGAGGATAGCGCTGGTGAATTAGGGCGGATGAATTCTTAGTTAATTGCTAGCGATTTCATAGCATCCATAATTCATTGGAGCTTTTGAAAAAAGAGAAAGAGTTCTCGGGTTCAGGTTTTCACGGGAATGTGAATTTAGAGCTTCTGTATTGACGACAGGACTGAAGGCGCGAATAAAATGAATGCACCGCCTGGCTTGAACAGAACTGCAAGTAAAAGCATCTCACTCAAGGCGCAAATACATGCGTCTGCCTTGTGAACTTCACGCAAAGAGTCAAAGACTGAAATGATTTACATTTAAGTGGCTGACAATATACATGCGGAGGCAAGCTTAAGGCTAAGTATTCAGAACCCAAACATCAATCTCATTGATATAAAAGGTCTTATTTGGTAAAAGTCAAAATTTTGGGAATCTAGATTCGTTCACCAGCTTTACACATTGAAACAAAGCTCGCCCTCTTATGACTAGCCCACGCCACCTCCACCAAAGAAATTAATGACGAAACTACTCCTTGGTAATTAACACAAACAGATGGCGAGCCAAAATAGTGGCTAAGAAAGTTGTCGCGTTTATTGATTTTCCGAAGTATGGAATTAACCGCTGTGGTAAGAAAAGACCACTGATCACGCCATACCGAGACAATAAAAAAAAACAATTCAGCAAGTTACATGTATATTAAGAGATTGGTCGGAGAAGGTGAACGAACATGGCGAAGGCGAGTGAACATGTTTATTTCTATAGTCGTCTACTCGGAGCCTTATCCAACTAAGTAAGATATTTAAAATGTTTTCCCACATGATCACTCGACTTAAGGCAATCTCTAATCTTGCGATGTTGTGACTGGCTTCAGGAAATTAGATTAGCGGCATGTTTAATTTCTGTTTTTTTTTTATGTCTAAAACATTCCCCGAAATTCATATTAATTTCTTCACTTAGAGAGGACCGAATGTTATGAATATTTGTAAAATTTCAACGGAATATCTATTGACCGCTAAGGAACTGGCTCTTTAAATAAATCTGCTAATTATTCACGCACAAACACGGGCGGACGCTAAGGGCATTGCTTGGTACTTTAGGAGACGATTGCTTGTCTAGGGATACCCTTCTTTTAAGACAGGCGTGCGGTTAACCACGTTTGGCAAAATTGCTTTCTTTTAAATAATTTCCACCCGCTGGTTTCAGTTCACCCATTTTAATGTTTCAATAAAAGATAAAGACTCTCTTAAAAAGTATCAACAATCAATGCATTTTACGACTTCAACAGTCTAGATATCATTTCTAAACATATCTTTCAGTCAGATAAAACAATTGGGATTGAGTCGTCTCTTTTTCACACATTTCGCAAACCACACATCTACAATCATTCTCATAGAGGTCAACCCCTAGTTCATTACTACCGACTTCCACTTCCATTAAAATTGATGCCGAAGAGGTGGAATAATTGCTGTACATCAGAAAATGTTTCCGCTCCGAAGGAAACTTCCCATGTCATCTATTGACGAAAACTTCATGAGAAGCTTCGCGTTGTTCTTAAAAAATGCGACTCACTAATTGTTATCTTCAGTAAGGCTTTGAATATTTCTGAACTTTTCCGTTTTCTGAATAAAAATAAAAAAGATCGCTGTGAAGTAAAAATGTTCCAAAAGATTATTTCTTTCTCCAATATTGGCAGGTGGTCTTTTCCGCAGACCTAATTTGTCAAAAACTAATAACAAAAATCCACAGCGGATAAATTGATAAATAATTAAGGAGTACCTTGACTTCTAGGTGGATAATCATGACAAACATTAATAACTCGCATTACTCTCTCTTTTCATTTTTGGGGCGTATTACACTTATCGCAGATCTTTGAATATAGTTTATCTTATACAGACAAAGTGAATTGAAAATGAACCCTGTTTACTCAATATTTCATTTTCCCCAACAGTCTTTCCCAGCTCATATTAAGAGTTTTCAGTACCGCTGTGCTTCCATTAATGTTGTGAATAAAATCCAAAGTTATTTCGATTCTATGATTGGAGAGTTAAAGTATCCCAGCGGGAAAAACTACATGGAAACGTTCAATTTGTAAATGCTGTCTTTGAACGCCTCGGGGATAAAATGTGGTTCCGCTCTGAACAATGGTGTTTACAAAAAGGCTTTTTACATTTCTTATTTTCGTTGACTCTAAAGCAATTTTATGTAAAGACTGACACCTATTGTTGACTAAACGCGAACAGATCTGCAGCGATGTACATATGGTTAGGTCAGACGATATTTTGCTGGCAAAGTTTCATCTCCCATCCAGCTGCTAGAGATTGAAGGAGCAACGTCGTTATCATTTTAGGAGTGCCGTCTTTGCCTGAACACTTTGGCTGAAGTCACAAGCTGGTGAGATATTTTTTAATGCAATTCGTTTGCCGCTCCCTAGTATAAAACTAACATTGTTCTTTTGGCAATCGCGTTTCAATTATTGAAAAAAAGGGACTTCCTTTGGTAGTATTACCAGGTTTTCAGCTTTTACAAAGAAATTTTCTTCTTTCTTTTAAATTTGACTTTATTATAAGTACCGTTAATTCAAAAATAACAACTTGTCTCCATAAAAGCCTTGTGTATTAGTTCGAGGACGTTAGTTCTAGGAAATTAAGATCTTAGCTAATAAATAAGACTGCGGAGCTGTCGTGCTAGCTTTTTGAAGTTTCCTTGATGAATTTCAGAAGAAATAAGAGTTCTGGGATATGTCTTAAGCAATTGTAAAGGCGGGAAATTGATTAACATTAAGATTTGATATTCGTCCAGAAAAACGAAGATAGAAGACCATAATGTAACATTCAAACGGCTATTGATAATATCAAATTATATTATTTGGCGAAATGAAGCCATACACGAGGTTCAACAGCTTTTAAGATAAGTCTCTTCCTATTATATTAATAAGCACATATATATAATCAATGGACACACAAGTGAAATTGACATATCATTATTTCTTGTATATATTAGTTATTGCTTAATTGCGATTTCTTCTTGACGTGCGCAAACATTTCAAATAGCGTATTTCGTCATTTTGTTCGGGGTGACTGAATTTGGACGTTTATGCAAGTCGAAAGTTAAAAACTACATAAAAAGAAAACAAAAATACGTTTCTATCAGTTCGTCTTCGTCCTAAATGAGTACCGAGATTGATTTTGTTTCCTTTTGCAAGGGAACAAGACCTTACTATTCTCCCTAGTCATAAATTGAAAGAAACTTTCAAATATTTATTTATATCTTTTTTTCCTTTAAGGTTTTATATTTTCGGATTTATTTTGTTTTTGTTTATGAGCCCTTTTAATTTACTTGCCTCCCTGACGTTATAAATTGTCGTCATATCTCAAATTAGGTATTTAAATTTAGTCATTTACTTATTTATTCATTCATTCATTCATTCATTCATTCATTCATTTATTTATTTATCTATTTATTTATTTATTTATTTATTTATTATTTTTTTTAGAGGGGAGGGGTGGTGACAGTGATGGCGGTAGCGATGATTGCGTGTTGGGGGGAGGGGGAGGGGGGTGTTGTACCTTTGTTTGTCGCACATTTTCTACAAATAAGACTTCCCTGAAATAGTGTCATAACTAGAAATGTCAAATTAAATTTGGAAAGCCGAATTAAGTTATAAATGTACTCAATTCATAAACATTCTGTCAGCCAAGTGCTACTTTTTCGGGACATATTATTTTTTCTGGACCAAATCCGGCTGATGATACAAACAGAGCCCGCGATTTCCACCAGCGACATTTTTTGAGCATCTATAATTTCCACTATGCATCTCTAATCTGCACCATGCTAGCCCGACTTTGAGTATGCTTGCGCTTTTTTTGGGCTAGGGGTTGTCGTCGAGTTGTTCAAAGGCGATTTCACCAAAGTGATTTCTTCCAAACTGATTGAAGAAACAACCCTTCGCTATTTTCCTTACACAAGGTGATTTTCATTGTTTAATATCCTAGCGTTTAAATATAATTAAGTATAGGCTTTGCCATCCGCTTCTTAAAAACCCACAGTTGCTTTTATGAAAATGATTTTTTGGAATGCCATGGATATTGACCAATTTGGTAGCTAAGGGGGTCGATTTATATTTTGTTTCCTATCTCTAACGATTAAACTCAAGTAGCAGGTCATATATCTCAATTGTTTACCTGATTAATATCTCTGAAGGACGAAAACTTTTCAAGTATAATTACTGTTACATTGTCTCACGGCACAACGCTGCAATTGAGATCACAATTAATTAAAGGAAAATGGTTTCAATGTTCGGCAATTCTATCTTGTTCATTTTGTTTTTCACTTCGGCCGTGCACTAAACACACACAGTACGAACTGAAATGTGGTCAAACTGGTCGAACTGAAATGTGGTCCTCGGTGATCCTATTAGTCGCCATAAATTGTACAAATTTTACGGTTTTCACAAACTAGTTATTGACTAATATTATGGGGCAATGAAACGCTGATATCTTTTAAACGATCACATATAAGCCTATATGCACAAAGAAAAACTGAAACACCGATTATTTTTTAGCTTAAAAGAGGTTTTATTATTGTTTAAATAAACTGGCATGTTATGATATTACTTAGCAATTCAAGAGAAATTTAACCAACCTCTCTTGAGACGAAAGCAAAGTTTCACGAATGAATTGCAGAGGTCAGTTATGACTCAAAGGACTCTTGTTCAAGATAACACTGGCCAACAGATGGCATGTTAGGCACCAACGCATAACTTTACCGCCGTACGACTTCTCCGCTTCCTGTATAAAATTATTCACGACGGCTGAAATTTGCATCCAGGACTGGCCACCGAAGATGAAAGTGAGCCGACCGTCAAACGGTTAAAAAAGGGAGAAAGAAAAAAATAATAGTTTTTTGCTCCGTTCGGAAACAGATTTCTTGGCGGTTGTTTGATACATTCGAACAAGAAGGAAAATTTTATCTCAGCAGTTTGGCAAAATTAAATTTGCAATTCCTTTTTTTTTCATAAATGGTAAGTAAGTCAGTGTAGTTGTCTACAGTATGTACATGTTCAGTGAATGTACCTCTTTCTTAATCCGTTTTTTTGTCGGATAAAAGCAACGGTATTCTACGAAATAAATATTAGAAATCTGCTTTCTTTTATCATTTAAGGGTGATGCATTCATTCAGCTATTGATTATTCTATACTTTTTTCGAGTTTGCCTTGCGGGCATTCACTACTAGTCGAAGCGCGGAATAGAAAGTACAAAACTTATTAGCATCAATTAGAATTATTCCTGGCGAAACAAAAAAAAATCCCTTTCCCCCTCTTGCGAAATTGAAGCTGAAACTGGACGTATTTTGTAATTATTATTGTTAAATAATATTATTATTTTTTGAAGGGGTGGAATCGATATGGCCATAAATGAACTGAGGAAAGTGTGAATAAGGCTCTTAGAAGGGAATTTCAGTGGCTGATTATCAGCTTCTGATATTAAGAGAGAGAGAGAGAGAGAGTATAACAAAGGAAAGAAAGAACTAAGATTAGAGGTCGTTAGCTTACCTGCAAGTTTTTTCGCGAACCGTTTGCTAACATTACAACTAGTCTTCTTCGAACGATGGTCTATACACTCGTTAGAACGCTACACCCAGCTGTTCTTTCTATTGTCCAGTCGGTTGATATATCATTTCAAGAAAGCTTAATACAACTAATTTTTAATCTTAGCTTGTTTTCTGTTTAAACAAATCAGCATCAGACGGATGCTCGAATAAATGTTGATCAAACAAGTGAAATTGATATCAAGTATTATTACTCTCTTCGAATATACCACAAAGTTGTCAAATTTTCACCAAATTTGATTATCTTCTAATGTGTATCTCAAGGGATCTCTACCAAATTGGTTAGCTAATCAAAAGCGTTTCCAGGTAATGAAAAAAAAAAATAAATAAGTAAAAAAAAAATAATAAAAGAAAATGTTTGATAACAACGTATTCACCCACACTTAGAACTTATTAACAATGATGCACTGTAATGACAGAGCGGTAGCCCTTTGATGTGACAGCTCATTCAAATAAAGGCATAGTTGCTTTCCTTTCAATTATGTTTCCACTTTGTATTCTAAAAGCTGTGAAATGCTTTAATTAATTTTCACTTCAGTTACAAAACAAATTGCTAATTACTAGCCTGAGGGATGAATCAGTCAAAATATCAGCTCTGGCTCTGTATTATTTTTAAAAAGACGTTGATTCTATTTAGAAAACAGACAAATGCTAGTTAAAAATTAAAACCATTTTACAATAAAAATCTTTGTAAGTAGCATCGGTTCATGCAACATGACATTTTAATCAGGCGCTTGCGAATATCTGAAATTGCAAACTCTCTCCAAACTAAGTTTTAGTTATCGACTAGTCGGAAGGTGAAATTCAATGATTCAATGATCAAACAATTTCAAGCGAGATACACCACAAACGAGGAAGGAGACAAGGGTAAGCTACTTGTAAAATTTCGGATGACAGATAAAGCAACGAAGCAATTCAAGATAATTCAACTAACTTCACCCGTTAAGTGATGGCAAGTCTCGAGAACTTATAGACATCTAATATGTACTATAACGCTTTAGATTCGAAACAAAAGCTAATATTATTGTGCTAATAAATTGTGCTTTCCAATCACTCTTTGAGCCTATTAAGAACGGGGGCGGGAAATTATACGTACGGGAAATTTAAAGCTCTTAGGTTCATCAGTTTTGTCCGGAGGACATTTATAGGGACTAAGTTGAAAGCGGCAGTGAGAATTGGCAATATGATAAATAATCGGCTTTTATTTTTGTTTTGGCTGAATACAGTCAAATGTACGTTACCATGGTGAAAAATAACCAATCACATGCTTTCTCTTCATGTTGCCGATACCTCAAGGTTTTTTTGTGTTCTCATTTGTCTCTTTCACTAACGTGAAAGCATTAAGATTGAAACATGAATTTATGACGTTTCTGTGCATGATACAATCACGGTCTGGTCGCAATGGTTATCAATTAGAAATAACATTAACTTCAACACATAAAATTGTGGAAAACTGCATATTAGCTCCTTTTAATATGTGTCATTTTTCTTTAAAGGCCCTTAACAAAAAGGTGTTATGGGTGAATATCGATAAAGAAGCTATTAACGAAAGCTACTTAAGTTTACATATCCCTACTAGTTCCTTTCCATGCCAAATAATGCCAGAACTAATTATTTTTCAAAGCGCTTTTTAGCTGGTGTCAGTTTGATCGTCAACAGACAATAGCTAAAGCTTGGGAATTGTAAACATTCTACCAATTAACGTATTCTCATGTCTGAATTTACGTCTGCGAAAGACAAACTTAAAAGTTTAGGACGGTAAAGTTGTTTGCTTAACTCTTCTTTGTCATATGGTTTCGGTTAGTGCTGTCATGTTGTGTTTTGCATATCTGACATCAAACGATAAAGTTATAGAATATACATGTATTGAGGAAATCGAGTCGCCATTATTCAAATCGTGATAGTTTATTTTTAAACTATCGAAGCAAACCAGTCGCTGTGTGTCTCCAGGGATCACCTAAGGAAGCAAATCATGGTGAGTTCAAATAATGATTAACATTTGAATGGAAAGTTACAAAAATTGCAAGAGAGAAAGATTCTATCTCAATTAGAATTGGTCTGAGCAAATGGCGCTTCATGCAGAAGAAATAAAATAGTAGCAAGACTTTATAAGAAGTCGACCGAACTTGACGAGAAACACATCCCTCTACGTTTGGGCTTAGTATAAACGAAAGCTAAGATACCCGAGACTGAATGACCGAGCGAGAAGAATCAGCAGACTGCAAGTTATTGTTTGCTTTTCTTCTACGTCAGTTTGAACAATATTCTCTAGTCTCGTCTTAAGCCCGAAGGTTCATCAGAGCTACAACTGCAATGCTATGAACGTCGAAAAGCTCATAAACGGCGACAAAATTTAGTCCACATAACGAGAAACAAATTTATTAAATCCGGTTACTGTTTATTTGTTGAAAAATAACAAGGTACACCGTACACTCTCGACTTGAATGTCACCCGAAAGTAATTAAAGTAGTAATGACCTGCATGCGTGTCTATTGGTCAGCATGGCAACCAAAATCCAATTTTGCTTCTTTTGCACTTTTTGATATATACTTACTTTCTTTGAATGATAAACCGCAGAATGCCAAATCATATGTGCATCATGGGTGCTTGTCACTAAATTTAATTGATCATGATGGTTTGAAAGCGAAATTAAAATAGGCACCTCAAACCACTTCAAGAAGAGAGCTAAAGATTCCATACGAGTGAGTCTCAGTAACCTGTTCGAATTTCCCAGTCTCAAATGCACACGTAATTTTGCCCTAATAATTTGAATGCCTCATGTTCAGCGCTTAAACAGAAGAGCATGCATGTCAATTAACAACTTTGTGCTTATGGTAATACAATGTTTGAGCTGGTAAACCTTTGTTTTCTTTCGTCACGCGTGCCAGTTGAAAGTAATTAACGCAAACAGTTTGACATAAATGTACGCGGTTTTACAAAGACCAGAATGTATAATTAAAATATCTCAAACGGTGCTATTTTATTCAAAATAATTTGTTTCCGTCTACAATTGTGCTAGGGTGTTAGTGAAGCAGAAGGTAAGGGATAATTCACACAGAGATGTTTTTTGTTTCGCTCCGTTCATCGTATATTATAACAACATTTAGATAATACTGGCTTTTATTTTGTTCTTCTTCTAACTTACGTTTTCAACTACTTATTTATTCTATCGAATTTGCCTTTTTTGATCGACATTTTTGTTATATTATTATTCTTGTAACCTACAGTTCTCTCGCTGCAGCCTTTATCCAGTACCTGAAAAAAAAAGACTGTTTTAGAAAAATCCTCAGGCGGCAAAGAAATGAAAAATTACATTTAGTTCAAGCAAGCGTTGCAGGTTTTGCCGACGTCTCATTCAAAATTCGCCTAAGAAGGTCTGGATGGGGGGGGGGGGGCACAAATGTCAGTTGTCAGTTAAAATTTCGTCCAATTGTCAGTTGTCAGTTAAATTCTAGGCCATTTGTCAGTTATCAGTTAATTGACCGTTAATAATTAACCGTGTAAGTAAATCATTTATTTCTGTCCCAAAAGCTAGCAAAATTGGCACATATATAACGTAAAGTATATCGTTAATTCAATATTGTTACTAAAGGAGTAATTTTCTCTGATTTGGAGTTAAAATCATTGCAATTGGTTCTATTGTTACTCTTCTGCTACTACGCGCTACGTTCCTTTCTAACCAC
>OMLO01005207.1_pt1 | contig 10901 bp, 5 predicted proteins | sample 1674811 | NCBI WGS metagenome assembly OMLO01 (sample SAMN06265003, study PRJEB25207) | coral metagenome | isolation source: Coral host | place: Mexico:La Bocana,Puerto Morelos, Mexico | collected 2008-11-13 | reverse complement strand
GTTTGTGGTTTCTGAAACCTCCGCGAAGTGAGCAAATATTTGTCCTGTGACTCTGGCGGGCTAGACAGCAAAGTCCTTCAGGTCTGGTTTCTGACTCAAAATGTCTGAACCGCTTTCAGTAAGATGGGAGATTCTCAACTGAACTTTGCTGGAGAGCCGAACAAACTTTTAGCTTAGGACGAAAATACCGTTGGAAGGTAATCTTTGATTTTAGATAGCCTATACTATAATTATCAAATATGGCCATTTCTTTTACCATCGGCAACGGTTGTGCTATCATGTTGCGTTTAAATAAGGCCATTTGTACGTCAGTGTGTGCTGGTTTGAACCCTACGTTTTAAAAGTAAGAAGCTTTTCTGAGTAATCTGCGTGACAAAGGTTCCCTTCTCTTTCTGCTCAGTGATAGACGAGAGAAAAACCCCTGCTCACAACAGCTCGATCGTTAAATCAGCCGCCATCCACAACCAGCGATGAATAAACTCTACAAAACTTTAATACTCATTACTGATAGGATTTAAAACGCTGTCTGTTTGCGAGACTGCTGCAAAATTACAATTCTTGGTTTTCGCGTGACGTCATCAATTTCCAAAATAAAAAATTATCAATCCTTCTGTAGTTTTAGTTTCATCAGATGTAAGACCCTCTAATAACATGACGTTTTGCAACGTTTAAGCTCGACAGGGTTCTTCATTTTGTAATGGAGCACGTTTGGATTTCTAAGTTTGTGCGTTGCGTGACACTAAAATGGCGACCCGAGAATCGACCGAGAAGGCCAAAAGATGAGTGTTTTCTCGGGTTTCGCAGTAGAAGAAATAATAATTCCAATGTGTCGAAGCTCTAGAGTGATAACTTTTCGTTTCGACAGCAAAACTCAATTACAGATGTTTCCGTTACTTTATGGCCGCCATGTTGGTGTCCATGTGGGTGGGCACCAACATGGCGTCTCCATACAAAGCTCTATAAATTATGATGGCAGCAGGATGTGCGGTTTGACAGGCAAGTTGTATAGCTTTCAGATTTTTGAAGTTTTTTAGCCGGCAAAGATGAAAACTTTTCCCAAGTGCGACCCATACCTTATTCCAAAACCGTTTGTCATTTTTTTTATGTTCAGGAAGCTTCCAGTTTGTCAATCACGCGCCGGACAGTGCACTCTTGAATCAATTCAACAAATCAATTCAACGAATCATTCAACTTTGGTTGAACTCGTCGGCTCCGTTTCTTTGTCGCTCAGTACTTCGTAGAAATGTTCTTAAGTTCTGTAGGTTCTCCAACAATAACGGGGGCAACTGTCAGTACTGACGTAACAAAATAGGGAACAAACAATTACTGAACCTTCTGCGACAGCCAAAAAACTAATTTTCCTACGAAGGCTTCAACACTGAACGTAGTTCCCAAATTGTCACTAATACTTAATGAAAGGAACTGGCTGCGGACCTAATTAAAACTTTTGAAAATAGCTGCCAAAATAGTCGCTTCATCGTTCGCACAAATATTTACAAAGTCGATTAGCACTGGTATCTTTCCAGCTTGAAAGTGGCAAGAATGACCTCTATTTTCAAGAAGGGAAGCAACAATTGGCCAATATTTATTATTCCGACAAAAAATTTCGAAAATATTTTATACGACGATGAGTTTTACGAGTACGTTTCTGTTAAGAACTTACTTATTCACTGCCAATATGGATTTCGATCACTGTATAGTACACTTACTGCATCGGGGGTAAACCCGAAGGCTGTATTTTGGCTGGGTATTATGGTTTTAACGTAAATATCTCGTTCATGTTTCAAGCTATCAAAAATCTCTGCTCATATCACATATCTACGTTTCTAGCTTTTTTGTAAATTCTTTGATGATTTGTGGGTATATATGGGTATAACTGGTAGTTTTTCTCAAAGGATAAGTGAAAATTTATGGAAACAGGTAATTTTGAAGATTTAATGTTGTTTTAAAATTAGAATTTGAAGTTTGAAATTAATAGACGCACTGACCAAACAGTTGCCAGCCAACCTGGGCTGCCCTGTCGGGGGCGTTCAACTGTCTGGTGGAGTTCCAAAACTTTTTTTTTTCTTTCAACCCCTTCTTAAACTTCGTAAAATTTCACTTAAATTCAAATGTAACCCCGCCTTAAGGCCACAATTAGCTGGTCGGTCAACATCGACAATGGCATGGTAATGGTGTTAACTTCATCGATCTGAAAATAGCCTTTGATTCCATTGACTATAGCCTCCTTATACGGAAGCTTCATAAATATGGTGTTGACACGATAACTCTCAAATGCTTAATTTGAATCATTGAATCTTTGCGACCGTACCCAAAAATGCATCTTAAATGGCCATTTGTTGGGACCACCTTGGACCACTCCTATTCTTAGTTTACACGAATGATCTGCCCAACACTGCCTAAGTTCAGCCTCTGCGAGAATGTTCGCTGCCAGTGCAATAGCTGACCTTGAAAATGTCGTTACCTCAGAGCTAAGAGAACTTAATTGCTGGTTTGTTGCCAATAGTCTAAGCCTCAACGTTGCCAAGATTGAATTTATTTATTTGGGTCAAATCAGTGAATACATGCTCTCTCGAATAACTAAATAAATATTTAGATCGATGGCAAGTCGGACGATAAAGTTAACGATAAAGTTAACCACAATTAACGAGCATGGACAAGGCATATGGACGAAATGAACAAGAAGATATCCTCAGCTTGTTATTTGGTTAGGTCGTTGCGCCAATATGTCGTGAGGTGGTACGTCATTATGCCGTCATGTCATTATTTCGCCAGACTTCACAGGCTGAATTCAGCGCAAACCAGGCACTAGAGACAGAAACGCTTTCCCGCCACAAAAAAGCCATTAAATTTTAAATTACTTATGCCTTGGTTCTGGATACGCAAGAATGCGTGTTTCGGGTTCGGGATATCCCGCTGGGCAATATTCAGATTTACCCATTGCCACGCGTCAAGAAAACCGTTTAAAATCAAGAACTCCAGCTGTATAATTAATTAATAATTAATCTTGTCTCAGGCATAACATATCTTTTCTATTTCACCCCTTCATGCCTCATTTTCTCTTGTTCATGCTTAAGTAAGTCTTGAACCTACTTAACCTTAATGTTGTTCCGGGCAGGCGGTTTCTGTGATATTATTGCATAATCTAATACTCGAAAAAAGCGTTTCAATGCACGTGAGGACAGTTGTGCGGTGCCCGTAAATTAAAATCACGTGTGCCTTCACGTTGTCCTAAAACATGGAATGTACGGTGTCTTTCGGAAAAAAGGAATGTCACATTCATAATAATGAAACCATTTTTAAAATGTGTTAATTTCTCGTGAATATAAATTATCAAGTACGTCGCTCATTGAAGAAGTCTTTGGGTAGTACACATTACATTTGCCTATTTATTAAGAAAAAACCTGGGAAAGACCGACCTGCTCGTTTCCAGTGGTGCAACACTTCTGAACAGTCCTTAAAACCTAGATATTTGTATCGGGATTAATTCGGCGGTTCAGCAAAAAAATTCTTATTTAATTTTTGTGATGTGGAGAGACTATCTTTCTTTTCTCTCAGTAGATGGAGTTAACTTTTATGAATGTTAGCCAGCTTTGCTCAGCCAAATCACTATAGGGTATTATTCCTGATGAATATGGATGTAATAAAAGAAAGTAAGTGATAAAATAGAGAATCACAGTAATAATCACCGTTATTACTAAAATTAGTAATCACTACAATTGGAAACACATTATTTAGGATTATCTACATATTGTTCTGATGTGGACGATTGCTCAGTTACAACCATCAGAAAACAGCTGTCTGCATTTAGCAGATAAAATGCCCAGCCATGTCTGCCCTCAATATCAGAGTTTTTTGATCACTGCTGTCAATCTTACCGGTAGCCTTCCCCTTCAAACCAGAGTCACGTTTTGTGGGATATTTATTTTATTTATGTTCTTTTATTTTTGCGAGATTTCGAGAAAATGAAAATTTTGCATAAAACCTGCCGATTTCGCAACGTTTAGAGACCTCCATCGCGCTATGTTTTGTTATATAATCGGACTGGCGAGAACGGTTTGTTGCACGTGAGGACAAGAATATAATGTCTGACCCCGGAGTCTGACATTTATGGTCTGAACCATGACTGCGGGACTGCAAAGTGTTCTCACGTGCGGTTTCGCGGTTTACTCATGCTTTCTTATATGCTATTAAGCATGTGAATACCATAGTACATTAAAGAAAGGTCTTTGTGGTTTCAATTTGAAGACGTTTAAGTCATTACCTTAATCCATGCTTAACAAAGAGGTGTTTCAAATGCCTAAACGGCCGTTCCGTTTCGTGTTGTTTTATGTTATGTAAGTTAAACATGCGCAGAGCACGTGAAACAAGTGCTTGAAGTGATTGGATAACGTAAAATGTGGAGTAATTTTAATTGACACATAGATATATAGAGTATCAGTCTAATTGAGTTAACTTAAACACCTGGATAAGAATCCAATCACGGCATCACGCCAAATTACAAAAGCTTCCACCTCAAGAAAGGAGTCTTCCTACACCTTCCCAGCCCGTCATTTCTCATTAACAAAACCTTAAAATTGTTCTCAAGGTAAGTACAACTATATTGTGGAAACCTGATATGAATGTTGCTCTATTTATCTAAGATCATGTTGATAATTATGTATTTCCTGTGTTGGATATTCTGCACTGTTTGCCATTCTCCTCTTGAAATTGTTTGAAACAACCTTAAGAGTGATTTAACGCCGAATTTTAATCCATATTATACGGGACAACTTTTGACACAACTTTGTTTGCGGCAACAGTAAGCCACGGTATATTACACGAGACGATTTTCAACGTAGCATGCAAAATTCGGGCAACAAAGTTGCAGGTTTTTAAATCACTTTAAAAAAACCTGCAAGCTGTTGCCCCAACGAAATGTTACGTTAAAAGTCGCCCTGTGCACCATGTCACACGACATCGATTTCCAACGAAACATTGTTGCGAAATCGGCTCGTGCACATTATCTTAAGCAACCACAGGCAGCCCAAGTCAGTGATGATAACATTACGTAACGATCGTGCTCAAAATCCGGCTCCCTGACGTTGCCTCTACCTTATCTTCATTGCTTTTTGTTCACGTACTACTTTATTAAGAGCTCTCCGTGATTTCTTCCTCCTAAAACTGATTTTAACTATTTACAACTGAGCTCTAAACTCTAGCAGCAGACGACACACAGTTGCAACTTCTCCTGTACGCAATCAGCAAACTCTGACTCACAGCTTGGGTCTTGGCCACCATGCGTCAAACGGTTGCAGTCTGTAGTGACTGCAATCTGGAAACGCCGTTGAATTTCGTGGGACATCAATGAAATGCGCGCGGCTTAAATTAAAGCAGATCTTTGTCTTAATTGATTAACCAAATATGCTCTTCTACTAACAAACCGTCATAAAACGGACTTCATGCATGTACTCCAAATACAAACTGTGTTTGCTGGGTAATTCTTTGTTGTCTCTCTTTAATTGAATTGTGTAAACCTATGTGTAATAAAATTGCCGACCGGTGAGGTAACAAAGGGCCAATATAAGAGTGTGTTTGCCATGCAGGGGCTCTTAGTACCTCATTGTTAATTAGGCCGCCCGCTGGAAATCACGCGAGCACAAAAGCAAGTTTTAATATCAAAGAATGCTTCTTACATTCAAACCTGAAGAACCTAAATGCCGCTATAGCCCTTGAAAACGACAGGAAGTTGATAACAAGCCGTATCGCGTTGGTTTGATGCATTTAATAGGCTTAAGTCAAGGTGAAGGTATGCAAAACGGAACAGAATTAGATGACAGGTCATTTATTAAAGTATAGTTGGGAGAGTAATCGATACTAGGTACATTCCTAAATATTATTGCCGTGTTGATTTTTGGTGGTCTTTGACAACAAACTTTATTTTACCTCTTCTGACATTAGGTGACGTACCTTGCCGCTCACAGAACAATATGAAGGAAATACTAATGATGAAGAAGACACATAATAATCTACTTCCACTACGCGGGAAAATATCGCCACCTACGATTTTGAACTGCCTAAACCAATCTACGGAGCAGAAAAATTACAAAAGCCGTGAGGCCACAAAACCTGTGGGTGCAAGAGAACGTTTGTTTTCCGCGTCCACGATGAGCGCCTCTAGCTCTAAACATGGTTCAACTGTCTCCGAGAGAGCCTTAACTCCACCGTTTACTCCACCGGCAAACGGCGATCGCGCGTTCATGTTTAGAAGACCTTCCGAACATTTTCTTGAAGTCCTAGAGGAACATAAACAAAGACCCACCGTACCGAAAGTACGATCTTCCTCGTGTTTGCCTCCATTGGGGGAAACGATTCAAGGAGGAGACTCGCAGAAAAAGAACTTAAGAGGAACTAAAATTGCCTTCAATGGTTACCTAAACGGAGAAGATATCCTCTCCCGCCAAGTTGAATCGAATAGGGGGCGATTGCTGGTTGTTTCTGAGCAAAGAAGCGATCCGACATCAACAAACCCCGCTAACAAGAAGATTCTGCGAAAAAGCCAGTCTCTACCTTTAATCAAGCCATACGCAGCTTTTACGACGGGAATAGAAAGTGTAAACGTTTCCTTCTTTAAAAGTCACTCGCCATCCGATATCTTGAATGAGGAACAAAAACTTAACACCTGTGACCGCATGGACAATGCCCCTATCGAAGAATATTTAGAGGAACTGTGCGATGAAGGCGAAGCACTTGAGCAAGACGATGAAGAGGAAACCTTAGAGAAGTTTAGTATGATCTGTCACTGGTTAAAAGAATGCGAAAAAGCCAAAGTCGTGTAGCAGGATTTCAGTAAGCCATTTTGAAAATCTATCTGTAAATATCGATTTTTGTGGACCTTGGACCTTTTTGTGGGCCCCGGACCTTGCATGCATGCATATTTGGACAGAAAGATTTCAACACTTGATTGATTTGCATTTTCATATTATTTTACCATACCTAAGGAACCGGCGTCCATGGGAAAAAATAGGCACTATCATAGAGTCATGAGAACTACATCACAGTCACCATACACACATAGAAACCTCCTGAGGTATTACTTAACAGAACAAATTTATGTGAAATTTTAATGTCGTGTTTCCTTTAGTACATAAGAGTGGTATCGCTTACGCTTACATCGATTGGTGTTATATCATGGGTGTGTTATGTAAAAATTTTCAATCTTTCTGCGTTATGTTATTGTGTAAATTGCGTTATATTTTTGTGTCTCTGTAAGAAATAACTAAAATAGTTGACCAACGTAAACCTGATGAAATTTTACAGTGCTGGTTCTCCTTTCCAAGGAGAATATCAGGCATTTTAACGAGACAGGTCCTTCAGGATTAAACTCCAGTTTAAATTAATCGTATTATATGGTATCATACGGAATAGAGCACACCATCGAGGAAAAATAATAATAAACCGGATAATTTATTCAGAGTTTTTCTCTACTACAGTTCATTGTTCATTGACCCGGGTGTCCCCAGCATACCACTAAATCCGGTACTGGTCACGAAATCCCCGGCCGGTACGGGGTTTAATTTCAATGAAAGTTCATTGGGAAGAGTCTTTTTGAGATGTCTATTGCTTGCTAATGAAGTGTTAAATTGATATAATTTTGTTACAAATTTGAAAATATCTTTGTTTCTCTCTCACATTAGCATTTGCTTTTTGTTATGGTGTATTCTAATTAAATTAATGCTACAGTTAGACAAAGAAAATAAGGTAGCCCACAGGCTAATGCAAAAGCGGCCTTCCAAGAGTCTTATTTACGTCCTGTTCATGTTTGTTTTGACTTGTTTAGACGTTTTTGCTTATTTTTCTACACTGGGTGGTCTTTTTGGGTTCTTATCGCGACCTAGGATGTGTCAGGGTCATTTATCTTTGTTAGACTTTGTACATAAATGAGTGGCGTGTGAAAGATAATTTATTATTATATTGTTTAATAGACGAGAACGAGTTAATGGAATAAAACTTGATTTCGTTCAAACTGCACTTTGCTTATTTTTACTGGTGTAAATGGCCTTCTTATTCAATTGCGAGTACGTGGGTGACAGAAATAAAAAAAAATCATCAGCTGGAGAATATTTAACAATACTTCAACGAAGTGGAAGTAAACATCCAACACTTTCACCGACCTTGAGGTAAATAATTGTTTTAGTATCCAAAATTTGATTTATTTCTAACAATACTGCAACAAATGCACACAACAAAAAGTGCGGGAAATCTCGCCGCGCGAAGCTTTTTCGCGCGCATAAAGTTACATGATAAGTCAGGTGATCAAAAGAAGTCAAACGAAGTAAACATCCACCAAACTTTGTTGCCATTTTTGCACTTTTTGGAACATCCGCCTCGTTTATTGATAAAATTTGCTCCTCGGTCACCGGTAATCGAAGCAAATCAGGAAGGTTTTTCTCTGTTTGCAAGGAGGTGTATAGTCCTGGCAATTCACCTCCTAGCTAGCCAATCAGAACAGATGCACAGAAAGCACTATTCACTTGTGTAGTTATTTACTAATTCCTGATATGCCACCAAATTCTCAGATCTTAATGCTCGAAACGTTTGGTTAACTCCAGGGAGAATTTATTTTCGACCCTAGGACATTAAGAGGGGGCCTGGGGAAGGAGGTTACGAAGCCTAGTTTTGATTTGGTATTTTGATTCAGCCCGAGTGCAAAGCAGAAGGGAACACTCAGCAGTCTGTGCGCAAAGAATAAGCAATGCACGCGCAAAGAAACGATCAAATGCGCCTGCGTTTACAGCTGCTACCGAGAGGATGTCGTACAAATTCGTAAAGCCATGCTCGCTGATAGACAAAAGTATTATGAGAGGTCACATTTTTCGTGGCTTGATCAAATTCAAAGTGTACATTGTTGTTCAAAGTGTTTCACTGCCCAGTCCAACCCAGAACACTCGATCCGTCTACATATCGAGGGTTCCTCGCTGTATAGCGTTTCCTTGCCTGCTAAACTCTGTTCTTTTTCAGTCCTTCATTCAAAAGTTGGAAACATTAGCAATTATATAACCTGTGATGGATTCACATTCCATCCACAACTTCATGCTACACTAAGTTTAAATATCACGTAACCCCCCTAGACTTAATCAAGAAAACTAAATGAACAAATGACAACTTAAACGCAGAAACATATTTCACTAACTAGTGCATTTGAGCCGTCTTACAGAGAAAATTGGCCTGGTACTTTGGGTGTGCTTAACTCCAGCATCTTAGAGGATTAAAGTATCGTGTCTATTGTAGCAACTAAATTTAAAGAAAATGACAGCAGCAATCACGAAAAGAAGCATGCGCAGGGCAAAAAGTAATAGAGCGCTGAAAATTGGCCTGGTACTTTGGGTGTGCTTAACTCCAGCGTCAATTGTTTGATAAGTCTTATAGGATTAAAGTATCGTGTCTATTGTAGCAACTAAATTTAAAGAAAATGACAGCAGCAATCACGAAAAGAAGCAGGGCAAAAAGTAATAGAGCGCTGCGATAAAACTGTCGGCGGGCTGCTTATCACTGGAAACCACAACGGTTTAAAGATGCTCCGATATCACGGTTAGTTATGCAAGGAAACTGCTTCAACAGATACCGCCATACTTTTCTAAGTGATTTTATGGCTATTTCAAATGCAGACATTATAAAATTTATTTCTTGAAATCCTCTGCTTGATTTCTTTTTTTCTCAGCCAATTAAGAAGAAAGGAATCTATTTTCAACATGTTAAGAAATTTACCACAGAGAATTCGTCATCGTAGTTTGAACTATGAGACACAAAAACGATCTATTAAAGAATTAAAAGCATTCAGACTCTCTTTACTCTCTAAACACTTGTAGAAGAATGCTGGCAGATGATTGCACTAATGAAGTATGTACATATTGGATCAAATGGCCTCAAGTTGAGGGGGAGGTTTTATTCAAGTTAAAGAATTTTAAATTACATGAAATTAATCTTGTAAAGGCTTGGAGTCTAAAGAAACAACAGATCGATAGCATTTGATTCTGACTGCCTTTAGGTGCAATTAAGAAGAAAGGAATCTATTTTCAACATGTTAAGAAATTTTGCCACGGAGAATTCGTCATCGTAGTTTGAACTATGAGACACGAAAACGATCTATTAAAGAATTAAAAACATTCAGACTCTCTTTACTCTCTAAACACTTGTAGAAGAATGCTGGCAGATGATTGCACTAATGAAGTATGTACATATTAGATCAAATGGGGGAGGTTTTATTCAAGTTAAAGAATTTTAAATTACCTGAAATTAATCTTGTAAAAGCTTGGAGTCTAAAGAAACAAAGATCCATAGCATTTGATTCTGACTGCCTTTAGGTGCACTTAAATGGCTGTTTACAAATATTTTTTAATATATTTGTTCTTCTGAAAGCATTTCGTTAAGAAAAGAATCACATTCGAGTATCCCTTTTGTAAATCTGGGCGGTATGTGTAAGACGAGTACAGCTGACAGCTGACAGCGCCCAATCGGATTATTTCTTGGAGAGCTCGGCCGGCTGACTGGAGACACTTGCCCAATTTCAAAGATCTGACTCGCGTTTGGAGTCCAAATGTTCAGACACCTAAATAGAACAAATCACTGAAGGCTACAACAGTGGAATAAGAGACTGTGAAAGTGTGATAGGGTGATGGGAGCGATGGAAATACATTTTAATAGTTATCGGGGTGCAAAGCTGTAAAGAAACTACTTTTTGCAATCAAGAAATCAAACTTAATAACTGAATAGCGATTATAGACTTCATAACGCGCAGCCTTTTTTTATTTAGTACACTTTTTAAGAGAGAATAGAATAGAATAGATAGAATAGATGACTTTATTTATACACGGTAGTTCCACTCAGCAAAATCTATTATCAAATATAAGAATTAAAACTAT
>OMLO01005206.1_pt1 | contig 10901 bp, 3 predicted proteins | sample 1674811 | NCBI WGS metagenome assembly OMLO01 (sample SAMN06265003, study PRJEB25207) | coral metagenome | isolation source: Coral host | place: Mexico:La Bocana,Puerto Morelos, Mexico | collected 2008-11-13 | reverse complement strand
TGTGTGGGAACATGGGAACATAGGGCAATATTGGAAGGGAACAAGGGAACAAGGACCCCCCCTGGGAGACCCTCAACAATGATTTGAGATAAGCATCTGGTTCCGGTGAGAGTTGTTCCAAAAAAGCCATTTGTGTAAGATCTGTTAGCACTTCGGTGGTCACTGCTTTTAGAAATGGTATTTCAGTTTTACAAGGTTTCTTTGCAAATAAAAGAGGAAATAATTAGGAGCCGTGCTTTATTTCGGCATAAGTCGTAATATTCTCGTAAAGCCGAAATTTTACACCGAAGAGCCGACAGCCGCCGAACTATCACTTGATGCATGCAAACCACAAATGTTATTGTTCGTTGTGTTTATGCTTTCAGTGGTGCCAAGGCTGTATTATATGGTTTGCGGGGCCTTTATGTTATTAAGGAAGACGAATGATCGATGAATCTGTTGTAACTAAAAATGCCGGGAAAACTACGAAGGAATGAGTACGACCTGGTCGAAGAGGCGTATGATAGCAAGTCTCCGGTACACAACGAGGATGCTTTCGAACATGGAATTGCCTTCAGAGTTAAGGTAACACCGATACGGAATACCTGAAGCCAGCTTTTGCCTTTTGCCTTTAGTCTCGCCATATAGCTTATTTAAAATGTGTTGTTTAGTGCGATCAGTTAAGGGTGTCATTCGTGCTGTAGCTGTAGGCTACACTGAATCACTTTCCGTTAGTTTTCAAGTGGTACGTTTGTGATTAGGGTAATTGTGTTCGTGATGAGCTGATGTTTATGTTTTAGAGCTGCGAGAAAGGTGTGAATTCCACATATTTGCATTCTTTTATTCTCTCTTAACAGTATATTGGAACGAAGGAAATTCATAAGCCGAGTAGCAGAGCTGAAATTGTCACTTCTATGCGGCGAATACGGGTACGTTGCATGGGAATGTACTGACTACGTAAAATACAGAGTCATTCCAGAACTTGTTAATAATTCTTTGCTAATGTATTCCTAATATATTGTATTCGGTTAGCATTATCTTATGTTGTTGTCTCAAGGTGACTTAATTTATAATGCAGAATCAAGCAGCTTGTTGTTATTTCGAATTAAGCATAAATTTAATCAAATGTGCGAACGAACAGTTACTGATGTATTCTCAGAAATTATCACTTCAAATAAAACCCTTGACATTGGCTCTCACTGTTTTGACGTACGTAAACACTTGGTAATGATGGTTTCATGCAATTATGCAAATTTGTGAAATTCCACTTTTACTTCTAAATGTTATTTGTCAAACAGTCATCCCGACAATAAATTGTTTTGATTGGCTAAATAGAACTATTCCTTAAAATATATTTTAATTAAAAAGTTGACCATGTTTATAAACAAGACTTTTATACCTCTGATGTGTAGCCTTGGGTCATTTTTATCTGCAGGTGTTTGTAATCTAAATTATATTGAACGGTAGTTTTTTTGTGCAAAATAAATGTAGTTTGTCTCAAGCTTATTAGTCCAAAATACATTGGTCATCTGGAAAGTGAGAATGGCATTTTAAAGTTGGAATCCTCAAGTAGTTTTGATGCTTTGTTTTCGAATTTCAACCAAATTTTTTAATCACTGAACCAAATTGAATCACAGCTGGACCAAGCAATTCTTTTCTATGCAACACCTGATGCTTCAAACGAGTCCTTGTATTGTTATGTGTGAGTGGACTAATGGTAAACTTTGAGACTTCACAAGATGGCTAGACTCAAGTCTACAATTTTGACCGTGAGTCTTAGAATTAGGCTTGTGAATTTGAGTATGGTTCTTTCAGATACCTGTTTTTGGAACGACCATTTTGCTACCCCTTCCATTTGTTAACTGCTATATCAGAATTAAGTTGCGGGAGTATTAAGTTCATTCCTCCTAAAGTGGCCAGAGCTAAGCTAATTTAATGAGTGATAGTTTCTAAGAGGAAATTAAAATAGAAAAGTGATTGAAGTCCCCACATTTCTAAGCTTGGCTATCATTTGGTGGAATGGAGCTCCCAGATGGCTTGATACCTCACTTGGTAGAGCACTGCACTGGTATCGCAGAGGTCATGGGTTCAAATCCAGTTCAGGCCTGTTTTTTTTTCAGGCTTTAATTTCACAACTGCTTAAGTTGTGTGTGTAACAGTGTTGATCAATCATAAAATCATATTCTCTTGTTACATATAACTCTCCTGATCAGTTCCTCAGCTGCACCTTGGGGCTGTTAACAAATTTGTGTTCAGTTTTCACCCTGTTTGTGGTGTCCACCTCACAAAGTCAAGTCTGACCTTGTTTTGACTTGTCTACCATTTTAATCAAGTTGTAGTTCTTGCACAAAGCACAGAGAAATTAAAAGGGGTTTACTAGCTTTGCATATGATTGTCTTCTCTGCAACATTTCCATGCCTATCTTAAGGAAAAAAGTACAGTCTTGTAGACAGAGACAGATAAAAGCTGAATTAAATGATTTTTTGATATTTTATTTAATTACAGTATGAACACAAAGTTTATGGAACCAAGAAAGAACGGACAGAATTATCAGTGTCTGTTAGCGGAATAAAAGTTGTGCGCAAGGAAGATGTAAAGCGTGGCTGGATCACACACCATGTAATTTTCTTTTCAAAAAGTTAATAGTGTTTGTATTAATTAGATGTATATATTAAGCTGCACATGTAGTTCATATGATTTGCTTATTGCTAGCCTTATGTGTAGACAAAACTTCTGACTGTTTGTTACATAATTATACACTAAATCAGTAAGGTTGCTACTTAAGAGATATGATATGACACTTGTCTATTTTTTCTAGAGATGAATCGGCTATTCCAAAAGATTTTCAACTATTTCTGAAGGTTAATTTCCTTACATCATTTAAACTTTTCTGATCAGTTCAGAAGAAGAAGATTTATGATTACTGGTAGTTACTAGTGATAGGCTACCTCAGTATTCATTAATATTTCTGATTAGATCATATTTACATGTACATGACTGTATAAGGTGTATTCAATAGTACTGTGTATATTTTTATGATACAGAGAAGATCTTGATATTCTACCCAGTACTTAATGTAAAATGCAAAGCAGATTCAGCTGCCTGTGATTGATTCATGCAGTTATTTTCACAAAGAAATCAAATACTCTACCTTTGATAACTTTGTTTCAGAAAAAGAAAGACTTTGTGGAAACAGAAGTTATGCATTATCCCATAAACAGGTGACTTAAAATATTAATATCATGTGTGGTTCATTTTCACATTTTTACCACCATCCCTCACTCACTCACTTCACTTCTTCACTCCTGTGAGTAGAGCATAAGGCTACACAGCAACAATTTCCTTCCATCATGGTCTTTTACTTTCTATTCTACCTCATTCGAGCTGGTGCAGCTGAGATCTTTTTGCTCAGCCTTGACAGCTCTCCACTATGTGATCACCTTCTCCTACCTTCTGGAGTTTTATCTGAAAGAATTAGAGTTCATGTAGAAGAATCCAGAGTGGGTGTCTTTGTGTCATGATGTTGTCACTTGAGTAAGTTCCAGAAACTGCAAAGAGGGTTTTGGAAATTCCAAGGAGTAGGGTCTCAAAAGCCAAAATTGGTAAAGGAGGGTATGAACAAAATCTAACCCCTACAAGCTGTGCTTTTCCAACTTCTAACTGCTAGTTGTAACCATTGCCATGACTTCAGTAGTAAGCAGCTGAGATGTTATGTTCTCCATCCATGTTTGAACTGCTGCACCTTGCTGTTATGTTGTTTAATTACAGCCTGAATAAATGACAATAATGTTATCACTGCTTGATATCCCAGAATTGAATGATTGTATATTTATTACCATAATTTTAATAACAATTTTATTTTGTTATGTTCTAGAATCTTTTATGTGTCACATGACTCTCAGGATTTGCAGATCTTTAGTTTTATTTCCAAAGATGATGACATTTTTAAATGTAGTGTATTTAAAGCAAGTAATAAGGTACAGTTAATACAACAAGTTAGCAGGTTGTTTTGAAATATATCTCATAGTTCTAGAATTTACTTCTCATTGTTGCCACCAGCAGTGAATTTTTTTCACCTAGTATATTATCAAATAAAACGGTTCATAGAGTGGGGAACTATAATTTTCAGAGATGTATTCTCTTATTGTACATATTGAACTGTGGGAGGCGCAGTGGCCTCACGGTTAGCGAGGTCAACTCCAGATCGAGCGGTCTGGGTTTGAGCCCTGGTTAAGGACATTGTGTTGTGTTCTTGGGCAAGACATTTGACTCTCTCCACCCAGGTGTATAAATGGGTACTGACAAATTTAATGCTGGGGTTAACCCTTTGATGGACTAGCATCCCATCCAGGGTGGAGTAGCAATGTTCCTAGTCGCTTAATGTAAGGAACAATTTCCCTGAAAGCCATATACTGGTGATAAACCCTTTGTTGACCAAGCTTGTTCAGTCAAGATGGCTGGAACTTGGCCAATATCCAGCCATCATGACCTCACACGTGGTCAATAACCCAAATATCACGGTAAATAAAACAGGAAAATTATGGTTCCTGAGAAGGTGGCCAGCCAGTGCAAAGCTTATTGACATACAGCCATGAAGTTTGCAGTGGTGCATGCTAATTGGCTTTTTTTTAGGTCATTTACAGGCTATAGGGGGTCAGACTATTGTTTTATCTTTTTGTTACTTCAGCCAGGATTTCACGAAAAAATCTGCCTTCTGTTCTTCAGATCTTTTAAGCCCTGTTAATATGTGATTTTAAGAGTGTGAAGCATTTATAACTTGAAAGCCATTGAACCTTCAAAACTATTATGTATTGATTATGTCTTATTTAGTCAGATGCCATACATATTGTAAGGACGGTGGGTCAAGCTTTTGAGGTGTGTCATAAGAGAACTTTAAGCCAAACGGAGGAAGAGAACAACATGAAAACTGAACAAAACACTCAAGGTAAGTAAGAACATTCATATGACAAACAAATGTTGAAGCCCAAAAAATATATTTTTTATGTTGGGTTGGAATTATTTTATTTGTTACATGCAAATAAAAGCAAGGTGAGAAATGTTATAGGCCAGTAAAATCAAGAGACTTGGTCTCAAAAAATGCAGAACACAGAATTTTTTTTTGATTCAAAAGTGATCTTCAAACATTTCTTTCGATAAGTGCCTCTGAGGGAAACAACATATTTAGGCTTTGGTATGTGGTCACAGGTTAAATCTGAACTTCTTTAGTACACAACCAGATAAGTACATGTAGGTAGACTCTTCATCGAATAAACCTAGTCAGACAAATGTTTCCAGCCCATTCCAATGGAGTGTATTACATGCACCGGTATCAAATAAATGATGTACAAATTAATCGGATCACTTCACTTTTACTGCTAATATGAATAAAATAACAGTCTTTGTACATGTGCAGACCATTGAATTTTTTATTACAATGTCTAGAAGTCAATGGAGCAAAAACGGATGCACCCACTGAGACAGAAGTGACAGATTCTGCTGGTGGGCAGGTAAATGATGGAAAATAGTTTGTGGGTTGAGTTTGTAATAGAAGTTTTAAAATCAAACAGTAAGTGTTGGATTTTCTGATTGCTCCTGACCAAAAGTTTTTTACTGTGTTTGATTGGACTGAAAAAATGTTTTATTCACACTGTAATAAGTATGGGGGTTGTAGAATGGTCCTTGAAAATTAATGGATGTCAGCAAATTTTAGGCCAGTCTTGAAATCTTGGCATCCCGTAAAAGAAAAAAAAATTTCCTATAACAATTGATAACAAAATTATTAATTAGAGTGCAAGACCTTCCATACAACAAAGGGACTATGTGTACATAATGTAACTAAGCTGGCTAATAAGTGTTGCTTGTTACATTGTACCTGTGACATCTTGTCTTAATGATTTTAATATGAAACCAACCAGTTGTTACTTATTTCTGGCTACATGAATTTCTACATCTTGGGCTTGGTTGTATTGATTGTGGTCTCTTGCACTCAGATTTTTAAATCGTGGCGTCTTGGGCTTGGATTTTAAATGAGGGTCTTGACATCTTGGGGGTCTCAGATTTTACTAGTGTGCACCCCTTCTTTGTAAATTATTGTATACCGTATTTGATATTGTTAATAATTAACTGTGATTTAATTTGTTCCTAGATGAATTTCTCATCAGATGTGACAGGTATATGGACCAGTAAGGATGGCCAGCCTGAAGCTGATCCTGGTATTGCACCCTTAACAATTCAACAGTTACGTCAAATTTATCAACAACAGCTAGACCATCAAAGACAAGAGACGCAGGCAATCCAGGCACAGCTTAAGCTTTTAGCACAGCAGCTTGATAGTGAGGCTGCTGCAAGGAAGCTTTTACAGGTGCAATAAAACATTTGCTGTTGATTGTTCTTTTAAAATCAGTGTCCTTACTCAATCTAGAATTTCTCTGCCATTAAATGTTGTGAAATTGTTGAAATAGAGAGTTTCTTCCACAACTTGGGAGATTATCACAGTAAAGTTATTGTAGTGCTGGTACACATTACAGACACGTTGGTATTTTTGACATTTTTTGGTCAATGTGGTATAGTTGAACTGCACTTTTTCGAATTCTCAATGGAAATGAAAAACAGTTCGAAATAGCAGAGTTCAAAATAGCTGATAGTGAATGGCTGTAGGGTAATTCTCTTGGAAATGGTTTTCAGTTTGAATTAATGGGATCCAACTATTAGTAGTAATAATTATTAGCTTGGGATTGATTTTGTTTCCAGAATCAGTTAGATCAAGTACTGAAGCAAAATAAAGACTTAATAACAACAATAACACAACTGGTTGATCAAGTTCAGACTATGCAGAACCAAATGCGGGGTCATGTTGATTCTGGTGTAAGCCTCAGCCTTGACATGGATGGAAGGATGCACTCACAAGCATCCTTATCCGTGGCTTCCTCTCCCGTCAAGGATAGCACCACATCAGGAGCGGCTGTATCTAAGCGCCAGCTTCTTGGTGAACCGGTATTTCCCACAATTCCTCCTCCTGCTGTATCTCCAAGCCCAGTGATGTCTCATCGAAGTGAAATGGAACCTCTAGATGGCAGCATTTCTTCATTGCAGTCAAGCAATAAAGTTGCCAGTGCAGAATCATTTCTCCGCAATGGTGCAGTAGCTGAAAGCAGCCCACTTCCTACTCTTGTCGACCTGAGTGCTTCTGACCTTGAAATGGTTGAACCAAGGCATGAGCCATACCCTCAACAGTTTCTTCAGTTTGTGTTTGACAGTTCTTCAACCTCTGAACCTGGAAGAGGTACTTCAGCTAGTAATGGAAGTTTAACACAATTTAGTGGCATTAGTAGTCGAGCTAATACATCTTTGCCTAAAAATAGCAGTGGCAAATCTCCAGTTTTAAATGGCAACTTTTAACACTATTTTATCTTCTTGTAGTCTCTTAGACTGAGTATTATATGTCAACAACAGCATGTCATACACTTCAAGTCACAGTGCTCAATTTGAAGGGGTATGTGGAAAAAAACCCTAGGTGACTCTTGAAATTGCAATGCAATTGATTGTGAGTTCTCATGCAGATTGTGTTATTAATAGTCTGTTGTTAAAAAAGGATTGTCCAAAAGTGCAAATGATTGTTGTTTCATGACAACAAATCATATTTTGACAAAAATGAAAATAGATTTACAGCCAATGAATTTCAAAGGAAGGTGTTGTTTGTCCTTTGATGATTTTGAATGTTAATATATTATATGCAAATTTTATTCTTGAAGGTTCCTTATGCATAAGTGAAGGTTGGGTTGGTCTTAAAGAGAGCATATTGGCCATAATGAAACAAATCTGGACACAAAGGAATGGATGTTTTCTGTAAATGAACAGCAAAAGGTGTAGTTGACCATTTATCTCCTCAAAAAGCAATTTGCTACGAAAATCTTGTCACTGGTCTATTAAATGTCATTTACTAGGGTCTTTTTCCATGCACCCCTCATTTTTTTCTATACCATGGTTACAAAAAAAAATGATGACATAAAATATTAGTTGTCATGGTCTTTTGGCAAACTGTAAAGAATTCACTTTATTTCCATTGTAATATATCACAGGGTCACTTAATCATGAGTATGGCTTCGAAAAGTCAAAATCCAAAAGAAAATTTTTGCATTGAGGGTTCTTAAAATAGCAATAATCGTCTTTTGCTTAAAATCACTCTAAGAGCAACAAAGGTCTAAAGGGATATTATGTGATTTATGCATCCATTTGGCTTAGCTTCGATCTCAAATTGAGAACGTCCAGTAGATTAATTGATGCTGTTAAATTCTGTTATCATGCTTTAGTTTTCCCTCCGTTCAAAATTTCTCTTCAATATTTTCACTTTGGTATTTTAGGTGTCGTGTATGGACAAAGCCAAATGGAGACACACGTTAAAATTAAGAAAATCATTGTGATATTGCCCCATTTCAGAGAGAAAAACTAGAGAACATGATAATTTTAAAAATTTTCTACTGTAGCAGCAAAAATATTTAGGCAAGGTTAATGTTAATAGGAATCCAATTTTTACGCACAAATTTTGTATTAATATTTTTCAATTGATTGTACATAACACCTGCAGAATCACTGCAGTGTATAGAATATAAATATATAATTGCTATTTTTTGCTAGTATATCCATCATTTTTATTTTAAGATTTGAATTAGTTCTATTTGTACAGCTTACAAAATGATACAATCCAGTTTTCGTCAATCTTTTTACATCTAGGAAGCTTGCTTTTACTCACAAACTTGTTGGAACATTAGCAGAGTACTGAAGATGTTGTGCATAGGTCAACACTATTTTCCCTAAAATTATACTTTTTACATCTTTCCATCAAAATGTTGATCATTGACTGATACTTAACATTTTACTGGGTATTTGAAAATCCTTTCACTCCAAGAATCGTTCAGTGTAAGAATTTGTGGCTGAAACAGGCCTAGATTTCTTGACTGGTCAATCAAATGAACTCTTCACAGTTTTTCCAGATTTGAGTGATTTCAGGATTTTCTTTCTGCAGTAGCTAGCACTCATAGAAGGCCAAGGGTTGGGCTAAAGATGAATTACTTTGTTACAACATCATTAAATGATGCATATTCAAGAATTTCACACAGCCCTTCATGTTTAAACATTTACTCCCTTTAAATTGCCAGATTATTAAACTCTAGGATGCCTAGCAGTCATTTCCTTTCTTATGACCGAGGTTCGTGGAAACATCAGACTGGAGATTCAGTAAAAAGAAAAAATGGCGCAAGGCAGGCTTCGAGCCTTTATGTACCTTTTACACTCTCAAATGGAAACAGTTGCTAGGCTGCCTAATTCTATATTCCATGAAATATACCATTTCTTACAATTAGCTGAAAAGAATTTAAAGCAAATCTACTCCTTATTTTAACTTTTAAGACTATTTTCTTTAAAATTATTTCTACCAAAGAGAAAAAAAAGAAAAATTGGATTGTAATCTGTCAGGTAAGAATTGAAATAGTGCTTTTAAGCTTTGTTAGGGCCTCCACAGACTACAGTAGACACAAAGTTGTGAACTACTATTTGTTATCAAGAACTAAATTATTGACAAGTAAATAATGTAGTATGTGAGATGAGTTGTCGAAAACTAAACGCTTAATTTTTAGTTATCCACAACTAAGCAGTTTCCCTTTTCAAAAAAGGAAACTCAGCTTTAGTTGTTGAGAGCTACGCTTTGACCATTTTTTATTTGTGTGGGAATCATTTGTTTACATGTAGTTGTTGACAACTATGACAACTGTAGTGTCCATGGTTTTTTCATGTGTATTGTGTTTTGAGCATGCGTACTGAACATTAGTTTCCAAGGTCTTACTGACCTAACGTAGACAACAAAAACTAAAACCCCAGTCTGCGAGATGCTCACATCAGACACAAATAGTAATAAAATGTTGTCGATAACAAATACCCGGTACCTTCCTGTACTTTTCAAGAACTGTTGATGACTAGAACTGCCTACCAGAGGAGATAGTCACCTCTAGTTCACTTAACTCCTTTAAATCCAATTTGACAGCATTTTAAAGTAAATTTACACTTTTTATTTTACATGAATTAGAATTTGGCATTTCATTTTATTTTTTATTTCTTTGGCATGTTGTACCATTTTACCAACTTATACCATGCAAATGTAAATAACGCTTCAGATAACAAACAACCCAATGTCAGGTCTGTGGAGGCCCTTAGTATGTAATTGAATCACCTGCATGTGCCATGTTTGATCACAGAGTTTAATATACACATTTTTGACACAACTGTAGCTTGTGAAATTCCAGTGTGAGAGAGGGTATTGATTTAGACAGTAGTGTATTCAATTTGTGTGGTTTCAGAAAATATTAATACCTATGGAAGATCACTGGAAATTCTGGGTGGTTTAAAAAGTTGAAAATGTTAAAAGAGAGGATAAAGTTCAACTGGTTTAAAAAGTGCCCCTGTGTAGGGTATGAATATTTTCTGATACAACACATTTTGCCAACTGTATGGCTAATCTAGAGCACTGAGTAATATAAAAAATAAAAATAAACATCAATTGAGACTACATGTATCTGCTTTTACTACAGCAGCTGGCAAACTCTTAGCTAAAAAGTTTATTTGCAGGAAACCAGAATGTCATCTTAAGGTACACCCACAAAGCAGCGAGCCAAATGCTTGCCTGACTATCTCCAGGTGGCTGCAATCTTGCCTTCCTGTAGTCTATGTATGCTGGGGTATGACATGTAAGGCCCACACTCAGAAGTGGAAAACTTGTTCAAAATGTTACTTTTAATTTGAATGGAAAATTGCCTTTGCTGGTTTTCTAGTAGAAGCACATTTTCTCTTCCTTAAGGGTCAAAAGGGCTTGTGTACGATACAATAAGGCATTATTTTTCAGCCACTCTCCCCCCCCCCCCCCCCCCCCCCCC
>OMLO01005205.1_pt1 | contig 10901 bp, 6 predicted proteins | sample 1674811 | NCBI WGS metagenome assembly OMLO01 (sample SAMN06265003, study PRJEB25207) | coral metagenome | isolation source: Coral host | place: Mexico:La Bocana,Puerto Morelos, Mexico | collected 2008-11-13 | reverse complement strand
GGACACCCCTCTATCCTCAGTGTGGAGACAACATTGGAGTACTACATAATTTCAATAAGTATATGTGATGTGTAATTATATGATTTCAGACAAAATTATTTTGCTCAATTTTAGGGGTTTAGTCTTACTACTACTTACTATGGTCTGACGAAAAATAAGTTTGTCAAGTGGCATAAAGTGCTTGTTTTATAGTCTAGAAAATTATTATTATTTTTTTTAATTCGTTTGGCCTTTGATTTTTCAAAATAATATTTCCCAACTTCTATGACTACATTTTTCTTTCCAAAATATACCAATTTTAGACCGAACATTTTGCTACCCGCACCCCAACAATGAATTGACTGTACTGCACTGTACTGTAGTCAATTATAATTAACCGATGTCTAATTAACTGACCTGTTCTGTAGTTCGTAACACCGGCGGCATGTAGTAAGGATGCGAGGTAAATCTTGTTTCTTCGTCTACTCTGGCACAGCATTTGTAACACCACCTTGTACCTGGCTTGTACCCGTGACATGTCGCTCCTATGGCATCCAAGACAGCAAAAAGTCTCGCAGGAATTCGCTGTTTCCTGAGGCCTCGCGAATGATCTTCTCTTCGAACCGAGCACCTGTCGTTGCTCCTCCGAATTTCGTCCCAATGGACACGGCAAACTGTTGATCCCACCTGGAGTTGGGCAGCTCTGGCTAAATATTCAGACAGAAAATGTTTTTTGCCAGCACATTTACGGCTGCTTTTATCGACTTTTTCACAATTTTCTGCGGAGGAACCGCACAACCAAAGCAGCGCAACAAGGAGAACTACGTGGAAAAAAATTGCTCTTTTCCCAGCACGAACGCACCCGAAATTCTGTCATATTTTGTTGTTGGTGCAAACACCAAACCCCTTGGTGCAAGCGCTTGAAACTAAAAAGAAAAATAAGCTTTTCAACGAGACGAACCTTTCCCCTACTTTCTTCTGCTAACTCTTACTTTTTGTTTTCAAACTTCGCGGTACGGGATTTTATCTTGTTTACATTGGATTTTAATATGTAACCGGAAATGCGTAATTGACCGGAAGCTCAAATTTGTACTCATGCGCAGTGCGTTTTGCCGCGGTGTTGGGCTATATACAGGTACTTACCGTCTCCACAATGCCGATGACCTTTAGTCTATGTTACTGCCACCCTCTCCAAAAAAAAACTCAGAGGGCGCATGTGTGTTACTGCTGATATCATTTTCAAGGCCACATGATTGTTCCTGGAATATGCGGAAGACAATATGATTGGTTTATCAATCAGTTGTAACCTTTGTAATCTGTTGAACGTTTTTTAGTCTCACTTACATGTACAAATTTATTCAGAGTTGGCCTTAGAGCATACAATGGAAAATTGTTGCACATTGTGAGTGTCACGTGAGATTCTTAATTTCTGTTGAAGTTTAAGAGCAAGATTGACAAGGGTATATATGGTGACAAAATTATTTTGCGATTTTTTTTTTCTTGTGAACATCCTAATTAACTGTCTCATGGATAGATTTCGCACAGAGAGCAAAATCCTTTGTTGTCTCAGCATTCCAAGTCAGATGTTGCGACCATGAAATAAATTTAAGGAATGGATAATTTGTACAAGGAACACAATATTATTATCAACAGCAACTTATGGACTCTCTCTCTCTCTCAAAAGTTTTCTTTTACAGAGGTGGCTGTAATTTCCATGTAGGTTTAATATGTACATGTTTGTGAATCACCCTGACAAATTCCGCCTTCATCTGCCCCCTTCCTGTTCTCCTTGAGTTAAAGAATTCCTGAAATTTGCAACTGCTGTAAGTATCTGAAGATCTCCTAATAAATTTCCAATTTGATCCCTGAAGAATTCTGCTAATCCTTAACAGTTGGGTTCATTTTATACAATATCCCATCCTAGGGAAACCACCACCTCTTCTGTTGATAACAGTTTTATATCTTCCTTTTCTCTCAACAGCAAAACTGTGTTTCTCTACTGTTCAGAAACAACAGAAAATTTGTTGATGTGCAACCCATCGTACAGTCATCTCAAACATTATATTGTTAGTACATAACTATTAGTTCTTGTGATAATTCAGTATAGTACAAATCTCTTAGTTGCCTTGTAGGCTTTGAAATGAACTAAAGGTGAATCTTTTGCCATTACATGTAGTTAATACTCTAACTGAGACTCAAAGCTCAGTAAGAATTCTGATAGACTGAACTTGACCTTTTACTTGATTCGTAATACATTAATCTTATATTTTATATGGTTACTGACAGACTGTTAGCAGGGAAACCTAGCAGAATACCAGGGGGCATGCAGTAGAACATTCTGCCCAGCAAAAGTCCTAATACAAGGCAGCTCTATATTACATGTAAATGGCACCTTGTAACATTTTTCAATATGAAATATTTTTCTCATATTAATTTTAGCGCAGTATACCACTGGAGCAGCAAACTATTATTCCACTCATTGATGACAAAACAGATAAGGTACAGCAAGACTTTTGCTAATTTCCAATTGCTCATGATTATGCTTTAATGTTGGACAAAACCATATTAAGGAAATAGAGAGAAAATTGATTCTCAAGATTTAAACATTTAGAAGCATATTATGTGGAAGTTTGGGAGAACTTAGAAATGCTGGAAACACAGCTACAGCCAAGTTCTTCAACCACATCCTTTAAGTTTTACCAAACTTCCATGAACATTCCAACTTAATTTTTTTCTATTGCTTTCAAAATGTAATTACACTGTACATGAATCTTAGGTTGCTCACTTTATTGTTATGTCAACATCTCATGCTGTCATCTGCTACTTTTATTAATCTAGTACTTACTACACCTTTTAGCATGCACTTTCATACAACTAGTGTGTTTTCTAAGTTTCCCCTTCAATGTACACTATAGTTGATAACATTTCCCTTTCTCCTAAACCATTAGTTTCATAATTTTTTGAGGGTGGTTCAATGTGTAATTTCCACAGCATAGCTCTGTTTGTGTAACACTTTTGCCTGCTGGACATTGTGTTGGATCTGTTATGTGAGTATGTAAAAGAAAGTTGTATATATTAGGAACAAAATTAGAAGTAACATACCATGCAGTTTGCAGTACTGCAGTGTTTGACTCACCCCCTAGCAGTGTTCAATGTACAAAGGAAAAATGAGATGATATTTGGTGACCATATCCCAAACCAATGGTATATAATGTCAAAAAAGATCTTTGTACAGCTAATGTTTTTATTTTTCATGTTGTTTTGTAAATAATAATTGTTCTTTGGACAGACCCTATTACACATTTTTATTGTCTACTTTTCAACTCCTGGCTAAAAGCCTACTAGTAGTCATAAGTAGCCCTTGTACATTTAACTAGTGTTTTAAATAGCATTAGAGCAAGAAACAAGTGTGTCCCTCAGTGCACTCTGCATGTATTGCATCTGTGCCTTGCATTGATTGTCTATGATCAGTATTGTGACCATCGGGTTTAATAATGATTTTAATATGACGCACTTCATTACTTCATCTCTTAGGTTCTTATTTGAAGGCCCACATGGTAATGTTCTTTACACAGGTACAGTAATTAAAAATAAAGTTGTCATGCATGGTGCTTCACCTCACATTCAGTGACATGCAACTGCCGGTAATAGGAATTTTGAGGATGTCGAAGCTGCAAATTGCACATGCACATAGTTACATGTATAGAACTCTGGCCTTCACTTTCGTGGGCCAAGAAATATTCTGTTATGTATAAGTAAGCAAAACAACGTGAAGAATAGACCCATTTGTATCTTTCTTGAACAAAATTATGATATACTTTGAATCTTTTGTCAATAAGTTTGTCCAATATTTCCCTGGACAATCTGCCAACACATTGTAATGTGTTATGCTAGCTTATACTACATGTACATACCAAACATTGTCAGAATTTCCTGAATATCAACTTTATGTTAAGGTGCTTTACTTACTCAAACATACATGTATACTTTGTTTTGACAATGGCAGGTGACTTCCGATTAGCAAAAGGTGATGTTAAGAGGATATCATTTTTCCATGCTAATGGAAGGTTTGTATTTTATAAGTAAGATTGACAAAAATAAGAATTTATTAATTCCAACATTGGTGAAATTTGTTAAAAACCTCACTTTGTACATGCTCAGTTCATCTTTCATAAGTTAGATTCAACTCCAAATGTTCTGGACTGGTGACATTGCTCCATGTGTACAGCAATCTGTGTATTGTCTCAGTTTAAAATTTACTACAGAAACTAATCAGAGGCAAAACCTGTCTTAATCATGTGTATGGAATTTTCTGTCTTGAATGCCAACATCTCTCCCATGAAGTCAGCACAACTGAGTCAGTTTTGAGATCTTGATAATGTTAAACTCCAGTGTTGACAGGGCTAAAGTTCAAATTTCCTGTTATGTTAATTTTTATGTCTGCTCACATGTATTCATTTGTATATAAAGCCATCTAAACATTTTTATTCTTGTCAATTTTGTTATTTTCCAAGCAACATGTACAGTATGAAATTAGTACTTCACTGTATTTCAGGACTTAATATTTCATTTTGTTTCCAAATCATCATATAGAAAACTAACATTTGCAGTTTTAAAATGTACATCTTAGGTTAATAGTTAAAAAGAAATTTACATCTGTAATCACAGTGTTTCCGTCTATTTAAATTTTAGGATTAAAGACATCAAGAGCATTTACATTGACACAACATTTTGCTTACCAAAGACAAATTCACTACCAAGCCGGGTGAGTAAGAATTTATTCCCTTTTCAATGTAGAAGTTAGTTATTAATTTATTTTTTTTTATTTTTCATTTGTGGTGTTGTTGGTTTCTGAGGTTCTCCCTACTGACAGGTTTGTTTTGCTAAAATACAGGAACAGAGCAGAGATGCCGTCATACAGCTCATAGACAGGTTGGTGAAAGAAAGGAGAACAATAAATCTTGAATCAAACATAATGTAGCAGATCCCACATTCTCGTCACAGGTGGCTCTGTATGAGAATAACATTCTGAAATAAAAGTGTGGGAATCAATAAGAAATAAGCAGTGCTGTGAAATTTTGTCCCGATCCATTTATTTGTTACCATGTAAATGTTTGAACATATAATAGCCTTTCAAAATATGCTTTGGTGTTCCGGTAGCAACAACCTCTTTTTTTTTCGTCCCTTCTTTCATACTGTAACAGATGGTTTTCAAGAGGTCCTGAATATGCTGTGAGTTTGTTGTGCAAAGGGATGTATGGATTTGAGTATTTGTTAAAGGAAGTGGCAATGAACTACAAGACCAAGGTGCATACATATAATACCATTCGTCAAATTTCTTGTCATTGTGTCATTGTGTGAGTTCTGAAATCGTACTTTATCTAAAGTAGGACTTGACTTTGTAGATCCATGTGAGCGATGAACGGCTGTCCATGTACAAGTTTCTCCCAGACATGACTCCTCATTTCACAAGTGATGGTCAAACCACAAGGATTCATGCCTGTAAGTGGCAGGTAAGTACAGTTCAATGTACACACCATACAACTCTTTTCTAGCAGAATTCAACTGTGCTGGCCTCAATATCTATGTTGGGGACAGGAGGTGTACTTGGAGGCAGGAATTGAAAGGCCTTAACTTTGTCTGACATTTTGTGGTTATTTGGTCTGGGAATGTGTATTTAATTGTCAGGGAAAAGTTGTGGAATTTGAAAACTGATGTCTGTGGTAACATGCATATATTCTTCATTACTTTGTTTTGTTTGTTCACACTTTTTTATGTACCTAAATAATTACCTGTAAGTGTGTTATGTATTTTAATGTATTGTATTTTATCGTAATGTATTGTAATGTATTGTAATGTATTGTAATGTATTGTAATGTATTGTAATGTATTGTAATGTGTTGTAATGTGTTGTAATGTATTGTAATGTATTGTAATGTATTGTAATGTATTGTAATGTAAGTGGTTATAAATAAAACTTATAGGGAAGATATTGTTGACGTCACCTATTGTCATTAATGTGCCAACCAGAACCTCATTGGCTGTCGAAACAAAGGATCTTTTGTTGGCATATTTGAATAACAGAAGCAATGTTTGTAAACAGACATCTTCCCTATGGAAAAAAATGTGCATTAATTTATTCTCTATGAAACAAGAAATACTGCCGCAATGCACAGTACATGGCCAAGAAGTACCCTTTAAACAAAGCACTAACTACTTGTAGTTCTGAACCTTTATTGCAGCATTATATTTGTTAACAACAATTCATTTGATGCTGTATTCATAGTCCAAACAAAGCTGTGAGTCAGATCTGCCTTGTGGTTCATTAGTTCATCCTTCTGTTACGACAAAGGTCCTGCGAATTAAGCCCACAACCATGTGGGTGGCACGTGACACAAAACCAATGCCTGCAGACTTTAAAAGGTCAGATTAGTCTTAAAAATTGCTTTAACTTTAAGTGGTGACTAGTTACTATGAATGAGCAGTTAAGATCATTTTGCATTCATTTGTGAGACTTGTCTGTTTGATGTTACCATCCTTGAAAGATCTGCAAGATCTGTAAGTCTCATTACAAATGAAATTAGCAGTAATCAAAAATGTTTTGTTAAGAAATCTACTTTACAGGTCAACATTTACGTAATGTTTAATAATTATGTATGTTCACCTTAAGGCCTACCTGAAAACATACATGTGCATGTAGAAGACTGTTTGAGTGCATGATGCACTGCACTAGGGTGCAGAGAAAACCAATTTTCAGGATGTACTAGATGTAATAGCAGGAGCTGGTTATTCTCACTATCCCCAAAAAATTGTCTTTTACAAAATTGTGTAAAATGAATTTCCTCAGAATTTCCCCAAGAAATTTCACTTGGCTAACCACAAGTAAAGGACGGAGTCCACTAGCCCGACTGCTACTGGACCTGTATACTGGACACAGCTTCCTTTGCACCCCGTGTAGTGATCTGATTAGTGAGGTCATTCCATTCCCATTTTTTTAGGGAATCCATATAAGATGCAGGCAGTCTTTCAAACAAAATTAGGGAATATAGTAGCAGTTTTACTTCAGTTTAAAAGTGGCATCAAAGGGGTTCCTTTGCGACCTTTTGCAAAATGGCCGCAACATGTTGACCAATAACTGACATTTTTTCGTATCATAATAACCATGACATAAGCTGAAAAACAGCATTACCTTTGTGAGTCTTTTTAACTTAGAATCAAAAGGTGTAAGAGTGAGGACTTAAACATAGCCATTTACGTAGTCATTTTAACATGACTTGTATACATTTCCCTGGCTTCTTGATTAACAGATATGATAAGGCAAAAAAGCTATGGAGAGTTGTTCATTCAATGCATGCGTCAATGGAAGAGGTATACCCTTATTACTTTGCCATATGTCTGTAGTTGGTCGTAATATTATCGAAATTCTCACTTTAAATTGTATGACACTGCACTATAATATTCACAATGAAAGAAATATTTTTGAAATTAAAATATCCTGAGAAACTGGTCAACTGGACCATCAACAGTCTTCAGTACCCTCCAGAAGTAAGTCCTATGCCATCAGACAGCCCCCAACATGGATCACGTACTATGCCTTACAAACATCAGAAATCTACCAACATGTTTTTGTAGAACTTTGTGAGCTAGGAAGAAAACTCAATCAAAATTTTGGAAGTTTAATTTTCAGACACTCTAAAATCACATTTCAGACAAATTTCTGACACTGGACATTGAAACGCACCTAACATAAATTTGCACCAACAAAGCACAAATTATCTAGACTGAAGCAACATCTGTGAAAATGATAGTTTTAAATACTGTACCTTCAAGAATCAGCAACAAGAAAATAACAAATTCTATCCAGCCGTAATGTTTCTCAAGCAGTGTCTCAAGCAGAGTTTGCTCCTGGTCAATTAAAGTAAACTTACATTTTTAGGCTCCTTCTTGGTGTAGAAGACACAGGATACATCACAACAGAACTCTGCTTCGCGAACCTATTGTTTTTATTGTTTTCCTCGTTAGTTTGTCCTTATGTTACCAATTGTTTTACATCAACTGTGTCTTCTACAGCAAGTAGGAGCCCATTTTTAGAGTTACTTATTTAAAATTTTATGCTGTACTGAAAGGGTCACAGTTGTTGAGTCATTGCAGTTTTTAGACCATGTAGCATATGTTGTGTTTTAGATTCAGGATCTGGTGGGTTATCTGAGGCCATATCATGTTTATCCTAATGTACCACCAGCAGGACTGGATACATTAGAGGACGCCTTTGAACGGTTTGTCGACAAATACTGTAATTAACAATAGGCCTATTGTAGACCTGGTCATAAGGTACAAAGGCAGGAGCTTCAGCCACAAATCCTGCCGTGGGACATCTAGAACAAGTTAACTTGTAATAGTCAAGCTGGACTTTCTTTGTTCTGCAAACCACATGGCATAACTCGGGGCCCTGTAAGGATCCAACCACTGCCAAAATGCTGCATTTGTTTAAATCAAACAACCTATAACAGAAGATGTTTTTTAGTAGGAATTCCAAGCTAAAGCCTCTAAAGCAGTAGTTTCTGTGTAGGAGGCTACATGGAAACTAGAACAATTAGTCAGAAACTCCTTCAACTGAATCCTGTTCCCCTGAAATATTAAAAAAAGTAACATGAATATTTCCAGGCCTCTGCTCCAATCAACTGCAGATGACCTATAGACTGAAGGGACGTACATGTATGTGTGCCTGCAAGTGTTAAGTGAAGGGGGATACAGTGGCCTAATGATTAGCACCATGGACTTCAGATAGAGTGATCCGAGCTAGAGTTCTGGTCAGAAGTATTACACTGTGTTCTTGGGCAACATTCTATACTCTTACATTGCCTTCTTCCAGCTAGGTATATACATGTACATGTAAATGGGTATTAGAGAATATATTCCTTGGGGGTAAATCTGCCCTGGCCTAGGATCCTGAGGTGGGAGTAGAAATATTCCTGGTCCTAGTTTGTGAATGCTATTAATAGAAACCTGGATAAGCTCTGGCAGGATAGTCCACTTGGCCCAACACAGACCTTATTTTTCATACGAGCTTAACTTTCACCTAGTTTTGTCATGACTGGTTATCACCTCATTTAGACTGAGGGGACTTACTCGCCTTGAAGAGTGTGACTCCTGTAATCAAGACAACTCTGGTGAGGAGCGATTTCAAGAGCATGCTGCAGGTCACTTGGGAGATTGTTTTGTGGAAAGTGAACAAGAGGCAGAGGAGAAGGCTACACTGAGAAAACTACTACATGTATCTCCAGCAGCTCCTGACGAGAAAGGTAATGCAAAGAACTTGCGTTAAGTACTTTTCCATGGAAAAAGACAATTTATGGTGAATACAAGGCGAGAGTCCATGTTCCAAAATATGCCTCACAAAAAAATAATAATAAAAAAATATTCACATGATCACTAATCTGTGCATTTTCATTCTCTTTCATATGACTCGCCATCCCCATCTCTCTGGTGATAGGTATAAGTGAAAAATGTCAGTGCTCCAGAAGAAGTTCGATTTTTTATTTGAGAAAACAAAAAACGGTTTTTGATTTCTGTTCTCCGCAACTTTGTGAATTTCGTATAGAAAAAAGAGGGGCCTAAAGGGGTAGAATTGGAACTGGAATTTGACTATTTTTCCTTGGGAAAAAGGGGCTTGGGTCACTGGGACTGGAAATCACAAACAAGAAATGGGAATGAGACTGAGATTTTGCCAAAACAAAGGCTGGGAACTTGGTTTATTTACCCCTTCACCCATCTCCTACTTGAGAACCCTTTCATAATCAGTTGGATGTTAAAGGAACCATCTTTAATCATTTGGGATGTCGGTGAAATGAAAAAATTGCCTTCAGATATTAGGGTTCTGGTGTCACAAAGACAATGGTTGTTTGGGTTCCCTATTGAGACTGTTGAAAACGTTTTCTCTGAGGCATTTTCCTTTTTTCTTTTGCTAGATTCTAATCTAAATGCGAAATGCAATTCATGTTGGCATAACAAAGTTATTAAATCTATTTTTTCTATTTTTTTGAAGTCTTAGCACTGTGCAAAGAGCTGGGACTTGATGAAGATGAAAGTCTTGCACCGATTCCAAAAAGACGTAAAGCTAATAGCCGTGGAATAGCTTTGGAAGAAAAAATATCCAGTGCTTTACAACACTCAGAACCTGAAATGTCTACTTCCAAGAATGTGACAAACCAACAAGGGGCAGAAATGCAAGTGTGTTTCAATGCCAAAGCAAGTGAAGATAAGAAGAGTAGGCAAACACTTCCACAGCTCGACAAGTCAGCTGCATGCCCTCATAGAACTGAACTGAAATCCTTGGATGAAAACAGAAGGTGTAAAGATGCTTCTGAGAAATTAAATAGTAGCGCCCTGCCTAAACAAGAATGTCTTTCCACAAATTCTTCTAGAAACAGTCTGGAGGGTGCTTTAGAGGATGGGAAAGATGTCACACTCAAAAATAATTGTGATCATTTCATGGACAGAAAGATGACATTACGTCGTCCTGGTTCCTCTGACAATCTTTCAAGTTTGGCAGAAAAGAGAAGCCAGGGATCGGTAGGAGAGGACTTACCAGGAAACAGGATAGACTTTAATGTACCTCCCTCCCCGGGGCATATTCAACCACTACCAGATAAGCTATCCCAGATTCATCATTTACTGCAAAAAGGTGAACCACTTCCGAAAGTGCTGAAATTTTGAATGAAAACAGCGTGTGATAGAGCAGTTCTCACCCGAGTGTTTAAGAGTGATTTTCTCAGAATGTCGAGAATCGGAAGACAGTCACGAAAAATTGATTTTTCTTTTATTTGGCCAAGACATACCTTTGGCTGAACTTATTCAAGGAAAAATAGTTTAAAGTTCTAACGATTTATATTACGGCCAAAATTTAAGGAAGTTCGAAATTT
>OMLO01005204.1_pt1 | contig 10903 bp, 4 predicted proteins | sample 1674811 | NCBI WGS metagenome assembly OMLO01 (sample SAMN06265003, study PRJEB25207) | coral metagenome | isolation source: Coral host | place: Mexico:La Bocana,Puerto Morelos, Mexico | collected 2008-11-13 | reverse complement strand
GCTCCTTACTGGCATAAGCACGACATAGATTGGGTTCCCACGTTGTAACTTGCTAAGAAAAATTATCGCGCTAAATTTAGCCATGATGCAAACGCAGCTGAGCGAGATGAAAGGACAAAGAAGCGATATGAACTTGCGCGCGCTCGAACAGGAGCGTACTCAAGACCTCGGGCACAGTTTTTCCCTCCCGGCCGGCAAATAACATATATAGATTGAGCCGGGTATTGTTGGCATTTGAGAAAAGAAATCTGTACATCGTAAAATTGATACATGGGATTATTTTATCTGCCAATTGTACTGTTTTTAGACTCGCGGGTCTTTTCCAAATAGTTTACGAAATGAGATATTGAAAATAGCATTGTATATTTTTCAGTCAGAAAGCCAAGCTGAGGATTATTAATTCAAAGACATAATAGGAAGGAATGGAAGTAATAGCAATGATGCTGTTTGGATATCTGATCTAATTAGCATTTATTTTTACAACTACATGTTCTCGTTGCCTCCATAGTTCTACTTTCGACTGAAAAGATATATATCAGAAAGGTAAATGTATATCTAGTCAGAGTTTGAAAGTTTGAAAGCATTTCCAAACGCCTCGAAGCTCGATAAAAATACTTCGCTGCGCGTCGTTTTCTGAACTCTGTTCTCGGCGTTTGGAAATGCGGTGAAAAACGGTCGTTCGTGTTTGCCAGTTACATCAAGAGCAATTTGCATGGAATACTTCATATATATCCATCAAGAGATCAAACGAAATGAATTACTTGCATGAACAATTCGAATGATAAAGTAAGTCTTCAATTGTGTGTCGTAAAATTAAAACTTATTACACAGTCAATCTTAAACCGTACTCTCAAACCTCAATTGGAAACCGCTCTATATAAGTGTTCTTGAGATTTCCGCTTACTGGGAAGTTAGTATTCCCAATATTCGATAAAACCAGACTAGGCATATATGTTAGTTTTATCTTAACGAGACTCGCGATTTTAAGATGTGCGGTCTTAAAATTACACAGGCCTTCCAGATTCTTTATTTCCCTATAGTAATTTCCATTTCCGTTCAGTACACATATATTTCTTATCTCTTCATGAAAAATGTCCTGGGCGTTTTACGACATATCAGATTCCTCCTCCACCAGGTTAGTCTAGTCTACTGCAAAGTAGGATTTCTGATTCATGTATCTGGCTTTCCTTGATGGATTGAGGCACCTTTAGTTGTGCTCTAAAATTCGTCTAGCATGCCTTGATTGGACAACAAAAAAATGCCTTCTAAGCTAGAGATTAGTGCAATCATTTTTTTGTATGTGACCATACTCTTCGTCTTTGCTTTCGCCACTACTTGCAATGATTGTCGCAGAACGACTGCGCAGCTTCTTGCTCTTCTGAAAAGACATATAACCTGTTAGCAGCCTCCTAAAAGCGTACCTGAAGTCTTTGTTCATTAGTCCGTAGATGACTGGATTGAGCATGGAATTCCCATAATGCATCCACTTGGCCACAGAGACAATAAGAGGTGGAGGAGGACAGCGGCAAATGTAGTAATTTAAGTTGAGTGCGAAGAAAGGGGACCAACACACGATGAAAGCTCCGATCACTACACCGAGCGTTTTTGCTGCCTTTAGCTCGGCGCTCAGACAAAACCGTCTGGATTTGCCATTGATTGTCAGATCAATTTGCTTTGCTTGGTGGCGTGCAGCTCTAAATATGTTCACGTATGCAAAGAGGATAATTATAACAGGAACTGCATAATTTAGCACAACTATTACCAACGTGTACAAGTCCCTGTTCCAGAAAGTGGGCCCCAGAGATGCAACCACAATAGCGTAACACCATATGGTTCCGAGTATGATAATGGCTCGTTTGCTGGTCATCCTGGTGTGGTAAAGTAGAGGTCCTGTAATGCACAGATGACGGTCGATACTCACAAATGTCAAATGCCAGATAGATGCGACACTGACCATGATATCAGTGACAGTCCATAGCTGTTGTAGCAAAGGTTTGCTGAGGAATAGTGATGGTCCAGATACAATATGAGCCACCCACACCGGCATCGAGATCAACGCCACCAAAATATCCGTGACAGCCAATGACACGACAAAGTAGTTTGTGACATGGCGGAGTCGACGGAACCGTTTGAAAGCTAGTATGACAAACACGTTGCCAAATATGGCCAGTAGAATTATCAGCACGACGAAAGTACACGAGAGGGTAATATGAATTTCGTCGTACTTTTCTGGTGACTCCGTGCTTGAGTTACTGCTCATAGTGATGTCTTGTTTACATAGATTAGTCCACTTAAGATTTCTTGGACTTTTTTAATGTTTCCTTGATGAATCGCCTCTGTACGGTCGGATATTATCTCTGATACAAACTGTGCGTTTTAATGAAAATATGGGTCTTCTTGTCCTCTTGTTACGAACTCAGGGTTGTCGAGGAGAATTTTTCTTTTTTTGTTTTCTTTTCCTGAAAAGTATAATTCTGATTTTAACGCGCCAGTGTACCTTTGTAGATAGTCTAATCGCTGTTATTCGTTTCGCACCGTATTTCCCTTCAGTAGTTCAGACACAAAGTCTAAAAGGAAGCAAATACAGTGTATGTTAGTTAGTATTGAAAATTCAAGGACAAACAGATTAAAGGCTTAATTCCAAATTTACCGATTTTTAAAATGACGAAAACCTCATTATCATTAAAATTTGTGATAAGATCATTTGACTTTTATGGCCACTGAACCTTTTTGCGATTTTGTAAGTAAAGTAAATCTATACATCATGTAGAAAAAAAAATTACTTGTTATGAAAACATAGGAAGAAATTAAATAATCTGAGTCTGCCAGACAGCTGTATTTTCAAAACTTTTGAGAATACTTTGAAATTAAAATTTTTGATTTGAAGCTATAATTAAACTTTAATAATTCAAAGCGGTAAATGATAACGTTTCAAGGTCAACTGAAAATGACGAGTTAGAGCAATCCTGTTGTTTACTTTTATGTGAAAATGATTGTAATTCCATTTGAATACAACTCTGTCTAATCACATAGTCTGCCGCTTTCTTTAATTTCCTGAGTTCGCAAGAGCATTGACTTTAATTAAAATCAGTGAGATGATAATTTCTAAGAATGTAAGCCACATTAAATCTTTAGAGTTAAAAATATATTTCAGTCAATCTCAGAATAATCCTATTTAATTCGGAGTAGCCATAGGTGCCAAAAAAGTAAAATATTTAGAAAGACACTGATTTGACCACTCGTGGACGGCGGAAAGGGCAGCTGAACTTTAGAAGCTAGAAACGAATTGAGATATAAGTAAGAGAAAAATTGAAGGGAAAAGTACGCACTCTTATTACATGTTAATTACATTGTAATTTGTACACAATACCATGTACTAAAATTAATTTTGGCGTTTCGTTTAAACACAGCCAATGACTGTACTGCATGTGAGATGCTGCTAAATCAGTAACTTAAATGAATCGAATCATCCCTTGCAGTTTGTGCACAACTCAGATTCTAACCAACAGACTTTGCTATAGGAGGTTAGGATAAGCACCTTACAGTTACTATAACTAAGTATACCATTAAACAATGCTTTTTATTCGGAAGCCATCTTCATAAGAAAGAAACACGCCTGAAAGACCGTCAGAAATTTATAGACTGTATAAAGTTAAGAGACTAGATACAGAATTGATTAACTAACATTTGAGTGATAACGCGTCCACCGTTCGCGTAAAAGAATGGTCTTCCATTGTATGAAAAATAAACGCGACCGGACTCTGTTTAGCACAATAACATATCCCTGAAAGTTGAAATCCAAAACCGTAAATTGGTCTATAGCGAAAATATAAATTTTTTATCGACAAGAGGTTTTTCGGAGGCCCAAACTGGCTTTGGGCAGTTTTCTACTTCTACTGGGAATTAAAAACGTGAGACTGGTTATGGGCGAAGTTTTAAGAGTCCTACGCGGCTCAGAACTCACAAGTCATTACCCGAAAAACGGCCAAGAAACCGAATGCATAGTCTGTAATAGTCTGTAATTACACCCTCTCTCAGTGTTACGTGCGTAGGCGATATCTTTCAACATTCTATGTAAGCGGCTGAAAGACCGTTTAACTGTGAAACTGGCAACTTTTCCTGTTATTAGCAGAAGAAATGGCAAATAAATGATACTTACTGACCCCAGATGGCTGAGAAGATTGTGCACTTTGCGTGTTTTTCCCGATTTACGGGATAATTGAAACGATTTTAGCCATAGTTAGGGAATGGCTATGAATCGCGACAAATTTCTTTGTTTTAGAGTCTTTTTCGCTTTTGGCATTGATCGTGCTCAAAACACAATAGTTGTTTACTTCCGTACTGAGAAAGTAACCAATAGGAATGTTTTGGTTACGTAACTCGTACCTAGTGAACAAGTGCAAAACAAAACAGTTTGCACGGTCATAGACTTTCCAACATAAATCTTGACATCTTTATTTGCTCCCTTGATGTTTGCCGGGCTTTATAACCTTTTTCCTCTATAAAGTATGATTTTAGTGCAGTCGATCGGCTCTCAATAGTAACTTCCGGTAGAACTGGGCCGCTACCGCTTTAATATTCGCAAGGTGTTAACATTCAAAATTGTCGATTTTATTTCTCCCGCAATGACTTCTTGATATTCCTAATCTTGGTTTTATGTCATATAAATCCATCTTTCATTACTAAAATTCGAGTGCGATTGTAAAGAAGTCTGTCCTACTTACATTTCTGACATGCCGCAGCATGTCGAAAGACGGCTTGTCAAAAGATGTCGCCTATCTTCGCCCACGTAACACTGAAAGCCGGTGTAAAAAAAATACATCAACCAAATAAAGTTTGCGTCGTTTTCCAACATGGTACAACTCGTAACTAACCGTAAAAAAATATAATTTACAACAAATTGATTAACAAGAGCGTAAAGGAAAGTGTCCGTGTAGGATTTAGGTTCTACTTTTATTTACACACGGATTAATATTTTGCGCTTCGAAGGCAAAAACAATTGAAGGCTGCGTGGTACCGTCAGCGGACCTGCAATAAAAGAAAATCAAACAAAGCTCTTTTTTAAGAGCGTCTTTACTCTATTCCGCATGCGACGGCGGCATTTTTTTGGCGCGGCAGTAAGTCTTTTCACTTCAGTCACGTAAGGAAAAAGATTGGATTATTTTTGTATTTAAGATAAGGTTTAGTAACATATTTTACACTGTGTATTTAATGGCAAGAGCATAGTAAATAGGTCTGCCATGCTAAGCACTCTTCAGCCTCGGACAGAGGCCTGTGATCTGGCAAGCGAGTCCGCAGACGCTGTTGTCGTCAACGTACTACACGGATGACGTTGTGCCGGTTGTGCCAATTGATTTTGTATACAAAAACAGTGAATGAAAAGAAAAAGACCTGGAATATTCTAAGCTATTACGTCTGCATAGCACCCGTCATGATAGTAATGTATATTATGCTATTATGCTATTCTCCAGTCACAACGGTTCACCATTCTTTGCGAAGCAATTTCCAGACTCAAAAAACTGATACCTCAGGTATGGAAAAAAAATACAACATCGACCTGATTTCAACCAAACTTAGTAAAGACAGAACAATGCTTAATCGAAAGAAACCGAAATCAGGGACAAGGTAGGTTTTTTTCCTGGTAATATGTAATCCTGGCCGAAAATGAAATTAAAGCCACTTAGGCCAAGCGCGCAAAAAGTGACAACCTTTATGAAATGAAATAAGATCGAACTTTTTGCTTTTAGAAGCAATTTTGTGCTATTAAACGGCAAATTGGAAAATAAATAAACAATGTTATTGCTGCTATGAAGTACTATTAGTCTAAACTCGTGCTTGACCATGTAATGATTATAAACAAACCCAGAGCAACACGATTTATGCATCCCAACAGCGAAAAGATTAACTTTGAAAGATACCTTGTCCTGTTTTAATCCCCGCGAAGCTTCCTCTGATCGGTAGAAGATTTCGTCTTGGAACGGACAATAAATTAAATAGCTATTTGTCGGACAGTTCAAGTAATATTTAAGAGTAGCGTTATGACACGATCCATGCTCGATCTAATACAAAATGTGTTGTACCTTGTCAAATTTGGCTGTACTATGTCCATGTAAATTTTAAGGCTTCTATCTTTGCGTTTTCGATCGCGTGCAAATTTGCTTCGCTACGTTGAGCTTTTCGACGACAACTGAATGAGTAATATCTCAGCTTTCCTTCCCAGCCTGACGTTAATAGGCATGTGGTTGTTATGTTCGGGTGACAATTCTCGCCTTTCGAGGCTTGCGTCCTGGTTGGATAACAACAACAATGACCGCCTATCGATTATCATTTATTAACATATTGGCAATCTAATTCTGCGCCGGGCCGCCAAGAGAAAACAAACCATGGTGTTTTGGCAGATGGTGTCAGGGCTTTTGAGGTGTTGAAAATGACATCTATTCTTCTTGTTTTGGTGATCACTCGAGCCTTTCACAATTTTACAGATGAAAGCTATTTGTCTTATTATTTTTCTCTTTTAATCGGAAGTGTGGCACAGATGGAAAAATCTGCATCGTTGGAGCGCGCGATCTGCGTTTCGCGCGCTTGTTTGCGAACATATTAAATATTGTCATTATTTTACTTTGTTGCCAATTTCGGGTTCCATAACAAAAAAACAATGTATGTAGACTCCAATTTACGGGATAACGTTTATGTGATGTACTATTTTTCATAAAAAAAAACCGTGTTTAGGACGCAATAGTAAATGTCGACCATTGCTTTTGCGCCTGCATATTTGTACAACAAGACGTACGCAATTTTTTTAATTGCTTTTTACAAGTGTTGGCTTTAAAGGTGTGGAAATTAAAGCTGAAAAAGGCGTGAAAAGGTCTACCAGAAACAATGAGGAAAAAATCTCTAGAGATCCCCGAAAAACTTCGTTTACGACAAGACAAGATATTCAGGGAATAACGACAGCAGCTCAACAGTATAAGTAAAACTGTAAAAAAAATGAAAATAGGTAATTTCTACTACGTTTTTTTCAGGCAAATATTGCTTTATCTTGCATAGGGTTCTCTAGCCAGAAGTCATCTTCTGCTCCAGGCCTTTCGTGAGAAGACTGCGCGCGTTTGCAAAGAGCGCGACTGTTTTCTGAGGGCGACCAAGAACTTCTTCACTACTGCTAACATTACAGGCTTTTAAAGCCCTGGACAAAATGATTACCCAAGTAATCTGAGAATTGCGTTGGGTGACCAAAAGCGCTCTCAAGTACACGCACACCACAAAAAATTATAAAAAAGTAATAATAATAATAATAATAATAATAAAATATTTCAAGGTGCACATTGCCTAGGTTAATGAACGTCAAACAACTTGGATTGTGCGGTCAAACACAAGTTGGTTGCCCAAACCAGCGTCAACTTGCGTGCAAATTTGATTTCGACCAAAGTGAGCGTGAGTAATCGCAAGTCAACGCAGATGCACAAAATTAAAGGCCTGGCCAAACACAATCGAAGGTAGACCCAAGTTTTCAACTTGTGTCTAGTTACGAGTACGTTTTGCCGGGGCTTAAGTCCAAAGGGCGGTTAACGCAGTTTTCGAGTTTACTACCAAGTGGGCGCCTACCAAAACAAAAGAAATTTCCCTATTCTATGAGTTGTCGGGCTCAGTCACATAGCTACAACGCGGTCACTTATACCTACAAAGCGTAACACAGAAAGATGTCGACAAGGTTGACGCGGAAAAATGAATACGAAAAAGTCAAGGACGAATTTCAAAATATCTAATCAGAAACAGATTAAATCCCCGTTCGGTGTTTACACTCAGTTAAATTTCTCTCAAAAATTGATGCGAGTTAAGCTCCTTACTGCCATGCATAATAACAAAATTATTGCATTTGAGTTTTTTTGCGTTATCCAGAATAAACAAGATCTCGGTGAATGTTATCAGCCTTCGGCTTCGACTAAGATAACACCTACCTCAATCCTTTTTATTCCGAATATTACTGAAAAGCTCAGACAGGCAATCTGGCAATCATGAATCGTTAATTATCTGCGGCCAAGCAGAGCGGCACATCCGTTTAAGTTGCCCTGTTCGTTAGCGCCGGAAAGCGGTCGTTTTAAAGAGAATTCATTTCAGCCATTTATATATTGACAGACGAACCTATTTTTTGGCTGCTGGGGATGTACCTTTAAACTCCCTTATTGTCCTGTCTTCAAGTGGTTTCTTTGCGAACTGAACGACGATCAGCCTAACAGAGAAATTAAAACAGCAGAACGTGGGTCAGACAAGCATATGAAACGATTTATGCTCCCTCGCAAATGACTGAAAATTAGGACAATACTCACAATAAGCGGCAAAGAGGTGCTAAAAGCTTTTGTTGAGTCACTCTCTACTTCGCTGTATTTATCTTGCACCCTCAAGCTAAGAAAAGCCGAAGTCATTAAAGAAATGGTATAGCGGTAGAGAGCGCAATAAACGAATAAGGGATTGAATATCGAGAGAAGCTTGTGATAGAGGAAATGAGAGGTAGCTTAGCGTTTACCAACGACGGTAAAACATATCTTCACGTGATTTATTTGGGAAGATATATTTTCCCGCGCCAAGCTTTTACTTAACGCTAACTTCTAATTAAACAAAAGTCGTAATTGAGACAGTGATCAACTTGCTTGTATAGATCGAGACCATCTTCCAAACAAAGAGATAAGCATGTGTATATTTAGAGAAAATGGAACAAGCGATTACGCAACATTCTGTCTCCTAACCTCACAGATTATTATTTTTCGTGTCGAAAAAGTTAATTCCGGACTAGCAATGGATAAAATACGAAATTGAAAAAAGCGAAAATCGCTTAATCAAAGGAATGAAAAATATCAACTAGTTTCATCGCAACTGGCAACGCGAAACGAATTTCGTGACAAATTTCTATCAAGAATTATATACGAACAACAAGATACCACTTCATCTCTTACACATTGTTTAAGACCACCCGAAACCATAAACCATCTGGAGTTCGTGTTGAAAATTATTTGCATCCATGGAACTTCTCTAATATATTCTTCAATCACAACGAACTTCGTCTCAGAACTAAATTCCCTCCAAGCTTCAAGTAATTTACATTAATGTAGTTATTATGTAAGTGTTCTTCATGTATGCAAAAAATAACTATTGTATTGAAACCTTGTGTATAGAATTTACATTTAAGTTACTTACTAAGCAAAAATTTGTACCAAACAAATTCGAATTTTCTAGCAAAGGCAGCAAAGTTTCTAACATGGTCAAAATTATGCACATTCTCTTTATCTGAGGATTATATCGAAGAGTAATTTATCGCAGAGGACTTACGAAAAACATGGTAACATTGTTCGTCCTTAGCCTCTTGAAGGAACTCTTGTTTTTCCTAATATTTTACAAACAAACCATAGGGCCAGAAAAACCTCAGGGAAAATCGTTTTTTTTACATGGGTTAGCCCCATTTCTAAAAATACATGTTGTAAATTGCCCACCATGAGACAGGAAAGGCTAAGAAGTTACTTGTTCTGGCATTTTCCACAAATACATTTTTTCATTGACTTTTACTTTCGAAGTGAATTTGGTATCTTTTTTTATTATTTTGTCATTTAGCGAAGTTTCGTCACCTGAACTGATAAAGAAAAGTAAGAATTTTTCGGCGTGGCATTATTGGTCAGTTTTAATATATTTAGTATGAAAACGTTCTCGATACTTTAAAGATGTCCTCCCTGCATGCTGAGAGAATTACCCTCCGCTTTGCAAAAGTTTAGCTAATTCAATTTCTTGACGCTAATCAATGACAACCCAGCTGTCCCTAAAACGACGGATCACGCAATACTCCGGTTGGATTATGGATCTATCGATCCTTGCCAAATGTCCTCAACCATGTATATTTAACTGAAGGATATAGGTATGATCAAATTTATATTTCTATCTATTTTCCTGATGAAATATCCCCGAAAACAAATCTCTAATGTTCGTGTAACTTCTATGAATTTATTTTGCTTAATTTGGTTCCTTGTCAAATTTTTCTCATAATCAAATCTTCACGTAGTTTCTCCAAATTCATAAATTGTAATAGCCTGGCCTTATCTGATGTTTAAGTGTAAATATTCTCAAGCTTGTCGACTCCTGTAAGGTCCAAACATGCTTTCAGAATCATTTTGCCTCATCGCTTTTGACGCTCTCTAGTTGAAAACACCCTATTGTGTTTCTTAAACCTGCCAACTACCAAAATTGAATTGTGTCCTGAGATTTAGAGCTAAACCTGTTCATAGAATTTCACACGCTGCTTTTAAAAAACAACACCCTTACTTAAACTATTGAGTAAACTGGGCAAATATATAAAAGATAAAAAGATGCCCTTCAACTTACTGGTTTGATGAGAAATGTTTAATTGTGCTGAAACGAAAACTGAATCGTGCAGGGAAGAACAGGTTACTGGATTTTCATCAGAATACTGCACGGTAGCGAGTGGTTACTGCAAGTTATTAATCCTATTCTATTGTTTTGTGGGTTTTTTTACATGGTTGTGGCCACCTGACTCAAACAACCAAGTCAACAAATAGCGAGCTAAGGTTATTTTTAGCTCGCACAATCGTGTTCAATCATGATGTTTGAGACAACAAAACACACAAGGCTGCATATATAACTGTGTCTGATGATTCATTAGTCAGTGGAAACCCTATTTAACTCTTTCAATACGTTATCTCCACAGCCCTTCAATATTAATACCGAGCCAGGCATTCAAGCGATGAAAACAAAGGAAAATTGTCAGAGATATTAGGAATTCTCCCAATAATCGCCATAGCAAAAAATAAATATGTTCTGAAAACACGTATTATATCATAGATACTGAGATTTCCTCACGAAAAAAAGATTACGTAAAAATGATACGTAAAATGCATTAGCCAAT
>OMLO01005203.1_pt1 | contig 10904 bp, 9 predicted proteins | sample 1674811 | NCBI WGS metagenome assembly OMLO01 (sample SAMN06265003, study PRJEB25207) | coral metagenome | isolation source: Coral host | place: Mexico:La Bocana,Puerto Morelos, Mexico | collected 2008-11-13 | reverse complement strand
AAGTCTTAGCAGACTTCACAGCTCAGAAGCCTTAGAATACTCTAGTTTGGTCAAGCAAGCTTGTCTTCAGTGCCTTGTTGCTTTCACCCTTTTTTCTTTTGTGTTAATAAATTTGTTTGTGTTTGGAAATATATTTGTCTGTTGTTTACATAACAACACCGAGCCTAACCTGGTCACAGAAACCTAAACAATTTCTCGTACTCAGTTGGCGTCACTCGGAATTCAAAATCACCTGCGTCTTGTGCTCGGTTTTTAATCTCAGATTAAAGAAAGTACACTCTTTTTCTAATAAGAAGCTTTCTTATAAGAAGGTTGAGGTTGAGATTAACCAAAATGTTAAGAACGTAGTAAGAACAATCCTCAGTTGATTAAAATAGTTTTTATTTTTCTCAATTCTTATTTATAAGAATAACAAATAACTTCAACACTCAACAACACCATCAAAGTCATCAGCTGAAATCCAAAGTCTGATGTATCATCAAAGTAGCTGACCAGTTATGGCAAAGACAATTTATTAATACAGAGACTTTTGGACTGCAGGCGGGCCAAGCAGCATTACAACACGACTGCGGCACTGCGGGAGCACGTTTTTTATGTTAGATATTTTGTGCGCCGGGTATTCTGCAATCTAGCCGAACATTTACAGTATCAAACTGCAAAAAGCATATAAACAACATAACAAAATTCTTCTAGACATAGTGAATGACGAATTAAACTTGAACTTAGTCTACGCACTGTCAACGCGTTCACTGTGCCAAACAAAAATAACGCATGATACATAATAACAACACGCGCATATCGCCGCGGGTTGAGGTTAAGTTATTTCTCTGTCCTATAGCTGTATAAAAATCCTGTTAGAGTGTTTACGAGAACGTTTGTTTTTTCAATGTAGGCGAATCGACTTCGTTGTATGCGAATCGACCAAGCTCGTGTCGGCGAAACGACCTCAATGTATGTGAATTGACTTGTATGCGAAACGACCGGCTTCCCTTCTTAATGACCAGTTTTCCAAGTCAGATCACTATATTTGGAACCACTTTCAGAGCTTGAAGTTGTTTGTTTTTAACCTCTTGTAAGTGAGCACTTGACAGATAATAGAACAAACATTGGATATTACTTAAGTGTTGTAACATCATCGCATATTTTCTTGGGAAGTGCGAGATGGAAATTTCTCAATTGGAAGTACCAGTTTTTTCTTGAAATTGACTTTTGACATGAATAAAACATTTAAAACATGGGTAAGTCTTAGTGGTTAGCATATACTAATAAGGCAAAATTTCGTAGGCGTCCACCTCTTTTAAGTGACCACCTAGACTTCAAATTTTGGGTGGTCATGTATAGCAGGTTCAACTGTATGCATTTTATCTTGAGTGGGGTCACAGTTCAGAATGATCCCCAGAAGCAGGGCAGTAGGTGTTATCATTTTGTACCATCCCCTGATTGCTAGTCATTTTGTCATGTTTTAACATCTTTGGTCATTGCATGTTTTTTTGCAAATTGACTCTTGATTCCATTTCCATCACAGGACCTTATGTATGACCTGGGTGATGCATCCAAGTGGGAGTTCATGTTTTCTACCACAGATAAACCCTTGCTGATGATCCCATCTGTGGATGAAGCTGACCCTCTTGATTTAGATGATGAAGAGGTGAATATCAATACCATGACTGATTGGCTGATTAGATGAGTGATACACTAGATTTTTATACCATGCCATACAGAATACAGCCAATCAGGTTCAAGCAGTTGTATATTCAACAGTGCTACATTAAACCTTCCCTTCATGCTTTGCATGTATATTGCATTGATTGTGTTGGCCACTGTCTTTTCTGAGAAAAAAACAGTGGCCATCACAATCACTGGCAATGGCATGGCGTGGTATAAAATAGTCAGGCAATGCTCTGTAGCAGTATTAGTGTATACCATGGAATGTCGCACTTGTCACTTATATTTTCTTGGTATAAACACTTGTCTAATGCCTTGTGTGTATTCTGATAAAAATAAAGGTGACCCATGGTATATTCCCTGGTAAACCACAATGAATGTGTTGCAAAACTAGTATGTACCATACAGTACATAGACTTGGATACTACTGCAAATCTGTTTTGTAGATGGAATTCTCTCAAAGTAAAAGGCCAGAGAGATAAGACAAGGAGAGAAGTACAAGGTAGCTCAAAACAGTTTCAATGGTTGTTTTTAGCAGGTCATACTGTTGCTAGAGTAACCTAATGGTCATGAAAATGATAACAATGTGTTCACCAATGATTGAGCAGTTTCTGATACCATGACTGCAGAATCAAGTGATCAAGAACAACCCATCATAATCTGTGCTGTAAACTGTTTTGAGCCTCCTTAACATTAAAATGTTTCTACCATTAGCATTAATTATTTCTTTTTTAAAGTCATGTGTGTAGCTGTGACATTGTTTGCTTTTGTTTCTCTCAGAATGATGATGAGGGATCTGATTTTGACTTGCCTCCTTCCTGGGTTGCACCTATTGAAATTTCACTGAAAGGTGACATATTATTAGAAAATTTGGGCACACATTTCAGTAACATTGTATTTTATTTACCCTAAGAAATATTTAAAAAGGTTGGAGACTGTATTTTTATTTCTAAGAGGATCTAGCAAGATTTATTGTAAGTAAATGACAAAAAGACAATGATTAATCATTTTATCTTGATCAAAGAATTCCAAACAAGGTGTCCTTTTGGAAAGAAGACTAAGCTGTACAAGAAAGCCAAGATAGAGAAGTTTGCAGAGTATCTGCTAAAAGATGGTCTTGTGTCCAGTTTATCAAGTTACAATGACTATGAGTGTGAGTACTGAGTACATACGAAACCAGCTGAAACTGTTCAACAGCCTGAGTTGTGAAATAACAACAGACTACTGGTTACAATATGTAGTATGTCAGAATCTTTACTGTCTGGAGAGTTATTTCATCTACTTTCTTCTTACAATGTTGATACATTTTCTCACAATTACTGGCTGATTAAAATGTACTTCTAGGGCTATCCATTTGCAACATACTAAACAAAGTCATGTAATTACAGAGGACAAGCAATTGATCTGGTAATGTAGAATGAGCAAGACGAAAACTTCTTCAACTTTCGCCTTGATCTCTTTCGATCCTTACATACATCACATGAACACTTTTATAATTTGCCTTAGTTTCATTTCTAGTTTTTTTTATATTATTGTGATTTGTAATCGATGTACCACAGAGCTAAAACAAAGTACCAACTTTGTAGTTTAGTGCTGGAAAAGATGGCTCAATGAGACTGAAATTATCACAGACTCTCAGACAGACGTTTGAGGTTAATGTAAAAATGGTTTGATTTTAGTAAAAGATCTTGTTGAGAAAAGAGAAGTGTATAAACACAGGATTGACAAGCTGGAAACTAAAGTACATAATATGACCACTGGACTTATCACTGAATTCTTTGCACCTGGGAGGCTGGACTGTCTTAAAGGTTGGAAACTGTAGCACTGTAATCTCATTTATATCAACTGTTCCAGTAATGTCACTGAAATGATTAATATGTTGGGATGAGACTGTCTGGAGCACCGCAGCATGTTTTAAAAAATCTACTAAGGTCTTGTGCAGATGAATATTTGAAAGATCATATATTTGAACTGCAGAGAAAGATATGAAGACGTGATTGATCATCGCAGTTATGAACACAAGTTTAGCAGTTGTGAAATTAAAGTCTGAAAAAAATTCAGGCCTGAACGGGATTCGAATCTATGATCTCTGTGATACCGGTGCAGTGCTCTGCTGACTGAGCTATCAAGCCAAGTTTTGTGTATATTAAGTCTACAAATGTCTTGTTGGCATCACCTTACCAGCGGAGATCTCACCCTTAAAAGGAGTTTCGCGTCTCTCCAATTGCGCACCATTCGTCCAACTTTGCACGTTGAATGATACATTTCAGTTCTTCTTTTACCCCAGGTCAATTAGGATTTGGAACAATCTAATATTACCTGTGTCTCCTGATTCACTAAATAGTTTTTAAGCTTTTATTTCAGAAATGTAGGAATGAACATTGAATAACTCTAAAATCAGGTGACAGAAAAAAAAACAGTTCACCGCTTCTTCTCATTGCAAACACTTACGCGCGTGCTTTTTCTTGTGATGACTGTTTTCCCCTGTTGCCCTTTTCAGAACACACCTACAAAGCAAGTTCGCCTGGTCCAGAATGCGAAAGAACTATGTTATTTTACTCCAGGTAGGTCACCTCTGCTTAAAGCAAACTGTATCTTTCCAAAGCTGCTACTGACAAAAGAAAGAAACGCCTAAGCACTAGGCTGAAATTTCTGCTCATTTTCACCCACAGCCACTTCTACTTCGCCTCGCTTATGATAAAGGCTGACTGAATGCCTTATTTATCCTTGTGAGCACTTGCATGTTTTCATGTTCAATGTTTGCCTCTGATAAAATTATTCATAGGTGAATATTCACCTCGACTTTTTCTCCTTAAATATCACCAATTTTTACCACGCCTCCAGCAAGTACTGACAGTAATTATTGTGTAAAATATCCTTACTGACATGTCTTTTTTTCAGTGCCCGCATTGACGGGCTTGTTAAGCGTGAAGAGTCGCCAGAGGAGATGACGGAAAGTTATGTCGATAGAGACGACTTCATGTACTATCGGCATATGACGTTTGGAAAGCGAGTGAAAAAGTTTGGCCCGCAGGAGGCCAATTCAAGACCTATAGTGGTACGTTAAACTGTTATCAGGAGCTTGTATGCTAGCTCCAAGTTTGTATTGTGCACGTTAATAAGCGCATGTTTTCCGGCATATTTTTTTTTAGCTATATTTCAGTCTCGAAACTCAATTTTCTCTCTCGGCGGTTATCAAATGTTGTTTAATTTGTTGCTTGATGGTACAAATACATATAGCCAGCGACAGGCACTCAACTAAAGGTAAGATTTTTTTTTTTTTCAACAGAAAATAGTTGAGAGATTTCACCGTAACAAGTCTAAAGAAGCAAACGAAGATGTTGCGGAAAGAGTTTTCCTCATCTCTGATGAGAGAATAAACTTAACGTTTCATTTGGAAGACAACAGAGTAACGGCTTCTACAAGGGAATTTATCCGGCCTCCACACACTACAGAAAAGGGAGGGATTCTAACTATGACGCCGGATATGACCACAACATTTCAGGTGAGTTTTATTGCGTGTGCGTTTCTAGCACTGTATGTTCCAGCAGTTATACCTGGACACATCTACAATACCAAAATGCCACACCATTGGTTTCTCTTCATGGCATAATGTTTTGCCATAGCAACAGTACAACTTGTTAAAATTGCCCCTAATTTTTCCGCAAAATTTAAACGCTCTGGTGGTACAATCTTAAATCTATGAACATTTAACTTACACCAACGTACTGACGACATATAACAACCGTTGAAACAAGTAAAACTCATCCTTTATTTATCATTAAAGTCAAAGCACAGTATTCTTCTTATCAGTGACATTTTCTGCTAACAGGTTGACCCTCTCATCAAACCACATAAAAACTTACATGTTTATGAGATGTTGGTAGGACTTGTTGATGCGGAGGAACAGAGCACAAACCAGATAAGAGCGTCAGAAGAAGAGGTACTTACCTGTGACTTTCTTGCTGTTCTCATGACATGTTGTTTATAATTTACCTTGGTGAACTTGGGTAGAGACAAAAGATTTTCCAAAAGAATGTTTGGGGACATTGTTTCGAGATGCTGCAATGTTCTTTTGTCTGAGACGGAATTTTGATATGAAAAAAAGAGGATTATTGCCATGCACTGACAAAGTGCCTATGAAATGTAATTTTCGACTTCATAAATTTTTATACCTAGAAAACATAGCCTATGATCCACTGATTGGTAATTTTCCAATCTTAGCAGCATATCAGGGCGAGAAAATATTTTTTTCGAAGTCCAAAGTAGCCCCAAAATGACCTTTTCGTTTTCTAGGGACTGGTACCGAAATAACTCCCTGTGACGTCACAAGTTGTGTAAACCCTTGTGCTTGCCACAGCTTCTCCTGTTTCTACTACATGTGTAGGCATGTAGTGAACTACCGATAGTTTATGATAGCTTTTCTTCAAACGCTTTGGCTTCATAGCCTGCAATGTTTGTGCGTGTGAGAAACAGGAATCTCCTGGCTTTTCAGTGAATGCAAGTGCAGACTCCCGGGGGGGGGGGGGTACTCCCAGAAAAATTTGGTAGGGGTGTGCGGCCCGCTTCCCAAAACCCTTACCCTAGTTATGACCAAAATCTGTGATTTTCCCTACCCTATTTATGACCTGACCAAATTTATGATCTGACTCTTACATCATTAGGGGAAGAGCTTTTGTTGCTGGCTTTATCTAGCATGCGTAGCAGGCGTTTAACGGGGTAGAGGAAGGCAAAGCGCGGATGGGAGAAGGAGGGTGTGATGAAGAAGCTTCTTCTAAAAAAAAACGAATTGAAGACGAGTACAAAAATCGATACCCTATTTATGACCAAAATGGCGGCAAAATGGCTAAAATCGATACCCAATTTATGACCAAAACGGCTGAAAAACCATACCCTTTGGGGCCGCACATACGTATATAGCCCATATAAGGGAGTACCCCCCCCCCCCGGGTGCAGACTACAAAAGATCGGAGAGGAAAAAAATTTCCGTTTGCTATACAAACGTGGCCGGTAGCCTGTGTTTTCTCATCTATCGCTCCCATTGTCAGTGAAAACAATTTTCATGACACGCTTTTAAACTAAGTGAATGCACGCAATTGCAGCCATTAATTTTCACCGCTCCTTTAAGCTTTGAAGAATATTATCGAGGATATTCGTAAGCAGCTGAAGCGATCGCTGAGCGGCAGCAGTATTGGGTGCGCACACCGCCTGATTCGCGCTGAAGTTATCAAAGGAGTTATATAAATGATTTGTGTTTGACGTAAACTTTACCGGTCGATTGACTTTTTTGCGAACTTGTTTTTTGAAAGACTTGAAAAAGTTCGTTAGTGAGAAAGAGAATAAACTTGTCTTTGTTCTGGCGTCGAAAGCGCAATGCAACTTATGCCCACAGAAGCAAAAATGATTACTCTACATGTATGCGTGTCATAGTATTGTGTCGATACCGGTTCAGTGCTCTACCAACTGAGCTATCAAACCAACTGAAAGCTGGTCACATCGTGAGTTCGTGTCGTTTTTTTGCAGGTAAAAGAAATCCTTCAGCTTCGAATCAAAGAAGAAGCGGCATCGCAACTGAGTGTTTCTGTATACGATACGGAGAGAAACGAGAAGGCCAAATTACACCGCGAGGAACTGGTAAACAGACCTACACTGTAGTGACCGTTAAGTCAAGTGCAGTGAGCACACATGTCTGAATAGAGTTAAACTTACGTTGATTAACCGTCGATGGAAGTGTAGAATGATTGACGTGATTGTACGTGATTTATTGGAAGTTAAACCAAACCGTATCCTCCTAATAGAGTGACTCGCTCGCACCCATTCCGGCTCTCGCGCTCCCCTCTTCTAAAAAAACGAGACTCTACTGAAACTAGTTTGTCAATTTATTTTTCTTATCAATTAGTGTTGTTTTAGCTAGTCATATTGAGTTTTCGTCTGGCGTGTTTACACTAGGAGCGCAAAGCAGCAGAGGAGGCAATGAAGAAACATGAATTGGAGCTTGATTACTTGGCGCCATTCCTGGCTCAAATTGGTGATCCTCCCCACATCAGTGAAAAGGAAGCTTATAAACTTAAAGAAGAGTGTCTTCAAGATCTCAAGCACCGACTTATTGACAAGGCAAACCTTATTCAGGCTAGATTTGAAAAGGTGTGTATGATATTTGGAGAACATCTCCTTACTGGACCACATTTTTAGGAATGGACGTTTTAGGTCAATATATCCGCGAAACTGTTTTCAAAACGTGAAGGAATATATTTTGAGAAGCACCATTCATATATCTTTATATCTAATACAAGCGTTTTAATTCGAGTGAAGGAATGCAGACGGATTTCCACTTAAAAAGAAAACAGTCTTCTCCATTCATTATCATGTTTTTTTTTTGACAGGAAACACAAGAATTACAACGCAAACAAAGTTGGTATCAGCAGAATCAAGTGTCCATGACAAAAGATGACGAAGAAGAATACCTCAACTACTGCAGTGAAGCCATGTTCAGAATCCACATCCTTGAACAACGCCTGAACAGGTAACTTCACTGACTCGATATAAGTCCTGATCATCTCAAAACAGGTTCCTTGGTATTACTTCGATAATCAGCCTGCCACATGTCTGTAATGAAATACACTATCACACGACTAAAATCTTTTGTAATGTCAATAACTAAATTCACCCAATCAGTCGCTCCATTACTCCATTGCCGATCCGATATTCTCAAAGTATTGGACCTGGCATTGTCCCGAATGATCTCGCACGATTACTCTTGTAGATTTTCTGTAGTTATATGGCTTAGGTTTCTAAAAGAACATCCTTTCACATAAGTTATTTCCATTTTTTCTCCTGACTCTCTTTCTCTTCTGCTCTGTTTAACATCAGACGTGATGTAAGTGTACGCCATGTTATCTTCCAATCAGATATGCGCTCTTGAAATCTGCAATATTTTTCCACTCTGTTATCGTAGCATTTTATCTTAACATTCACAGTCGTGTAATAAATCTGTTATTTAACCGAACTTGCTCGGGACCGTGCTGGAAGAATATCGGCCTTTTGTCTTTATGGACCTCGCTGTGCTCCGTCAGAGATCCTCCTCAGTAGTGCGGACCTTTTGTACTACACTGCAGTTTTATTGGTTGGAGATAAATATATGACTCATTTCTCACTCGCATTTACTCGGCGTAAAATATCCCTGCAGCCTAGCTTAATCCGTGTGATATAAAGTTGCACACATGTGGTGTCTGTCTCAAAGGACAGACTGAAAGCCAAAATAAATGGTCCAAACAGAGGCAAAAATCCACTTCTACCACAAGGGTTTTATTTTACGTAGGAACCGACTAGCCTTAGTCAGGCCTTTATTGTTTCAGACACATTAGCCAGCAGCAGCACATTAGCCTTTTTTCACGTATAACATTTACATATCACTTTGCGGTGAATTTGCCTCAATTAACGTTCTTAGGCTTCTCTTATATACTGAATACTGAAGTTTTTTTTTAAGTATTACTACAGGGAATTATTAACAGATCGACATTTGACAATTGTTTATATTTGTATGCAGTGTAAAGAGAACTTTCTTTTACTTTAGACACAAGGAGCTGGCTCCACAAAAGTACGTTCAGTTGGAACAAAGACTCAGGACCGACCCAAGATTGGCGGAGTATTTCTGATCTGCATTCAACATATCAGCATTTGTATTATATGTATATCTTGTTTGCTTTGAATAAAATAATCTCTGAATGACGCTTGTTTCAATCTCAGCTGCAATGTTGTGTCCTTTTCCATATTGTTAGTAGCTCAGCTAATAAGCAGGCAACTCCCAGTGGCCGACTAATTCTTATTTTCGTTTTGTCTTTTTGAGGATGTAACTTTTTCCCCGATTTATTTATTCAAACAAAAATACACATCTGATTTATCGTGCCAAATTTAGCAAATATGTGAAGTTTCATAGGATTCTGTTGCAAATTCATGAAAATATAGGACCCCGAACTTGCCAATTCTTACAGAGAGATGTATGCGGGGGCATTCCCGCATGATAAATTGATCTATGGAGATGGATTGTAGTGCAGACTGGAGTGCACCTGATGGCCTGGTTAGAGGAGCTGCCCTCCGCTAAACTGCTTAACTGCTTACCTTTTAACTCATGATAATTTGTTCAATTAATCAATATCCATTAATTAATTAATTAATTTATGAAATCCGTTTTGAAATCACTTGTTATCTTTGCAATCAGATTGGCTCTCAGCGGTGCAAACTATTCATAAATCGCGCTATTTTTCTTTTTCTCAGCCAATGAGAGTCAAAGATCTCAGCCAAAGACAGTGAAACAAAACAACTAAACACATGACGCAATCTCATTATACGAATTAATTGTTGATCATCGCAGTTATACACACAACTTGAGTTGTTCTACCGACTGAGCTATCAAGGCATCTGGGAGCTGATCACATTGTGAGTTCGTAATACACCCGTAGAAGGTGAAAGAATGCAAATGAACATATGGACGAACTTGTATTTGTACTGTGGAGATGAAGACATGATTAATCATCGAAGCACCACTGAAAAATTCATGTTTTCGAATCCCGTTCAGGCCAGAATTCTTTGAGGCTTTAATTTCACAACTGCTCAAGTTGTGTGCATATCTACGATGATCAAACATGTTTTCAGATGTTTCTCCGCAGTACAAATATATGATCTTTCGTATATTCATTTGCAATTTTGAGATATGTTGCGTTAAAAATTATTCCGCGACTTTGTAAATATTAGTGCGTGTTGGATAAGCAAACGAGTTGACTCTAAACATCTCATGTCCAACCGGTGCGAGTCCAGTAATTTGTTTCGTTAGAAACGCCCCTAAAACTTAGAAAACTTAATAAATAAAATGCAAGCACGAAGTGCGGGGAGCCAATCGAAGGAGAAAAACTTGGCCCGTGTCAAGGTTAGAACGAGATATCTATTCGAGACATAACTAATCGACGATCAATGACATCAAATCAGTTGAATGGTCATTGATTATTGGCGATGATCAGAGTAATCGAAGCCCCAAAATTTTGTGGCCTATCGAGTACTCATCGATGGCATCGATTACTCATTGATGTAACTGATTACTCATCGATGAGCCATCGATTACTCATCGACTATCATACTGGGCTAGATGGAAAACGCGGGGCCGGGGTACGGGGTACGGGGTACGGGGTCTGGTGGAAAACGCGGGGAACCATTTTTTTCGCCAAAATATGAATTTTCCTCAGTAA
>OMLO01005202.1_pt1 | contig 10905 bp, 7 predicted proteins | sample 1674811 | NCBI WGS metagenome assembly OMLO01 (sample SAMN06265003, study PRJEB25207) | coral metagenome | isolation source: Coral host | place: Mexico:La Bocana,Puerto Morelos, Mexico | collected 2008-11-13 | reverse complement strand
CGAGTTCTAATTCCTGAACCACAAGTTACTGAACACTGTAAAACCAAAGAAAAAAATAAATTCAGCAACACAAAGCGTCCTGGAAAGACAATACATGTACACAGATACACAAAAACGCAGTAAATTGTATAATTGTAAAACGCTTTTCTAAAATTGAAATAGCTAATAGCTTGTAAAAGCCGACCGATACCTTCCTTAAATCTAAAAAGCTTCTAAGATACTAGCATTACATTTCATCCGCTCACTTCGTCACCCGCAACGTAAGAACACATCTCAGCTGCAAGTCTGACTGCGTAAGGTACGAGTTTAGGAAATCACACTTTTCAAGCTACTTTCCCTTAAATTAGCTGTTCAACTTTAATTTCACAGCTTAAGCGTGTGTAAAACTGCGATAATCAATCATGTCTTCATATCTTTCTCCACAGTTGAACATATGATCTTTCATGTATTCACTGGCAAGTTGTTCAACTTGTCCGTACTCTTCTCAACATTCGCGACGCACTGTGAGAGAATCTTCAGTATTCTAATAAGTTAGGTGTTTGAATTCGGCAAATAACTATAATTTGAGGATTCCTTACTTTGCCCCAGTCTCCCTTCTTCCAATACGGACACGGTCTTATGTTGCAGTCCTCTTTAACAGGTGGTTTGATGTTTTCATCACATCCGGGACTTGCGTTTCCATTTTCAGATTTACAACCAACAGTCCGCCTTCTTTGGCCTTTGCCACAAGAGACGGAGCACTATAAATAAAAGAAAAGCATTGAAATGTTTGATTGTACCACAAGCAGCTTAAAGAGAGGCAACATACTTAAGATATAACGAGTGGTATATATATCTATGGTCAGAGGATCGCAAAAAGATGGATTAAGGCAGAAATTGTCCATGAGTATCTTGAAGCCATTGAATGAAGGCAGTTTAGTATTTGTGGTAGATGCCGGAAACTATCGAAATTGTTTCAGCCATCTTGGTTTACATCAGTGTGGTGTAATTAAGCAATAACCGGATTTGTTATATCTCTAGCGAGCCGTACTCTACTATACGGCCCGCTAAATTTAAAAGTTCTAGTCGCCATGCAAAATGTCTCTTGAAGAAAACTTTGAAGCATATTTAAAGGAAAAGTACGTGAACTAAGAAAAAGAACAAAACATAGAAACAGATAACCCAAACTTTCGAGTTAGCTTCTTAAATTGTCCTCACGTTTAGGATTTGACGTGCGTCAATTATCAATGGCCGCTCCGTTTTATAGAGATCTTTCTCATCTCTTTGAACCCAGATATATAATAAATATCTTACTAACCTTGTTTTCTTGTGAAGCTTAGTAATAAGTGGAGTATTTTGTTCTTTGGGTGAGATATTCGAGGAGAAATTGGGAGGAAGACCGCTAATAAGCTCAGTCGTTTTTTAATTTTTAAACTTTTTATTTTTTAAAGCCGCGTCGCACAAAAAGTATTTAATACATCGGGTTTAAATTCCTTGGGACAGTTAATCGTTCTGTGTCCTCTCAATACTCAAAACTAATGTTTTTTGTAGCTCCATCAGAAATGGTATCGCTTATGCTAATAATCACATATTGTAAACAAGGATACTCCTATGAGATAAACTTCTTGTTTTTAAGCTAGGCAGCAATTTACTGTAGCTAACCTCTTCCCACGGGCCTGCAATCCACTTTGGACATGCTTCAAGATCACATCGTCGTGTAGTCGGAGGTTTTTTCCAAGCGTCGCAGCTTATGTCCTTATCGCTGCATTCCACTGAACGAATCTTAATTCCTGAGCCGCAAGTCACTGAACACTGTAAAGAACAACCATTAAAATACTGTAAGTACAAAATTCTATATAATGCGCGACGAACAATTAGAATTTTATGTATGATTCCTTACTTGGCCCCAGTCTTCTTTTATCCAATAAGGGCACGGTCTGATGTTACAGTCTTCTGTAGACGCAGGCTTAATTCTCTCGTCACATCCGGGACTTGACTTTCCATCAGTAGATTTGCAATCAACTGTCCGCTGTCTTTGACCGTCACCACAGGAGACTGAGCACTAAAGAGAACAAATGAACATTTTAAGTGTAAAAAAGCTTGTGTGAAGTTTAAAAGCTCCTCTGGTGATGAGATATCATGTTTGTTGTTTTCATATTCGTCTCAATCGAAGCCGATTTGTCCCTGTTTGGTTTGTAATTTTAGTTCGTTGTTTCCACTAAAGAAAACTCTTACTTTGAGAATACTGAGGTTTCAATCTGAAAACGGATACAAAAAGGTGGCGTTCGCAAATTCCTTCGGTTTAAAACCGTTTCCAAAAAGCTGCGTTTTCGTGACGGCTTAGTGTAGAAGATAGGCCAAACCGAAGAAATATAGCTGTGTTTTCAAATTTCTTTCGCGTAGTGTGGATCTTGCCTTAGTTTCATATAAGACGACTCTCAATTGCTTTTGTGCAGATTACGGGATGTTATTACATAATATCTTCAACGATCATTAGAGGACTTCGACAAATCTTCGAAAATGTTTCATATATGCTCGCAGTGGACGGGTTACCGTCGGAAATCTTTGGAAATTTTCGGAATCGGTCGGAGCCATTCGTTATTTTTTTGAGCCACAAAATACTTTGTATAAACGCATCTACCTCTTCCCATGGGCTTGCAATCCATCGTGGACACTCTTTAAGTTCACATCGTTCTGTAGTCGGTGGTTTCGTTCTTGCGTCACAGCTGATGTCTTTATCGCTACACTCCACTGAACGAATCTTAATTCCTGAACCACAAGTAACTGAGCACTGTAAAAGAACAGTTAATCATATCCAGTCAACTCTCCGTGAACTGTCACTCTCGTAAGCGGACAGCTCTACTTACGGACACTGTTGTCAATTCCCCTTTTTACCTCCCAGTCAAACTCTCTATTTACATATTCCCATGAGCAGACACTCTCTCGTAAGCTGACGCGGACACTTTTGAAAAGGAAATATTGGATATTTTGTTTCTTTACGCTCTATCGTAAGCAGACATCCCATGTATCATAATTGACACTTCGCAATGAAATTTTGTACATTTTACATTAATAAGCAGTTTTAGTTGCCATTTTTGGCTACCATTAAAACATGTAATTAACAGCCGCTAATATAACTCTCCAGTAAGCGGAAATTCGCCATATTTTTCCTGGGTGTCCGCTTATGGGAATAATTCTCGTAAGCGAACATTTCTACTAACTGACACTTTTTCCAATTCGTGAGGGTGCCCCCTTTGGAGAGAGTTGAATGTATCATTAGTACTGACATACCTTTCCCCAGTCTCCTTTCATCCAATATGGACACGGTCTGATGTTACACACTTCTACAGTTGCAAGTTTGAGTTTTTCGTCACATCCGGGACTCGACTGGCCATTTGCGAATCGACAATCGACACTTCGCCGCCTTTGACCTTCTCCGCAAGAGACCGAGCACTAGAATTAACGAAGAGCATACGACTAATCTTACTTTCTGACATGCATAGGAAATAGTTCCAGGCTTTGACTGTTCTATATACAGATCACCTTTTGAGACAATTTGTTCAAAATCTCACATTTCAGTCTCTCGCTTCTGTTTTTTTTTTTGTATTCTGGTACCATTTTCAGCTTCATGGTGATATGACTGGATCTAACAGAGTTTAGTACCAAGCTGATTGAAGACAAAAGTGTCACGCCCCGTCCACACTGCCCTACTTAAGTTTAAAAACGGAGGTTTCACTTTCGCATCAAATGTTCTGTGTCCAGACTAGCTCGGAGAAATTTAAAAACGCAAAAATGACGGTCATTTTGCGTTTGCGAACAACTAAAATTACGGGATCATTGTTGCGTTATTGTTTTCGAAAAGCTCCGTTTTCAAAATGTTTTCCGTCCACACGAAAATGAATAGCCGGTGATTCAAATAGCGTTGTCGAAAAGCTGCTATTATTCGAGACGGATTAGTGTGGACGGTAGCTCAAACCGTAGAAGAAACGCTGCATTTTTAAATTCCTCAAGTGTAGTGTGAACTCTAGCTCATTTCGTTAAACTCACCTCACTCCAGAGATCTTCATGCCACACTGGACAATCTCTTAAAATGCACGCCATTACTTTCAGCGGTTTCTGATTTACGTCGCACTCATTGCTGCTCTCTCCGTTATTCAATCTGCAATTTACTTGTCGATACCTCTCACCCAGGCCACATGTTACAGAGCACTTAAAGAAACAAACTAAAATAAACTTAAGTAACAGAAGGGAGTTTTACTCCCAAAGAATAATAATGTTAATAATATTGTTACTGTATATCACCCAACCAAAATAACATTTGATTCCATTATATTTATCTTTTTAAAATGTTTTTACCTCACTCCACTTTCCTTCCTTCCAGCTCGGTATTTCTCGGGGAGTTGTCGGAGCTGGTGTTGTGGTCGGTCTTGCTCGGGTCGTGCTCGGAAGTTGGTCACCATTGCTTTCTATTGTCGTTGTTTTACAAGGTTTAATTTGACAATTCCTTCTGTTGTCTGGCCGGCTTCTCGGGTCACAGTTCTCGTCCTTTGTGATTTTCCAGTTAGGGTAGGCACATTTGACCACACGGAGTTGAAAACCTACTCCACATCGCTGAGAGCACTGCAACAGAAGGTACAATAAACAGAAAACTAGTAAATGACTGGTCAGAATACTTAACGATGGAATGGTTAGGTGTAATGGCTTTCCTGTATTCTGATTGGCTGCATTTTCTATGGCACAGTATGACGTATGAAAACGTTTATCAACCAAGGCCTAAATACTTACTCTTCCCCAGGACCCATGCTTCCAGCTTGTGCACGGCAGGACCTTGCACACCTCTATGTCAGCGGGTTTTGGAGTGCTTTCGCAATATTGTTCGCGGACCTCTTCCTGTTCTTCTGTAACTTCCTGTTTCCCAGGTTTCACTTTCACGCACTCGACGTTACGGTATCGTGTTCCAGGCTTCTCTCCGCATGTCACAGAACACTGCAACACGCAAAAATAATCATGTAGTTAATAATAAAACCGCTGAGGTGTCCACGCAAGAGACACAGCAACGACAAAAAAATATTACAGATGGGTTGAATCTTACTTGGGACCACGCTGTGATTCTCCAATAAAAATCCTGTGGCTTTTCCTTGTAAAATTCGAACAGCGTTGCGGGGCAGACTTGAAGTTTGCACTCTTTACGCGAAACTGGTCTGGTATTAGCGGAGCACAACGCATCGTCCACGGAGCTGGCGACCAGTCCTCTCCCTGACAGACACAGAACTTGTCGAGTCTTGAAACCCGTGTTACACGTCTTGGAGCACTGGAGACGAAAGATTGAGTAACTGAGATCTTACGTAGTCCTTGACGTTCTAACAGATAGTGAAAAGAGCTAAGTTATTGTCATGGTCATGAAACGTTTGATAAAGAATAGATAACTACCTGGGTAAAGTGACGCAAGCATTAAAACAGACTTTCCACATTCTTCTAGATGTCACGTAATTGCACGCAGTTGGCAAATGCCCAACCTGCATCAATAGATCGATTCAACCGAACGGTCATCAGCAGGTGATCCAAAAATAGTTGGAAAACTGATTTATCGGCACACTTTTGCCAAATTATGTCAAATTGAATAACTACGGACAGGCGTAGTTTCTATTCCACCCCTCCCCCGTTATTCTTCTTTCCCTTGGAAGCCTTTTCGTCTCTCCATAAGCCTCGATCTTCCGAGTGTGAATTTAAGATGGCGCTCGCTTGGTCAAATGCGCTCGCTCGCCATAATACGCCTGCATTGCAGGCTTATTCGTTTGAAATCCTCGGCAATATATAGGACACAATAATACCAGAGATGCCGAAAGTTAAACTTACGTCTGTCCATTTTCCTGCGAACCAATAAGGACAGGGAGTCTTCAGGTCACATGGCTTTTTTGTAAGTGGCTTCTTCTGCGGATCACACTTGGTATGTGCAACAGCTACTCCCTGTTCTGATGTACATTTCACTGGACGGGTCTGCTGTCCCGAGCCACACGTCACACTGCACTGGGAGAGGAACACAATGAATGTCTTGCTCATCTTATTTATTGTTTCCTTTGCGTAAAATGGAAACATTTTACCTGGACGTAACCTAGTGACATTGGTTTGTGGCACGTTTTTACGTAGTCTAGCTAAGGATACTAAGTATTTTAGAATCGAACGATAGGGCAATTTTATGATACATTAAAACCCATACAGGAATTGATTGTTTCATGCAGACAGAGAGACAGACAAGTAAAGGGAGAGAGAGAAAAGTAGACAGACAGACAGACAGACAGACAAACAGCCAGTCAGACAAAAAAACATTGAAATTTTAAGAACGTACGACTTACCGAGCTCCACACTCCTTCTGTCCACCACGGACACTTGAAGCTGTTACACTGTTGTCTAAGTGCTTGCTTGTCTTTTGGTCGGCAATCTCGATCGATTAAGATTTCTCCAAACGTATCGACACAAGTGGCTTGTCGAGTCTTCTCTCCTTTATCACAACTTTTTGAACACTGTAAATAATAAAGTAAACAGCCATTTCTATGGTTATATGTTAGTTGATTGCCTTCACCAATTAATTAAATAAAATAGGTACATCACAGGTACGTGTGACAAAATACCTGTGTCCACTTTGTGTACACCCATCTGGTTCCTTCACAGGTACCCTCGCATGGAACAACCACAGCAGGCTTGGCTCCTGGGCAATGTTTATCTTGAACGATGCTCCACCGTCCGTTGCTAACACGCATGCACCGCACAGGTCGACTCTGGTACCCAGGCCCACAACGTGCAGAACATTTTCCCGGGTCTTCCTTATGCCACCTGACACAACAAAAAGGCAATGTATGTTTCATATGGATAATAAGAAGCAATCACAACAATTGAGTGTGGATGTACGTTATAATTCCTCCAGATCGATTTCATTACCAACCTAAGGCGACAGCTGATATTACAGTCTTCCGTCACACTACTCGGCCGAGTATTCTGATCACAGCGGGAATTCGATACAAGCTGTCCATCAATAGCACGAACACATCTCGGTCGCCGTTTTCTTTGCCCTGAAGTGAGACGACAGGAGTAATTGAAAGCTTCCCAGAAAAAAGGGATAACATCACAAAGAGCTTTCATGTTCTTGTTTGCGTGTGTCGTGCAGTTCTGTCACGAACGATACAGTAAGGCGTTTCTGTTACGTGTAAGTTAAATTTATGTTTATTTTATCATGTATACAAATCGCGTGTAAATTTGTGTCATACCTTGACAAAGCCTGCTGCATTGCGTCCAGGGTCCAAGCTGGTCCCATTTGTAGACAAACTTTGTGGGTTCCGCAATCATTTGGTTGAGAGCGTAGTGAACATTGGGGGGCCGAACTACTCCCACTTCAAGGACCTGCAATAAAATATAGGTGATGAAATTGTTGACATCTTGAAAACAGGTATTTTCTTCTTTATTTTTCTTCAAACGGTCTGTTATTGAGCCATTCCTTGTTGCTATCGCGACCATAAAAAGGAGATAAAAAGCGCTAGAATTCTCCAGGAGGAACACGAACAAAATCGCGCCAATCAGAATTAGACGAAAACTAGTCAAAAATGTTTTTTATAAGAACGCTTTATCGCGACTCTAAAACTTAACATTTACTGAAATCCAATTGATACATACGACTTTAGCTGGCTTAAATTTTCCTAGAGCTGAAAGGGTAAAAGATCAAGTAAATAGCGTCTTCATTTTATTTTTGAGTAAATGCTCCATCACATGGTGCGCCATCTTGTTATTGTTTAATCAATCTATCCCAGAGTACTTAGCGTATAAGAAAAGTAGCATTGGTTACTCACGTGCACTTTGATTGGTGTCTTAATTTTCCCGTCAATTTTGATCTGCTCCGTAGCTTTATCCGAGCCCGAGTACCAAACTTTAACGCCTTCCACTCTGAATTCTCTGACTCCAGTCCCGATTACCATTCCACCATTGAGGAGGAAATTGCCATTGTCACTTTGAAGCGCTGATTGTAAAACATAAGAAAGATATCTTAGGCTATGGCGATACCAGGTAAAACATAATTTAATTTGATATTTAACTTTAAGTCTGCGTTGGAGTTCAGTGAGACTAGAGCGGCGTTTATCTCCGATTTCTGTAACATGAAACATCTAGAACAAGAGACCATGAGACCTCATTTTCTCTTGCTAGAAGTATTTCTACTTTCCACTGAACTGGATCGCAGTCCATTGCACGGTTACCTCCCAGCATTAAATTCTCCAGTACCCATTTGTATACCTGGCTCCTCAGATGTTGCAGCTTTTGCATGAGGTAGGCTTAGGTCACCATACTGTTTGTAAACTATACAAATAAACAGCTGAAGGGAAGATAGGAATGCTCACCTAAATAGTTGTTGTCTTCGCGATTTTTCCAACCAAACTGGGTAATCACTACGTTCGTCGAGTTGACAGGAATGGTAAATATGTAGTTGTACCCTGTTAATGTAAACACAAACAAAGCACTAAGTTAATTATTTGTTTATTGTCACACTCCTACTCAGCATTCGATTTGATCAAGGAGTTTCTAGTGAGGACACTGTGATAAGTTTGCTTTATTGGGCAAGACACTCAATTCCTTCACAACAACAACAATAAGACACACTTAATTACAAAAACAGAAAGAATTTTGGTTACAAAAAAAGATAATTGACAATGCATAATAGAATTATAGGCCGTGATATAGGCTGTGATACTTTAAGTGAATCAGTAACACACCAACTTGTTTTACAACAACATGAATCTTTAAAAAATAACTAACTCGTTTAAAAACAATTCGAGCCTCAAAGTCAGTTTTTTTATAAATTAGCTCACGGAGTGAGAGGCGAAAAAAACAGAAAGGAGAAGAAAACTGGGCACCATAAGATACGCATCCTACACTAGTATTTGCGTAGTTAGTTAATCTAATTCTCAAATTTTACCTCGAATAATACGGATGCTTAAGTTTCGCTTCCTGTTCGACTGACTAAAGAAGTAGGGGTCAAACTGACTAGACTAAATGCAAAGTGTAACACAAAAGCGTAACTTATGGTGTAACGCACAGCGTAACGTATTCTTAGCGTAGCGCATAGCGTAACGTATAGGGAAACGCAAAAAGTAATCCAAAACTAGACCCTTAAATAACACGCGTGCAAACCTTACCAAACCTTGTCTCGTTGAATGTTCCGGTAAATCTCCTGCAGGATGAATTGTCTCCGTCACATACACCACACTTATCAACTTTCTTCTTTGAGTTGAGGACTCTGTCACAACCAGCAGGCTAAAAACGAAAAAAAAAAACACCAAATGTTGAAGCATATTTTTTAATATACTATATAATAATAATTGCATTCCTTTTGCGCGCAACCACTAATTGTCGTTTTCCTGAAAAAGAAAGCAAAAATAGATGAAAACTTCTTCAAAGTGCATGCTTTTCGGTAAATTCCAGCTCCTGGATGTCGAAAAGAATATTCCTTTCAGTGTTACGTAGCATTGTTTTTCCAAAATATTCTACCAATCTACATTTGCATTCTTTGGGGAACTTTTTTAAAGTTGTCAATTTTAATAAGCAATCAGAAGGGAGAGTGTTCCATCTCTGTTTAATCGAACTCTCTCATGGCAGGCGCGGTGCGCTTGACTACTGATCGAGCGGTCCAGGTTCGAGCCTTGGCCGTGGACATTATGTTGTGTTCTTGAGCAAGACACTTAAATGCTGGAGATACCCCTGTGGTTGACTGCCAATTCTAGGGCTAGTAGCAATACACTTTGTCGTTTGATGCTACAGAAACCGGAGATAAGCACGGGCCTAGTGAGCTACTTGGCTCGTATGCAGACTTTACCTACCAAACATTTGCCGTCCACACAGATGTCTGTAGTTTCCTGGTTGCACGGAGTCCCATCAATAACCTTGTCCCTTAACTTGAAATAGATAGCAGTACCAGCCATGCGACAGTAGAGTTTGCACTGATTTTCTTTTCGAACTGTATCAACAATAACACATACTGGCAGTCAGCAAATAACTGGTATAAGTAGCAATGAAGTGCAAGGTTACCTTGAGCAGAGAAACATTTCACTAGTTTTAAATGACGTTCTTACCACCAGTATACTTCGGTAACCACTGGGTCACCCTGTAGCTCTTTGAGCCTGAGGTTATGGTTCGCGAATGCGTATTTACGCACTGTAACGCTCGGAAATCTGGAGAACCCTTCGGACAATCCTGGCAAGTTAACAAAAACACAATGACAAGGCGTTGCATTAATGCGTGGCAACAAAATCAAGAATGAACGTTCTCAGGCAACACAACGTGAGAGGCTATTCGTTCAGTAATGTTATTGTTACCTGGCTGTTGCAGGACTTGAATCGCTTTCGCTCACCGACACAATATTTCCCTCCATTTTCTGGTCTGGGTAAATAGGATAGGCCAATGATTAATTAAAAATTGTCACGCGAAAGGACGAATTTCATTTTACATTAACGTGATGCGAGAAATATTGTAGGATGTATTTTTGCTACTAAAAGCGAAATTATTTTGTGTTTTAATAATTTGACTTTCACTCAGCTCAACGCGCAATTTTCCTTTGGTGGAGTGGGACTATTTCGTGACCTGCTAAACCAACATTGGATTGCGTGACAAGTTGCGTGATAAAGGTACTTACATTGGATTGTTGCATTTCCTGTATGAGAATGTAATCCCTCCTCCGCATTTCCTGGTGCATGCATTATACGGGCCCCAGGGCCCCCAGTTGCCATCAACAGGTTTCAATCTTCGCTTCTTTACACATTGGCCCTTGATACACCACTGTGATTTGATAATAAACAAAAATGTAAAATTTCTAAATCTCTAAAGACTCGTGGAGAAAATACTAAGTCACTCTTACGAGTAACGCCTTCCATTCGTCACGCAACGTCTTCT
>OMLO01005201.1_pt1 | contig 10907 bp, 3 predicted proteins | sample 1674811 | NCBI WGS metagenome assembly OMLO01 (sample SAMN06265003, study PRJEB25207) | coral metagenome | isolation source: Coral host | place: Mexico:La Bocana,Puerto Morelos, Mexico | collected 2008-11-13 | reverse complement strand
ATTGATATTCCGTGTATTCCGTTATGCCTAAACCGGAATGAGAATAGCCAGACTACTTCAAAAAGAATGCGCCCTAAAAGTAAAGAGCATTGGGAGATGTTCGTTCATCGTTTGTGTTGTGACACGTTTTTTTCTGCTCAAAGATCAGTGGAACATAATAATTTGTCCAAAGTTTAGGGTCCTTCCTTCTGGATTATGTGATAATGTGGTTATAGCCGGGTGAAGGTATTATCTCGGGCGCAGTGTGTCTGTAGCTACAAAAAAGAGTGTTATTTTAGACGTTAAAATGTTTTTGTTTAAAACAAATTTTAATTTTCAGCTACGGTTATCAGCGCGGTTGTAATTCTCTACACTGAAATCTTAACATAAATGAGATATTAACATAAATGTTAATATCTTTTAATTTTTACCAATATCGTCTTTCATTGTGCCTTTGTGTGACATGGAAATTAAAAGTAGTGATAAAAATCATAATAAGAAGAACAGTTGATCAACTTTTGAACAAAACTGCGCGCTGCAGGATTAAAGTATCGAAGAGCGGCGGATTTGCCAAAATAATCCGCAGTCGGCATCAGAGCATGGATTCTCGTCTTTCCCATTTGATTGTAACATTCGTTATGTAGTCACAAGAAACGGCATACATTTGAGCTGTCAATCTTTCATTAGGGAACATGTTATTCTGTAGCACCTTTCTGCCAATGATTGAAATGTTGCCAGGGCAACGCCACTAAATGATTGCCCTGCGTTCAGAAAGAAGGCTTGGGACAAATATATCTAAGTGCCAGCTATGGCAAACGGCAAGGATTTTCGTTTCATTATGATAACAGTGCTTGAAATTTCATTTATTAATAAGGCTCTTTCATTTTTATTTCATTTTTGAAAATTCTGTAGCGATGAAAAATCGTGCTTGATAATTTATCTCAATGTCCATAAATGTATTGTCGGCTTCGCGGTTCCCTCGCAACGTTTAACTTTGTATACATCATTTATCAACTTTCGATTTCAAAGTTTTATTGGTTTACATTCTACCGAATGAGATGATAGGTAAACAAACACGCAAATTTCGCAGGCATCAAAGTCAGAATTTCTTTCATGTGGTGCCAACAAAAAAAAGAGAGAAACAAAGAATCAAAAATCTGGTTATAAAACTTGCCTCTCTCCCTATAACTGTCTTGCATGAGTAACACACGACCAAAAAAACAGAACAGAATACTGCTCCGTTGTCAGAAAATACCAGAGAACATTGGAAGATTATCACATGAAGATATTTTCCTATTGGGAAATTCTTCAGTCGTCATTTAGGCCGGGAAGATCATCTTAAACAGCTATTTACATAGTTCGTTCGTTAATGCTACCCGGGTTTAGCAGTTGTAAATACTCCCATCTGTTTTTTCCATGATGTCTCAAATACGGCCTAAAAACTATAGAATTAGATTGTAATTTTGTTGGAAATATCAAAGAGTGGAGACTTTTCTCATCTCCGCAATACCCCACGTATTTGTCTAACAAATAATGATATTTGATTTGAAGCCTTTATGAGAGACCGAAAACCATTCTTTAATTTATTTTCTGAAGTATCAGTTGAAAACGACGGGTCGGTTAAAATTAATTGCTGGACGTTTACTGAAAATGACGAAAACTGAAGTTCAGGATTACAGAACTTCGTGAAGTTCTGTTGATTAAAGTATCTGTTACCATCTCTTAGCATCTCACTTAACGCAAGCGAGATCTCAAGAGATGCGGACATTTACAAATGTAACAAACATATGCAAAACAAATATCCGGTGCTGAATCCGATCAACTTTTCTACAGCCTCGCGAACCACCAAAACAACGACAACGGCCACCATTCAAGTCCCTTTATGGCCTTGTTTTTACGTCTTAGAGGGGAAAATATATAGCTGATCCCTGATGTCTATGCTAGGCCCAACCACCGCCAGATGTAAATACGAAACACAATTTATGCGTATCCGAATGTGCGAAGATTTTTTTTCCTAAAAAGGAAAATGAGTTCTTGTTTCGGTAAATTAGGTGTGGATAGCTGTAAAAGCCTGTCAACAAACGTACCTTTTCTAGGGTTTCTCTTTTGTGTTTGTCTTTATGGTAATTCATGACAGGGTTGGAATCGAGTGGCAGTCAGCGAGAGGCGGCAGGTCTTGATTGACTTCCTAGCGCAAAGTATTTCCTCAAACTTCTGTTACCCATGCTCGCCAGAACAGTTACGACATCAGACATGTTCGTTTGTAACGTGAATGAACGACAACGGAAATGTAGAGAGGAAAGTACCAAAGGCCGACAGTCCTAAGTCGAGTATGTCGCGAGTGGATCTAATTAATTTCGTAATATCAGTAATAAATATGAAATTATTCATTATCACGTAAAATAAAAAAAAAACGCTTTGCATAAATCAAGACTTTCTCTCCTTAGACCAAATAGTCACCTGCCGCTCTTTATTATATTTCATACCCGAAGGAAAACAATTGTAAGAAACACTATTCATCAAGGAGAGAGCGCATATTCAATTATTTCAATCAATTTCACCGCTTTATTTTTCACCACTGTTGTCGCCTAATGCACATCAGCCTTAAAAGATGTTGGATTCCAAGCTTCTCCCAGTATGCGGCAACAAGGGGCAAATTAGTCGTGTTTTACGTGTTGTTTGTCCGGAAAAGCAAATTCCTCGCAGTATTTGCCAGGTCTTTTTCTTCTAAGGATAGCAATTGAAGTTTTCATCATTGGCGTTGGCGCTTTTGTCGGTTTTACAAGGAACACTTTTTTATCTGAATAGAAAAACACCGCTTTAATAACTTTGTTTGTTGATTTATCAGCTTTTTGTGACCATTTCGTAATAGTAGCATTCTCGAAATGAAATAAAGGAAAAGAGCAAAATCTGTTGGTGTCTGTAATGTGATTGTTGGTAAAATGTGGACTTTCGCTCAGAGCAATTTGCACGAGGGCCGATTGAAGTAATACAGTTAAGGCAAACCTTATTTAATCTCGCCAGCTAAAACAATTCACTGTCAGCGTTTTACCTTTTTTTTACATTTGAGCCAAAAATCTGTTGTGTTTCATAGAGAGAAGTGGTGAAAATCTAACTGTAGACTTCTCGACGATTACAAGCCATTGTTAAAAGAAAAGGACGCATTGATGATTTTCTAAGAAGTTCCATGCAGCTAGTTCTTCCGACACTCTTTCCAGTTGCTTAGTTATTTGGAGAGCACGCTGACATCTTTTGCAATCACCAAAATATAATAAAATAACTAACAATATTCTTTTGGAAACAGCACGTAAATTGAAAAGAAAAAGTTGCCGTCGCCCACTGTTGTATAAGGTTTAAGGCAAAGAAAAAATTCAAAATGACGTCGCCCTTTTTTAATTGCAATCACGGCAAGGAAAAAAATAAAAAGCATCAGAAAGCAAGCTGGTTATTTCATTTAACGACGCTTTTGGCACTCATTAAATCCGACCCAAAGGCGAGGGTTTTTCTACTATTGAAATTGTGTTTTTTTATTCTTCACAAAAGAAGTGTAAACTATTTGTCAGGATAATGAAAGTAAACAATTAAACCTGCTGGAATTAAATCAAGTTTTAATTTTGACTAACAAAGTAACCTGCGTTGGCTACAATATCTAAAGAAAGAAATAGCGCAATTCATTCAAAAACATTTTTTTCAGAATAAGTTAAGGTTTCGTATCAAGATACTTTTTTTTTAGTTGATTTTACTTTGGTGGAACGATCGTGACAAGAATGACAAAACCAACAGCAAATAAAATATTAAACGCACATTAATTATACAACGAGAATCCGCGTGGTAACAACATGGAAAGACATTTGCAGAAACCTTGTAACTAATTGCGGAGTGATGAAAGGAAATTGCTCCCCCTGTCGACATGAATTTTGAACATTTTCTTTGTAAATAACACAAATTCACTCGATAATTCTACCACCAATTATTTTTTTTTGTATGAACGGCTTAAAACGCAGACTTGCTTGTGCTTTTATGTCAGAAAGCTCAAAGTTAATTCATGATCCAAGTTTTCGTATTGGCCAGAGGGAGACGGGGGATGAAGACCGGGAGAAGGGGGGGGGGGGAGTCAAAAAGTAGCACTGTGGTTGTAAGCCAAGGTTGACTGTAATTTGTAGTTGTGTGATGTTTTAAAGGAAACGTTTCTTGGGTTAACAAGATGACATCTATGGCTGACGAAGTGATAAAACGTTAGCAAAAAGTCATCCTTACGAGCTGCTGTTGTGGTAAAATCAACAAATGGACTTTATTTTCCAGACGCCTTCCCATGGTCTGTATTCTTAAACATAAAATGTTCAAAACTATAACCTCTTAGAAGCGTAGACCATAAAGAAATGGATTTACACCGTGCCCTAAAAATACAGCCAATCAGGAAAGCCGTTGCATATTTGACGGTATTACATCCAACCTTCCATCATGCGCGCGCACGTAGCATTGATTGTGTTGCCCACTGTATTTTCTATGGTATGGAACAAAAAGTTTCAACTCTAAAAATAGTAATTACGACTATCAAGAGAACTGAAGGTTAAAGATGGTTTAGTACGAACTCTTGTCTTACAGTGTGTTTAAAAATCGTGTTTGGCTCACTCAGGAACCCAATTGATAATTGCTTTAAAATACGTTTAGTTTCTGCCCCTCTGTTCTTAGCCTGCTAACTTTTGAATGTAACCATTTCGGGATTGTAGACGAAATCTGAATAAACTTCGTAATATGATCTACAGAACTTTCTATGAAAGTTTTTATAGATTGGTAACAGAATGAAAATATTTTCAAAATTTGGCTTTCGAACAACTGGGTTTTGCTAGTGACATAACAGTTCTACTAAGCGGTATACAGCATCCAAATCATGATCGAAATAACACTGATAGAGATAACTCTTATTTTTTTGTCTTTTAAAGGGGTATTTAACTCCCGGGGGAGCACATCCATATAAAAACAACGGGGATGATCGAACTTTTGAAATAACCTTAGAGGTACCAAGGTCCTGTTTTGCAGGCGTGGCTTGAAATTGCTTTCTTTCCTAAGAAGTACCAAGTCTTACTTATCAAATTATCTTCCGTTATCTTTTTTTCGGCTCAATACCCTCAAAGGTGCCGCAAATCCCCCCTCCCCCCATCGTGAACATTTTGAGGCGAACACCTTTAGTGTACCAAAAGTGTTTTTTTTAACCCCTGAAAAGTATGACGGGCACCCCGTTCATTTTATATGGGGCTCCGCCCCCCTCCCCCCCAGGATGGCTTTAACTAGCCTGCGGTTTGTAGTGAAGGGAGCTCTTTTTGTACAGGGCAAATAAAAATACCCATCCAATTTACAGGGATTTCGTCGGAATGTACCGCTAGCTCAAACATTCACAAAGAAAGTTATTAGGAATTCAGATACGAAAAACTGACTAAGCAGATCTTTATCGTGATCACAAGAGAATTAAAAGTGTAGTATTTTGTTTCCTTTGACGTCAAGTCATTTTTTCAATAGATTGCATGCGTAACTTGGCAACAAAAGAACAAAATGAATTTGAGTTTGATCTGAGATTATCGCATTAGTACATCCTCAATAGAAATGAAAAATAAACCTGAAAAAATGTATCTAACTTGTCTCGGTAGCCTGAGAATGTAATATTTAAGTATAAGGCTCCTGAAAAGTCGTTTATCTTATGACGTTATTGCAAGTCAGTCAAGTCAGTGTGTTGATCAGCTGGGTTTTATAAAACAAAACTGCTGTCATTGATCATAAGACTGAAAGGACACCCAGCAGGTACTCACAAATTCACCTTGCCAAATTTTCTTACGTACCCTCTTTGAATAATTGCAATAGAAACACACTGAATATAAACGTGATCTCAAAACACGCATAAAAACGAATTACGATTTTCAGTTAGAGGTAATCTTTAGGATCTTAGATTATAAATGTCATTTGACGTTTTTCAGTCATTAACCCAGGTTTTGTCACCCAGCTAGATAGCATTTGTTGTTGTGAATATCTCTTTCTGATTTTCCTAATCGTGATAGAAGTGTAAAATTACCAACTGCCATCGACCTATCGTCACAGACAAACGCAGTACGTGCGATAAACTCAACTTGACCTTGGGTTTGGTCGGTTTCGTTATCAAATTTCGTTAATAAATTTGAATCAGTTCAAATCATTCATGTTGGCGTGGACATGCAAAGTTGCGACTGTGAGTCGGGGATTCTGCCCCGTACTTCATTTCTTAGTATTCGCTATAGAAAATTTCATTCTTACACCGGTCTATTTGTTAATTCTGACATACATTTGAGATATGTCACCGCTGAATAGCAATAATTACAGAAGAAATATATCGATATGATATGAAAGAGAAAGAATCGTCAGAATAAGGTACACCAACCTGTTTCATCAACAGTGTAGTTCTTTTCTCGGGCATTTGGTTCTCTCAAAGTACTCAGAAATCAGGGCTTGAAATAGCGAATGGTTGGCGCTCAGTCAAACTTATAGACGCCGCAATCGCAATAACAGATGGTTAGAGCGACTAGTTACTGCCAACAGTGTTGACGGTGAAAGTCAGAACAGCTCATAACACGAATGACAGACACAAAACGCGTTCCGAATTTAAAGCGTATTCCGAACTTTATCTCTCCTGTTCTCCTTGTACTACGTTGGCGTCGCACGCTTAACTTACAAATGAATTTTCAAGACAAGAATATTGTCATGTCGTTAAATATTAAAATAATGCTGGAATTGATTGATGCGTTTAGGGGGAGGGAGGTATCACAAACACGACTGAGTGGAATACGGGAAATCAGTTTCAGTTGTAAACTACGAGCCGTGAAGTCTATTTTCTTTCCTTTTCGCGAATGAATAACAGATATTAATTTACATCATTGAGATTTTTGTTACCTGATTTCTCGTCGTATAAATCTTAATTATTTCTTGTTATGTCGATAGAGTTAGTCAATGGTCTACGGTTTGTTGCATCACCACACATCATCAGTGCTACGATGGTTTCTTTTAATCACAGAAGTCCAACGTGCTTACCAGTTGGATCCAAATCGGAAATAACAAATATAAACGGTAGAAGACACTCGTTCAGGCCCATACATTACGTCTTTTTTTTACAAAAAAATAACACACAAAAATTCAGCGTATTTATCAGTTGTATCCGAATCCGAAATTACAAACACAAATTAGAGTCGGCGTGTTTTGGTCGAGAATCAGATCCCAGATTAGCATTAACTTCTGGTTTGTTCGCGGAAATCGGCACGGCTTTGAACTCCGGCAATAAAAAGAATATTCTAACACGTTAATCAACATGTTTGTACTTTCTTGCAGTGGTTGATCATCAGTTCCGAAATAACCGCAATCTATGAAACATGTATACACTTACTACATTACCGACCTTGTGAACTAGATCAGTCAACACTTTCATTCTTCAATAAAGTTCTTCTTTAAAATGGCATCCTAGAAGGCCAAATCTGAAGTTCTTGGCCGAGAACGCGAATGACTGGCGAACGGGTAATGCTGACCACAACGATTAAAAATAAATTGTTTCACTCCGCCGGTGCACGGTGCATGTATTATTCAGTAACTCCCACTCAACTCTTGTCATTGTCATCGGTTGTAATATTCTGCTGCTGTGCACTTCGATTGTCAAGCTTCTCCTCCTAGCGAGATGTTTTTCGGGTCAAAATTTCATAATTATTGCCAAAACAGAAAACAAAAGCTTCGGAGGGTATTTGTGAAGACATCCTTCCTCTCATTGGCAAAGGGTTTTCTATCCGCGTCGCACATGCCGTGATATCGCATTGAAACTGACCGAATACAGCAGTAAGATCAGCTCCAGAACTAATTGTATATCTACAGCAGGATGATTCACTGTGAGCTTAAGAAAATCGGGAACTGATAAAAATTGTATAAATGTTAAAGGAAATTTGCCTTAGATTTCAATATTTAGCGTTCATTCGCTTCCGTTAACTATGCTATCTCGTTTATCATCAGTCATAATGACTTTTTACGCAGTACTAGAAGCAGATTCATTTTTCTCTAGTTATTGGAGTTAGCTCCAGCAAGTCCCCTTGTAGCTCAGTGGTAGAGCGTTCAACCGGTGTAAGGGAATTTGATACGTTCGAGTCTATTTTGGCCCCGAGTAGCTTGAGTTACTGACTTACTAAAATCTTCTCCAAATCTTCTTTTGATTCGTTCGATCGTTTTTCAGTTAGCTAATTTGTATCTCAGCCTGCTCTTTCAAGAATACAGTGGAAAAACAAGTTACTTGGCGCATGGTTGGCCATCCGTTTGATATTTACAACTTAAGTCCGATAGTCTCCAAACCCCATTTCAGACCTCTAAAATTATTCATGAACTCGTCTACCAAAAACTGGCTTTCATTTACGTAAGCAAGCAACGGGAGAAGAAAATAATAACCTCAGTCTATAACAACACACGCAATTTTAAGAATACAGTGCGCAAAACCTAACCCATTTCACACCAAAGTGGTCAAACTCTTCAGAGGTAGTTCGCACTAAGGAAAGAAGTGGAGTTTATCCGAGTGAAAAAAGGAGTTTAAAAAACTTATGGTCTACAGTAGAGTACAGCTGATTACAGGCTTTCAATGGACGACGGTTTCAATCAATAAAAATTTACTCCAACGAGTTTAGGTAAACATTTTATAATACTGTTTTTCACCATACAGAAATTCCTAATCAAGGTTTTGACTACAATGAAGTGTTAGAATATTTTTCCTTCATTTATTGCCCATTGAGTTAAATTCTTAAATCGACTCAAAGATTGGCAGGTTAGTGTGTGAGGCGAATGGAAACCGAAAGCCACTTTCACCCCCTATAATCTCATAACAAAAGAAAAACCACTTTCCAGGGCTTTTAACAAATCAAAGGCTACGTAGAGAACTCGCTCAGTTTCAAAAACTGTTAATCCTTAAGTGAACTTCACGTCAACATTCACAAACACCTGTCTGTGAGCGACTTTTCCTTTTAACGTTAAAAGCGAACTTTTGTGTTTTGTAATTACTGAGCTCCATATTACCAATGTTACAGCAATTATCATATATTTATGAAAGTATGTAGCCCCATCTCACTTCATGATCGACTTACAGGCCCGTATATCCCCATAATCCCTTCGCCTTCATCTGCGAGGCCTGAAGTCAGTGTAATATCAGTTGTAATGTCTGATTCCGTATCTCTCTGTTACTGACCCGTCTGTGCCTGCAGAACATCAGGCTTTCAGCCTATCCCATGATAAAAGTAAATGTGTATTTTTGTAATAGTAAAAAAAAGACTGAATTGACTAAACTGCGGTCGTGTTTTTTGATGCATTCTTTTTTTATATAAGAACTCATATTGAAGTTGAGGCTGAACGTTTCTTATATTCTTGTGCGATTTGAGGCTGAAAACGTTCTTGATCTTACGATGTTCTCATATTTGTAGGGTATAAACATAATGAAGACAGGACAGCACGGACTCCCTTCATGATAGGACCTGATAGATGTGATGTAATTGTATATGTCTCTCGATAATTTGGCTTTTACGGGCATGTCTTTGAGAGATCTATCTATTCTTTAGGCTATAATAGGTGGACTTCTGAGGATGGTTTTTTTTTTTAGGGAAGACATTTCCCACAAGACCCCAAACTCCTTTGTCTCCTGTAAAACCATGCACCATCAAGACCACATTTTCTGCATCTCGCCCGTTTCCTCGTTCCATGTAGCTAAATCTGAAATCTCCAACTGATACATACTTTAGGGTGAAACCTCCCCTTAAGATGAGCAGTCTGTAAAGAAAAACATTGTAGAAATTGTGGGTTTAGCTTGGTGTAAAAATCTGTGAAGTTTTTCTTTGTTTTGTAGTTATTGTTAGGGTAAGGGTCTATTATGTTGACTTCTTTGTTTTCTTTGTTTCATGTCACTGGTGAGTGTTGCTGGTTCTTACACCAAGGATGAGCCAAAATTGATTGCAAATATTGAGAGACTTACATTCATTGATAAAATGTGCATGTGAAGCATTATGGGATATTATTATATGGCTTGTGTCTGTAGGTGATATAATGCACGATCTGATTTGCTAATTGTCACTGAACTGCAGGGCATTATTCTCCTGTAATGCCCACGGACTGATTACGGGCTTGTGTGTGCACTATCGGATGTGATCACTTTCGCCGCACTAGCTTGGGCTCACTAACTTGGGCTTTTTTGCTTTACTTTTGTGTGCCATATAATAAACAACTTAATAACCTTGTCTGTTTGGCTGTTATGGGAAAATCTCAAACCTCGCCCTACCGTATTGACCGCGCTATTGCACGGTCAATACAGCGAGGCCTCAGTTTGAGATTTTCCCGTAACGACTTCACTCTCGGTTATTAAATAGTTAATAATTATACAATCAAATTGCAAATACTGATGCAAGTTGGTAATGTGAAAAAAAATGGTTGATGTGGCCCCTTGTCATCATCAGACAGAAAGGTATTACCCGTATATTAAACAGGGTGCTCGGGCAAAAAGTAAGGGTGGAGCTCGGCTCTACATTTTCGATCACGTGAGATTTACAACAATAACGGAACTCGCTGCAAGCAGATAAATAAACTACGCTGTACAGTATTTAAAGAAACACTGAAAGTAATTACAGTAAAAGAAACCTAAAAGCGTAACTTCCCATGTGTACATCTACCGAGCAATGATGTTTCTTTGCTTCTACAGAAACTGAAAGTAGAACGCATATTGATACAAAATCTTAGTGAAACCTACGTGTAAAATTGCATGCGTACTTGTCAAACTCCGGGGAAATTTCACCTCACGTTTATAGCCGTAATCACTTATACAAACGAGGAAAAAGTGACCATTTCAACAAGTTACTTCATAAGGTCAATATTTCCTCGTTTGAAGACGTAATTTCCTGTTCATA
>OMLO01005200.1_pt1 | contig 10908 bp, 8 predicted proteins | sample 1674811 | NCBI WGS metagenome assembly OMLO01 (sample SAMN06265003, study PRJEB25207) | coral metagenome | isolation source: Coral host | place: Mexico:La Bocana,Puerto Morelos, Mexico | collected 2008-11-13 | reverse complement strand
CCCACTTGCAAACATTCAAACTAAGATAATTCACTGGTATTGCCTGATAATCTAACAGTAGACCATGCCAAAGGTCTGAGGGTTATTAGCAACCATGCAAGTACTGGGAGAACTGACTTTTTGTCTTCCGAGCTTGGCTTTCACATCAGGAGTTGTGGGCAAGTCTAAAATTTGCTATGACTATTGTTGTACAGCATGAAATGCTTAATTTGGTTAAAACTGTTCAAAGCCTTGGGCTCTGTTTTCTCTGATCAATGAAAGTGTGAAAAGAGCTGCATGAGAAACTGCCAACAACACCTACATGTACATGCCCATTGCTTGTTTCACTTGCAGTTTTTTTGTCATTAGAACAATAATGGCTGGAAGGAATCTTCAATCTATTTTAGAAATAGAAAACATGTGTCGTGTTTCTAGCTCACTGCTATGCCACTATTTACTACTAGTTAATACCCATCTACTAGCATTCTATCACGAATGCCATTCTCTGGCTAACTACACTATTCACTATTTATTCTATGATAGATAGTGCGCAGCATAGCAGTGTGCCCTTGTGAACAAAATGATGGCTGCTGCTTTGCATTTTTGCAGTGTACATTTAAGATTGTGTGGTGTTTGTGAGAAGAAGCTAACACAGCATAAAAAATTTATTACGTGTTTTTTAAAAGATCGTTTATCATCCTACTAGTTATGCAGTTTCAGTTTTTACGAGAAAATAAAAGCCGTCTTCAGTTTTGAACGAACAAAATATGGCGGTTTGCAGAATGTACGACCCTCCTATTAGTTGGCTTAAGAGTAACAAAGTACACCAACACTTGATCCCCTGGTTGTTGTTCATTTTATTGTCAGTCAGCTATCTGCAGTGATATCGTAACTCAGTGCTGTTTTACAAGTACATTTAAATATCTTATATTCACTCGTTTTAAAAGAGTAATACTTAGCATTTAACTTGCTAAGTAAAAATAAAGAAATACCTAAGCTACAGGTTTTGAATTCATATACATGTGAATAGGAAACCAGCAATTAATTGAGCACAATTTGCTTGCTGGATTCCCAGAATATCATCTTCCAATTCTTTGTACAACCCACTCTTGCTGGCATAATGGACATCTGTTGTTTTGCACGACCCACAGTGACATACAGCAGTTGTGAAATGAGTGATTACACTCTCCCCAGACAACTGAAATTCAAAACAAAAAGTTACCAAAACCATAATTCACTCCCTCTCTCTCTTACGTGCTTATTAAACAATGATTCCAGTCACTTAATTGAAGAGAGCTGGCCATGGATGTAGACCAGCTTGATAAACAGGAAAACCAAGTGTGGCTGGCATGAAGGACAATATTACATAAAATGAGTGAGACCATTGTTAAATTTGAGGTTTTCTGTTGTCAACTGTCTTGTCCAAACCACTGAAAACAGCATTCAGTGTTTTCAATTTTTGGCAAGAAACTTCAAGTAGTTCTGACAATTCTCTTCATATAGCATGCACTGAAATTTCTGCCATGATGAATGAATGAATGAATGAATGAATGAGGGGTGCTCAAATAACGATATAAATTATGTCAAAAACAGTTATTCACCAACACATTCCTCTTGCTTGTTGTCGGACTGGCATCGGAGGCAAGCATCTATAAGAAAGGAAAGCATTACCCATACACATATGTAAGAACAGTATTTGGTTACCTTCACAAATAAAGTTGGAATAATTTGTCATGATGATTGATTGATTTATTAATTGATTGATTGATGTAAAGCATCTGCACCTACATATAAATAATTACTAACATGTAGGTCTGTCCAAAAACAAGCCAATTGAACATGCTTATCAAAGTGATTTTTGCAAATATTCAAGCCAAAGCTCAAGCTTTTTACTAATCAGTTTCACAACACTTTTAGATAAAAGCAAGTGTTCCTGCCGTTATAATATAAATCAACAATTTAAGTCTTCTAATGAGTACAAAAATTATAAACGAGGAACATTAAACATATATGGCCAGCTTGGAAAAGTTAAGTTAACTTAGATCGATTTAAATGGCAAAAACTGACCCATCACTTGCACACGGCAAATAGCACATGTATCACATTCCACGTCCCAAGACCACATGGCTACGGCATTCCATTTTTTAAGAGTAAACATCTTTTGTACTCCTTGTTCTTTAGAAGGTGTGCTTTCCTCCATGTTCACATCCTGTTCCTCAAGCGAAGTTTCGGCGGCCATTTTGACTATCCCATAAGCCACCTCACTCACCTTGACAACGGAACTCCCAGGGGACCCCACAAGGAGGCACTGTTGGTCACGAAATCGAAAATCTCAATAAATAAAATCATTTTCACTTTATATTTTTTAAGTTTTTTATCAGCAACAATGATATTCTGTTGTTAATATCAAAATTTTGAAATACTTCAGATCAAAAGATAACCGATTAAAACTGATTTGTGAAGCGTGCACTCTTTACTCCCTGGGGACACAGGGTAAGTTTCGCAACTACTTTGTTTACTTGGTTCGTTAAATCTGCATTTCAACATGGCACAGCCTCAAGGGTACGGCTATCCGCCTCCTGTAGAAAATAGCGCACCTCCAAATCAATACGGTGGCTACGCACCGCCTCAACAAGGTTATCCACCGCCTCAACAAGGTTATCCTCCGCCTCAACAAGGTTATCCTCCGCCTCAACAAGGTTATCCACCTCCACAAGCTGGTTATCCACCGCCACAAGCTGGTTATCCACCGCCACAGCAACCTGGATATGCTCCCACACAACCAGGGTATGCACCGCCTATCAACCAACAACCTGGTAAATGTCCTTTTTTTGACGGGTTTCTTTTGGCCTATTGTGTTATTTTTTAACGCCTTACTTATAGAAAAATCCTGGAAAACTTCGCTTTTTAAGCTAGGTAACCTGCTTTAGTGTGCGATCACGACAAAGGAACTTCTGAATGATGAAACGTGCTAGAACTCTTCAACTGCGGAAGATACCGGTTTTTTCGAATTCTTTTCAAATTGTTTTTAGAATATTTTGCTTAGAGAAAATTTTTTCGTCGTTTATATGGTAAGCTTGTATATTTTACATTCTGGCTTAGTGTTGAATCACCTGTTTTTAAGTGCTTCAGATTCAACATTACGTCGCTCAAACTGTATTTGTTACTTTCAGTGTTTTCATGCAGCGATTAGGGACATTTCGTCGAGAAAAATATTTTTCTAGGTGAAAAGCTGTTAAAAACATGTGCACTAATATGATCGAAGACGTTTAGTGTGCGTCGTTTTAACAGCTTTTTGCCTATGAAATTAATATAAGCTTAATGCACAGTTGCACGTTGCATGACTATTCTTCCTGGTTTCAGGGTACACTGCGCCAATACAAGGCCAGTGGATGCCAGCTCCTCAAGCTCCAGCAAACTGTCCGCCTGGTTTGGAATATCTCACCCAAATCGATCAACTTCTGGTAAAACAGCAAGTCGAACTACTGGAAGGTGAGACTTAATTAACTCTGAACAATTTCTAGAGACATGTCTGTACGTTTTTGAACGCTGTATAGATATGAACCAAATACTATTTCTTGTTATTTTTCACAGCTTTCACGGGTTTTGAGACTAACAATAAGTACAAGATTTTAAACAGTATGGGACAACAAGTGTTTTTTGCCGCCGAAGGTAAGTGTTTTTGATTACGAGTATTTTTGCTACATCGTTAACAGGTCTTAACATGATCGTGAATTCAGCTGTCACACGTTTTGACACATTCAGTGCATGTAGCTGTTTGTAGCATTATAAACTAAAATTTTAAAATTTTTTCTTGAATTCCTTGGACTTTTTAACAAATTTGGCAAATACATTACCTTGTTTCTGCGTGGTGGAAGCTCGCGTGGTTTATTGAGGTGTGTACGTGAGAATGATGAAGTTGTTTTTGATGGTGGAACTGAGTGAATCCATAAACAGGATGTCGCAGTACTATCAGATAATCCATGGAACAATTTTTCCTCATTTTTTACGAGTACCTCACAGCAATCATGTCTGTCTTTGGTAATATAATTAGTAGAAGAAAGACATTTACATCTAAAACGTGAAATTAGAGGAAATTTTATACAGATATTTGGAGAATAGAAAAACATTATAAACATTATGTTTACATAAAAACTGGAACGTTTTAATTTGTTATCTTGTCGTTATAAATCCGATGAAAGTTCGTGACATCGAAGCTAAATAAATGTGATTTATGATATGAAGACATTTTACAAGATGCACGCTTTATGATAGGATTAAGATTTTATTTTCATGATCAAAAAAGATTTACTTAGATGGAGAGTTATATATGGGCTAATCAATTGCCTGTTTCTTCTTGACATGTCGAGACCCAGAGTTTTTGAGGGACCATTCATCGTCCCTATAAGAGGGTTGTACAGGGGTATTCTTGTGATGTGTGATTAGCTGTTTTTCGTGATCCACAACCAGAAGGTTTTAAGTTATTAACTGATTTCCTGATTTCACCACTCAGTTCTTCGTGAGGAACAGAGAGTCTCCTAAATGGTTAGAGTTGTCTACCAATATTGACGTTTATACCAGATTTGAAATAAGGAGCCTTGACTTAGCCTTTCACTTATATCTTTGATCCTCTTTTTTTTCTGTTTGTGAACTGTGCCAGAGACTCCCCCAGTATGACCAACCTTTAACATGAAGTCAGTGTCTGTAGTCTGGAGTCTACATTTATTCCCAGTCTGCACTGCAGTCTGCAGTTTGCATTTTACACGGACTTTTTAAACATCATGTTAAATCAGTGTGTTATCAAAGTGCACTGACAGTTTATTTACCTGTCCCACTCTGTCATTTAGTACGGAATACAGACTTCACATGACTATTATTTTGCACAAATATTTTTATGTTCTTTTTTAGACACTGATTGTTGTACTCGACAATGCTGTGGTCCATCAAGACCTTTTGATATGAAAATTTTAGACAATCACCAGCGTGAAGTTATTCATCTGACACGCCCACTGCGCTGCTCATCTTGTTTCTTTCCATGCTGTCTTCAAGAGATTGAAGTACAATCTCCTCCAGGGACTGTTCTTGGCTACTGTGCTCAAGAGTAAGAAAAAATCGTATGTTAACCGTCCTGTACACATTACTAGACTTGCAATGAAATGTGACTCCCTAGCATTAAATTCACTCGTGGTACTGTGAGAGTAAAGTGTGTTGGGGAACACAAAACAGGCCCCTGAGCCAATGTTTTGACCCGGTTTTAGTGGTTTAACCAACAAGTCCAGCATGCTTTAGCTGCTAGGTCACTGCACCTCGCATATCTGATATGCTTGGCTGAAATATGAGAAATATGTTAGTGACAAAATATAGTGTTCTTTCAAGTGAGGCTTTGTAGTACTGTCAGTAAAAATTTTGAGCCAATGCTCCAGGGTTTGGCCAACCCATGTTATCATATGGAATATAAATATTATTATTCTACTGTACAACTAACATTATATACCTACCTTAATATAAAATTGTACATCAAAAGAACACTGGATTATCCAGTATGGTATTGAAGAATGACATTTCAAATGCTAAGTGACACATTGGCTAATTAAAGATAAACCAGTTCATTAGGCACATTAAGATTTTATTTCCATCCCTTAAATAAATATCTTGATTTTTAAGAACCGTAAATGATTATTTTGTAAGTAAGCGATATAAATTCCCTTGTAATGACTTTTTTGTATCACTTTCAGGTGGTCACTTTGTATTCCAAAGTTTGAAATTCAGAATGCTCAAAAGGAAACAGTGTTGCGCATTGAGGGACCTTTTTGCCAGTGTAACATCTGTGGAGATGTTGAATTCCAGGTGAGGTTCTAAAAATGTAGTAGCAGTCTCTTTTCTTTACTTTATTTCTTTCTTGACCAAAGCTAGTAAATAAGAAAATATACTAAAATAAAGAAATACCTTTTGAAATAATTTGACCACTCCTCCAGTGGGGCTGTTTAGGGCCATTGAAACAAAATGATGAAATAATTACTTAACAATGTAAATGAACAGTTGGCTATTTACAAGTGTGGCTGAGGAGTTGAATTTAGAGTCTAATTATATACCAGGAAACCACCTAGGCTTAGTGGTTGTGGAAAGACTAGAACCTGCAACCTCTGGATTTCAAGTCTCATGCCCCAGCCACTCTGCCATGTTTACCTACAAACCGTATAAGGGATCATTGTTCAATGTACTCTTTGGTTTGGAGCCTGCTCAGGGGAGGGAGGGGGGTGTCAATCAAAGTGACAGGTAGACATATTGAATATAAAAATTATGACATACTTAATTACCTACAGTTGAGTTTGGATGTCATTCAAAGTTCTTTTTGTGCTTGTAAGGTACTCTCTGCAGATGGCCAAAACCAGGTTGGAAAGATTTCCAAGCAGTGGAGTGGCCTTGCCAAGGAAATGTTTACTGACGCTGATAACTTCGGCATCACATGTAAGTATCCTCAAATACGTTTTTCATGAAATTAATCATCTTTTTGTAAATATATCTACAGTCTTCAATATTTTAAAATTCAGCTTGGCAGTGAGGCCTAGAGGACACAAACAAATGAAATTGTTTATTCATTCTTTTGTTTGTGTCCTCTAGACCTCTATCACTACCTGAATTTTGATATATTAAAAGTGACTTATTTTATCTCACAAAATCACTTCATTGGATGATTGCAGTGGAGAACCTAATGAAGAGAACCGATCACCCCTTTGTTAAAAATTCCTCATGTTTATTCCCAAAATGCAAAGCAATGAATGTGTTTCTAAACAATTATTGGATGAGATTTGTTTAGGGGTGGAAAACATTTCAAGCCACTCGCACAAAACAGGATCTGGGTACAGTATCTTTTAGGTTTTTTTTTTTCAAAATCTCCAATGAGCATCCTCACCCTTTTTATCAATTATATGACATTTCTACCCCTCCCCCTCAAGGTTTTTCATGACGTCCATTACCAACCACTCTTCAGGAACGTAGACCAGATTCGAATGAGTTGCTTTTTTTTGTAATTTGTTTATTTTTTCAACAATGCACTGCAGTACATAGGATACATTAGCTACAGTCACTTAACTTACAAAAAAAATGTTACAATACTTACAATACATTACTTACAGTAACTTGCTTACAATACACGTTACAGTACATACAATATATTACTTACAATACATTATGAGTTGCGGAAATCAAGCATAAAATTTTGACTTGACGTAGAAAACCTTAAGCCTTTTTTCAAACTTTAATTGTTAAGTACAATTTTTATTACAAGTCTTTTTTTTTTTCTATGTTTCTTTTTAGTTCCCATGGACCTTGATGTTACAACAAAAGCTGTTGTTCTTGGCGCTTGTTTTCTTATTGTAAGTTCACTGGCTAGATTTCAGAATACCCGGCCCCTTCATTTATATGTCATTGAATAAGAATAGCAACTATTGTTATATACCTCGTTCTTCAAAGCATGCCAAAACATGTAAATGTATTGACTGGGTATATATTCTGAAATTGCTCCAGTTCACTTTCTCATTGGATATCAACATCATATAATTTTATCTCGATGTCTAAAAATATATACCTACCAACTCTCACGCTTTAGGCTCACACCTACGGATTGAAAACTTCGTTCTCACAGTTACGGGGCAAATTCTCACGCCTTATTGAAAAACGCGAGTGGCTGCAGCTTTGCGCTATCTTCGGAAGACTTTGAACGTCTTCGGGAGTTTTCGGACGTCTTCGGGCATCTTTCCATGTGTTTATGTCGTCTTCGAAATCTAAAAACTCCCAGGATAAAAACCTCACGCCTATAACTAAGAAAAAAATGGCAGGTATGAAAGTAGTTCGGTTTAGTTCTGAACTAGTCTTCCCCAGACCCATATAATTTGTTGTGAGTTTGTCGATATCACAAGCTTAGTATTTATTAACCTCAAGTAAGTAAAATATCTGCAATTACACCCCCAAGGGAAGCAACAAGCATGAGAGCCTCCGTGAGATTAGCCAGGGAATATTTTCGGAAAGGAAATTAGCGTTGAATCAGTGAAAATGTTGCTCCAGAATCAAGCCTATCAAATAGTGTAGCTCCAAAGCCACCTTTTATTCATACCGAGGCCCACACGGCCAAGAGGGACAGTTGGCTCTGAGGATAAGAATGTGGAGGGAGCTCGGCTCAGTCAAATCCCTAAAGGTCATAAAACAGTCCTTTTTTATCACTTATTTTACAGAAGGCTAAACAATTTATTCAATGCTGACAAGCTTCCAGTACCCGCGGTGTGCAAAATATTTCAAACAGTTTTTTAATAGTTATTGCCTTAAATAATTGAGACTAACGTTGCTGTCGTTTATTTCACTCCAGGATTTCATGTTCTTCGAGCAAGCACAGGGCCACGACGATCATAATTAATTCAATCCTGGAACAGTTATACATCAGTCTTATAACACAAGCACTATGTTGATCATCTCTCGTCAAATGTTAAGTAGAATTTTAATCCAGAAAAATTTAGTGGGGTTAGTGGAGATGTGTGGCCCGCTTTCCAAACCCCTTACCCTATTTACGACCAAAATCTGCGATTTTCTCTTACCTATTTATGACCTGACCAAAAATTTGACACTCCAAGTGATGACCGTTGTGACTGACATAGTTGTCCTAAACATAATTTTTGAAGGGCTGTTTATGGTCTTAACGATAATGATGAAAAAGTAGCTTCTAAAAAAAACAAACAATTCAGGACTAGAGTACAAAACCCGTAACCTACTAAGTCCAAAATGGCCAAATCGATACCGTCTAGCACCCCCTTGGGGCCGCACATACCTATAGCCCATAAAAGGGAGTACCGACCCCCGGGATTTTTAGTTCCACATGACGGAAATCCCGTGAAGAGTAGGTTAAACCTAGGCGACCGATCGCTAAAGAAGTTTGAAATGTAGGGTTTTTTCCTTAAATTAGTTTGAATTCTTGTTTTGCCATTAAATTGTAGTAAATTATCGCAAAGTCAGTATACAGAAGCTAGACGGATGCGCGGGAACACAAGCAGAACTTTTTTTACTCGTCCTCACTCTCCTCTTGTTAAAAGATCATAAGACGCGAAGGAGGTTGTGATGAAAGACAAGAATAGGAAGTTTGTGTTTTGTTTGTCCTACTGTCTGCATAAGAACCAAGTGGCCCAAAAGCATGGTGCTGATCTCCAGTTTCTGTAGCGTGAAGCGACCTAGGGGTATTTCTCCACCTCCCTCTCCCCCCCCCCCCCACTCCCTGGATAGGTTGACGTTTCTAGTCCATCGATGGATTAAGTTTACGTGTAGTGAGAACGCAAAGTGTTTTGTTTATGGACGTTGCTGCGTATTCAAGTATAAACGTAATTTTAGAGTTTCAGCAGTCATTACACATTACTGCCCCACAATGCAGTAAATTTCCGTTTGAAGTTTCGTAATTTCTGCGAAAAGTAGTTTTATGAAATGAAACGGATTTGTCTTCAGGTTAAGGCGACATGTGCTGATCATCGGGAATTTTTAGTTTCCAATTTGTAAATAAAACCACTTAAGACGAGAAGAATATATTGATAATTTTTCTTAATAACATATAACTTTTTTTAACCCGTATTGACATCCGTTATATTGTAAGTGTTTCCTTGTGCTTTTGACGTCAAAACGTTTGTCAAAGAATTGATACCTGGTATATAGCAATATGGCAATATAGCAGTCTTGGCTTTGTGACAAAACCCTGGTTTTACTTTAATCCAACGGACGTGACGGGTATATTAAGTACAAGGGCACACATTGTCATTAAATGTTTAACAAGAATAAAGACGCTATTAACTTACTTGCTGATCGGCTGTCGTAGTTCTAGCTATGACGCTTTCAGTTTTAACTGCGTCACTTTAATATCATAGCGACCCTTCATATACTTCATCACTATCTGTCTGTTTCTGTTTCTTAACTTTGCTGCCCTAGTTTGTTTTTTTTTTTGCTCTGAAGGAGGTAATTACTTAGCCATATTTTACCCTTGTCCTCAGAGAGGGGGTACTCGGTGAATCGCTGGGTGGGGGAGGCGGTGCTGCTGGCTGACTGACACCCTTAACCTGCACTACACCATGATCACAATTGATTATGTATTTTCCTATTATAGACTAGGCACCAAAAACCCCTACCCTATCCCAGACTAACATTTTCCTTGCAAAAACGTTATCACTCGTAGTCCAACAAGTGCAAACGAAACTGATATCTTACGAAGTCACTTCCGAGTTTCAGATGCTATTGTAGAACCCAGGGTAAACAACTCTAAATTATTCATGCACACAGACCACTTCTTACCCATCACAGCGGTATGTATATCATCATAAATTATATATGGAAGGAACCCCCTGGCCTTCGTCCGGTACAACTGTATAACGGCTTGGGTCTGTGGAAAGTGAGGAATGCGGAGAGTGGAAAATGAGGAGTGTGAAGTGAAGTGAACAGTTGGAAAATGAAGAGTGTGAAGTGAAGTGAAGTGGTGGAAAATGAGGAGTGTGAACAACGCGATGCATGATTGCATTTTCATGGCTAAATCGTACAATACTTTTTGTACTCTAGAGAACAGTAACGAAAAGGTAAGTAAAAGATTGAAATAAATGCGCTTAGCATTGCTATGAATTAACGATATTAACAATCGGTTCACTACTTTAAAAGCGGGATCCTTCATGAGTTTATAAATCGCACAATATTTTTGGTTAAAATCGTTAATTCACAATAATGTTACTCGCATTGATTTCTTTCATTATGAAACACTCTGTCAATGAGAATATAACTACATTGCAGACGCCTCGTTTTCTACACTCCGCATTGTTGGAACGGAGAGTGAAAGTAGAAAAGTTTTTGAAAATGCAGACAATTTTTTCAGGGCGATTAACGATATCTAAATTTTTTTTTTCCCACCCTCCTCAT
>OMLO01005199.1_pt1 | contig 10908 bp, 9 predicted proteins | sample 1674811 | NCBI WGS metagenome assembly OMLO01 (sample SAMN06265003, study PRJEB25207) | coral metagenome | isolation source: Coral host | place: Mexico:La Bocana,Puerto Morelos, Mexico | collected 2008-11-13 | reverse complement strand
TACGTCGTTTTTCACTAGTGAAAAAAATCGTATGACCAATCAGCTGGCTTCTCTAGCGGGAAGAGACTATCTTTATCTCGATGCTTTTTGGCGCGTAAATCTCGGTATGTATATAATAATAAGTAATATTTATTACTATTTTTGTATATTACAAATATATTTTTTTAAATTTTTGTTTTACATTTGACTGCAGATTAAACTTTTGGACAAAATAATTCAAAAGGAAATCAAATCTCAACCAAACGGATTAATACAAAAGGCAAGAATTAGATGTATATTGTATAATATAATGTCTTTGATTGGTTTGTATGTTTGAATGCCTTGGTTATCGCATGTTTGAGCTAGACAAGTACAGTACAATAGTGTTATTTAACTAGTTAAAAGGTCATGGGTCAAGCATGGAAAAAGCCTTTTACTGTATAATTGGGCAGTAAATTATTCACTCTTACAGTCCCAATCAACACGCACACCATGTATTGTTAAATAATTAATTGAAAGAATAGTCGTTATTTTAAGAAAATAACCCTTTGTAAATACACATGCTGATTAGTTTAAAATTTTAGGTTTCTATAACTCGATAGAAACACAGATGGTGCCATCAAAGAGAATTTAAATTTTCATGATCAATTGGAAGTACATGAATTGTTTTCTTTGTTTTAATTGCCGAGGTTTCTAAAAGAAATTACAGAAACGTGACTCGTCTATGTGTTTCTATCAAGCTGTAGAAACAAGTCTCTTGAAAGTTTGGGAGAACTCGAAAAAGCTGTGGAAACACTTGCCTGTCGGCTGATATTTCCACAGAATTTCTTGTTCTCTTAAACATCCTTTGGTGTTTGTATAACTTGATAGAAACACAGCATCTTGTTAAATATTAATAATATTTTTTTAATATTTAAATGGTTATAAAATTGCAGACCAGATCACAAAGTTCATCTGATGATTTAATGCTCTCTTGTGCACTCTGCCATGAAAAAATGAGGTCAGTTTAATTTTTTATTAACATTAAAGATTACTGAGTGAAATTATGTTTAATAAATGACAAATTTGAAGGGTTAAAAGCCTGACAGATTAAATGCAACTCAGCTTCTACAGTTGAACCTTTCTTAAAGGATATGAATTGCTAAGCATTCAATCTCTGGCCTCTCACAGGGTGGATGAACTTGCTACGCATTCCAAGGTGTGTTCATCAAAAGATAAACAGGGAAAACCACCAACAACGTAAGTTTTAAGGCAGTCTTCTATTAATAATATCCTGATTATATAAAATGAGTGCTTGATAAGTTTGCATCCTGTGAATGTCTGATGATTGAATTATTTACTAGATTATGATATGCATAAACTAACTACATGTTCAAAACAGTAATTGTAATTTTATTTTCAGTCCAACAACACCAGGTACAGACTTGCTTCGTGTAACAGTGACATGTTCTGAAACAGATGAGAAAAATGCCACATTTAAAGTCGTAACAAAGGTGAGAAATTGGTAATAACCCTGCTGCCAGTTGTATACAGTCTTTAAATGTCTTTTAGAAAGAAGTTTTGAAACATAAATGACATGTCCTAGAAAAAAATTCTTATTATTGACGATCATTTTATTAGCCTTGATTTCTTCTTATTTACATTGCACAGACTTAGAGACACTACAAAAAGCACTGAGTATAGAATTGTTAGCTATTTGCTAGAACTGAGAACTGTACTTAAAAATGTTCCCTTCCAATTTAATTAATTTAATTTAATTAGTAATAAAACAAAATAACAATGAAATTCAAATATTACTGCCACTTGGAATGAGTCACCAAACTGTTGTGTCATATTTTCACATGAAGACAACTCAAGAAAACTTTAAGTTCTCTGACTACGAGGTGCACCGCAGTGAAGGTGATTTTGAGTGGCTTCAGTCAGCATTAGAGGAAGCTTGCCCTGAAAGAGTCATCCCTCCTTTGGTGTCGCACTCTTCATTACATGGTAAATACTCTTTATAAAGATAGAAAATAAGAAACTCTCTGTGTTACATGGTCAGAGTGTCATCAAATGTACAGTTTGCCAGACTTTGATAGGCCAGTAATAATTAATTGAAAATAAGTGAATCTATTGAATTTGATTTCAGGAAAAATGAGAGAAGTTCAAAGATTTTTAACAAGAATTTGTGCTCACAAGGTAGAGTTTGCCACTGTTTATTTGTTTATGAAATTGATGCATTAGATTATGGCCATTTTATCATTAATAAATTGCAATACATCTTATAGACAGGAAAACATTTATTCTGACCAAGTCTTTGTCTCTTTTCAGGTTTTGAGAAAACATCATCTTCTGAACTTGTTTTTAACTGGTGAGGGTCAGGTGAGGCATTCTTTTGATGTAATAATTAGGCATGGATCTAGGATAAATGGTAACTGATTTCTGAAATACATGTAACAAGGAGCCAAAGGAGCAAGCTTCTCAAGAGATCTGAGGCCATGCACCCCCTCAAATTGTTTTGGATTTCAATATATACTATAAAATTCAAAACATTTTCACAATTTAGTTAGCCATGAAGAAGCACCCCTCTACTAATTTAGGACACTTACGATTTTTCAGTGTTAGGGACGCTTAACTCTTAAAGGGGCCCTTTCCTGGGTTTCTAAGTCATTCTCAAAAATCTGAGTGATTTTTGTAAAAACAGAGAAAACTAGTTTGGATCTGCTAATTAGGAGGCCTTGAATATTGCTTACAGGACATGCAAAGAGCTAAAGAGGAACTTGAAAAGAAAAAAAGAAAAGTCAATTCAACAGCTAACAAAGCTTTGAAGCAGGAAGCCTGTGATCAGAATGCTCCCGTCATCAAGTGCCAGGTTAGTTAATTTACTGTGTTCAACTACATTTTAATAAACTCAGAATCGACAGGTTTTGGTAAAAAAAACGTAATATTTAAAATAATAGGTTATTGGTTTGATTATGCTAGTACTAGAAGACAACTTGGTAAGTGACTATAGGATCTTTAACATACTTTTAGACACAAAACTACACAAGAATGGCTTAAAATTCAGAGCCTTGCATTTCCACCATGTCTCCAATTTAAACTGTGATTTTCTTTCTTTGATATTGATAGATTTCATGGTCCACCCTTGGTGACAGTATTCATAATTTCACAGTTGATTTAACTTTTTCTGACTCATTCTATTACAGAGATACTTGGAGCAGTTTGCAACAAACCTTGATGGCTTGATTACACACCTACAGGATTGTTTAAACAAGAACACAATAGGTACACAACAGCTGTGTCGACAGTATTCTATTATTTTTAGGTATCTCATGTTTTATGGGTTGATTGATACATGTCAATGCATTTTCACACTAATTTACAAATAACAAAATTAATTGTAAGACTCTATCATTTTCAGATGGTCCTGGTGTTTGGTTCAAATCCATGGCGGACTTCGAGCCTGCAGAAACATACTTGAAGGTACATTTACAGCGGTTGTATGTTAAAAAAAGTTAATATTATTTAGTTATGATATTTTTGGAATCCCAACAATGTGATGCTATTTTCATATCTTGTGTATAAATTTGTTATTTTTCAGGTGGCTACAGCAGCCCTCAGTAAAATTTGTATTGAGTTGGAAAATAACCGAGTGAGTGGAAAGACAATAACAACAACAACAACTACAACAACAATAATAATAATAATAGTAATGTAATAATTATAATAATAATAATAAAATAATAGTTTTTTAGTTACTAATAGTAATGATAATAAATATGATTATTATAATTATTTAATAATAACTATAATCAATAAGAAATAATCTTTATTGAGCTCATTCAAATTCTTCACTAATAAAAACTTTGCGTGATAATTATTTACAGCACAAACCTGTTTACAGCAATATTATTCTAAAAAAAGATTATAGTTGTAATAAATTATTTTGACTAATAAGTCATTGCAACAGGAAGCAAAATGTAGTCTATAAAAAATTTTTATATTCATTATATAATAATACCAAATTTTATTACCTCCTTCTTATTTATTTTAAAATTTCCTTTATTTGTGACATTTTTATAACAAAGTTAATTAAAAGTTGTTTTATTAGTAACACTGTGCACTGTGTACAAAATATGTTCTCCGTGTTTCTATCAAGTTGAAGCTTTTTTGAGTTTCCCAAACTTTCATGAGTGTTTCTATAACTCAATAGAAACACAGAGAACATGTTTTCTATTTGCCCATCAAAATGTAAATTCTCTTCACTCACACCATAATTAATAATTGTGATAACTTGTTCTCACTTATTTTAATTTTTTGGATAATAATTGTTTTTATTTGTAATTCTAGGAAACAGCAGAAGAGAAACTTATAGTGAATGATTTGAAGAGTGTTTACCACTATGTGAAGAGTGCTGGGGTATGTCCTTAACAATTATTTCAATTTGTTGTGTTTTGGTGTTCTTTCAAAGTACTGGCCAGGAAAACGTGTCGACAAAATGACAAAATGGATGGATTATGCAATCATGGGCGTTGAAAATTTGTAATGGATCAAGGAAAATAATTAGTATACAGCCATGAAAATTTGGCTGTATTTCTGAGGCAGGGTCAAATATCATGACTGGTCTTAAATGACATAAATAATTTAACTTGTAACAATTTTTCTTAAATAAACATCAATATCGGTATCTAGATTTCAATCTGTACATACAATACTAACAATGGAAAGATGACCATAGCTGGTCAGGTGTGAGTGACCATATCAACAGGGTGAAATTATAAAGGATAATATTAATAATAATAATAATATTTAATATTTATATTGCGCATTTTCTATAAAATAATCAAATGCGCAGGATTATATAGCTTGGGATTTTAAATTGTCGCTCTTGGCCGCATTAATGGAGTGGCAGCACTAACGGGGTTTTCTTTTAAGAAAATGTACAGGCATTTTGCCGGGACAAAAATGTGGATCATAATAACAAGGTGACTGTAAGGCAGGGTTCCACAATATGTCTCTCACTAGTGACTTCAGATGGCACGACACGTATTGAATCCAAGTCAAGATTCTCATCTGCTTAATTTTAAAGGGACTCCTTCAAAGAGTGCAGACTGCAGTGGAAACATTCATATACTGGGATGAAGAAGTCAGAACTTATGAACAGAGGGAGGTCTGTGAACAAAAATATTTCTTCATTCATTACCAATAGACTGGTAACCAGGAAGGTGATGTCATCAAGTCATCAACTTAGGGAAAAATACTAAATTTTAATTTTACAGAACAAAACTAAGTAGCAGTTGTTATTTGCTACAGGTTACCATGTTGGATTCTTGTTTCCTGAGTGGTGCTTATTTAATTCTTACTAGGCTTGTGTTGCACGTTGTTGGGCAAGATACTTAACTCTGTTGTTATTTCTCTCCAGCTTGGTGTACAATCATCGTCAATGCCACACATTTTCAGAGAATTATCTTACAAAATGCTGCACAATCATCTACATGTATAATAAACTAGCATACCATCCCTGGGATTAGTGATGCTTCAGTCCTTCAGTCCCTTCATGCTACATGTATGAATATCAGAGTTTAGCACTTGCATAATAGACCATCTATGCTTCTAGTCATACTAAGCTAAGGAAATCCTCGCTTTTGATAATGTAAATAGTAGTCAGTAAACAGCTGTGAGCTAGATCTCTCTCACGGACCACCTCACAGTAATGTGGCGTCAGTTAAATATTAATGAAGAGGTCAAAGGCTGGTCTTTATATTAATGCGAACCTTGTAAAGTAATGACAGCAGTGATTGCCCTTTAAAAATAATGCGTCTCTTAAATTGCAGAAGCCATCTTCAGAGGACAGTACAGATAACAGCTGTGATCAAACACAAAAGTGGGCTGTGGTGAGTTGTACCTTGTCTGGACTTTCTTTCACAAGGGAGAGAAATTTGGATGTTTTGGAGTTCTGGCCAGAACTCAAATGAAAATGCACCATAGAGGAAGTCCTCTGTCTCAATATGTACTAAATGATTTGCTGAACCTTGCCCTGGCCTGTAATCAAGAATACTGTTTTATTACTGAAAGTGATAATCAAGTTATCATTATTAATATGGTTCAAAGCACCGACATTGTTTAAACGAGATTGTTGTTTTCTCTTTGTATTAAATTTTAGACCTACATTTACCTTTCTCTAATTTCAGGCAAATTCTAACTGTGCAGATGCCAAAACAAGCCTTGAATTTCTTTGCAAAGACTTATCATCTGAGCTAGCACACTTCGACTGGAGAAAAGAAGTGGAATTACGGGAAATATTGATTGAATACTCGGCACTCAGATCAGAACACTTTGAAAAGGTATCTGCTTGTAAAATTGTTGATTAGTATTTATCTGAACAGAATCATTAACTGCAGCCAACCAGATGTAGGTAAGGTAAAGTTAAAGTCTGCATATGAGCCTAAGTGGTCCATCAGGCCGGAGCTTATCCCGGTTTCTGGAGCACTAAGTGACTAGGAATATTTCTACTCCCCCTGGATGGGGTGCTAGTCCATCACAGGGTTACATCCAGCATTAAAATTGCAGGTGCCCATTTATACACCTGCTTGGAGAGAGGCACTGTGAGAGTCAAGTGTCTTGCCCAAGAACACAACACATGTCCCCGGCCAGGGCTCGACCCTGGACCACTCAATCCGGGGTCAAGCTCACTAATCATTAGGCCACCGCGCCTCCCAACTAGATGCAGTTACAATTATATTCATAGCGGTTTTCCATTGCAGGTCCAAAGTAAATGGTTTGGTGTCAAACTCATGGTGGAAGGACCAATAGCTGCCGAGGTACGAGCAATCAAGTGCATGGAGGATTCCTGATAAAAGAAAATATAAAATGATAGCACGTAACTGACTTGTCTGGCATCCAGATTGATTTGAGTCCTCTTCTCAAGTTCCACATCGGCAGAAGGGAAATAAGAAATAATTATTAAAATTATTGCAGTAATAATATATGCAATGCACTTTAATCTATTAATATAATTATAAAATTAATACATAAAAATAATTTAAATGTAAACAAGCATGTTTGAATACATGTATGTAGCACACACATTTATTATGTCAAGTGATTGTGGAGTGTGACCAAACTTAAAATGAAATGACTTTCTTTTTACTTGCTCCTTCCCAAGTAGAAGAAAACTATTTAAAGATGTTCGCCTGAGGTAATTTACCTCTGTCAGATCATGCACAATGGAAGCCTTTATAGAAGTAGAATTCATATCAACTTCCAGAATTCTTGATACATGGAGAACTACTGTTGTTTTACAATGAAGAGTCATGCTTTGTCAATAAACATGGCTCTTGAATAGAATGCAAGAAAATCAATGATAGTTTGCTTCTTATGATATTACTGTCATTATAGGTGTTGCAGTGTCGTCCAGGCATTCAGTAAGCAGGGCCCTAGCTATAAGAATATTCTTACTGAGGCGATATCCAAGTTATTATCCTTGGGATTAAGGGCATTTATGATCTCTATAAACAAAAAAAAAATTACCGAGGCAAGCGCTCAAGTTTGCCTGCTACAAGCTACAGCCCTGGTTAATTGGCTCACGCAGACTGTTTGTTTTTATCATAACAGCCTGTGTGTCCATTCATATAGGGGTAGCAAGTGAGAGAGAAGCCAAATACTCTGCAAGTTTGTTATTGGTAGTAGTTTAAAAAATGGGAATTATTTGTACCTACACTGTACAGTTTCAAATGAATTTAACGACCCAAATTTATATTAAATAATATATTTACAAGCAGTAGTATTTTACATAATTTTAATTATTACATATAAAATGAATAAATTCTGCAGTTTTTCACTTTTCCATTAAATAATTAGTTTTTTAATCCATCCCTTATCTTTTAGATAATTTGAAGTATCAGTATGTAAAACAAGATAGTAAGTTTAATTTTGTAGTATTGATTTCAATTAATTTTGTTAGAAAAACTTTAATATCACTCTCGACATTGTGTATGTATGAAGTATAAATTCATTATTACTGGTAACTGTCTTTTTTTTAATTTCTCTGTACTTAGCAAGTCCATCACCAAATTAATCAGGAATGTATTTGAAGTCATCTCTCATGATGATTTAAATGTATTAACAAACAAGCGCTAATTGCACACTAATAGTTTGTTTTCTGTGTGATTGGCGGAACAGTACTGAATGCCACAAGATTGGTGGAGAATAACGACTTATTGCTGAAAAAAATGAGTTAACTAATTAAATTTATTTATCACCATATCATGTGGCATAAATTTCACTATATAAGCTCACAAAGTTTCACGATCAAAATAAAAGCCCACAAAACACTAGTATCAATTTGTGTGGTAACTAGTTACTGGTTTTATTAAGCGCTGCAACCCTAATATAATGAGCAATTCCTGGTGTAGCTAGCATAGTCTTGTTCACTTTGCTGAAAATGTGCGCATGATTAGCAAGAGAAGTGCAGTAAAATTCCTCCTAGTTGCACTATCATCGTCTAACTCCTACAATTATGTTGAGTCACAGAGATGATGCAGTGTTTCAGTGAAGTTTTTTTAAAGTAGAAGTTTATTTAAAGTTACATAATAGGCCAATTTTGATATTTTATTCAAAATTCTAACTTGGCTCCAAGGCTCAGGGGAATTAAAGAAAAGAAATTTAATTATTCATCCCTCAACCTCAATGTGATTTGTTTTTCATTCCTCCAAGCTTCTGAGCCAAGTTGCAATTTATTGAAAATGGCTTATTTTTTTCTTTGAAAGGAGGCCCAAAGGTTGCCATTGCCTAGTTAGTGCAGGAACTGGCAGCATCAGGTGAAGGTTAGAAAGGGAAGTCTTCCTCTCTTTAGAAAGGCGTCTGGAGGCACACCTCCCATGCAGGAAATTTCTGTGAGTTTGACGCTTCACTGATAGCCTGCAATGGAGGCGTACTTTGGCCAGCGAGTGCATCTTCATCAAACAAGTGACATCTTAGATTAAAAGTTAGAAGAGGCTTGGTGAGAGACAGAAACTCCCCCCTTAATTTTCCACTTTTTGTTAACCAACATGGTGGCGATCTACTCGATCGTGCTACATTCGTGAACGCATGGGAAACACCTGCACTACAGGCTGCTTCTGATGACAGTCCTTTTTGTGCAAGGCCTGTAGGGCCTGAGTCTCGTAGGCTGAGACTAACCATAGCTGCCAGAATGTGATTATTCTGTTGTCAATTAACTGGCTTAATGTCTGACATAAAATATATACCCGGTAATATTTAGTATATTACAATCAAAGCAGCTGGTATGATTAAATACTTCGAACCTTAGAAACAAGCCACCAGGTTGTGCTGCACTATCTTTTATTTTCATTTTTAATGTAACCCATGAGCCCCAAATCTGTGAGCTGGGTCAAAGCAATGTCACTCCACCCGGCATTAGCTGCTGGGCTGGCTGGGCTGGGATGCATTATTGAAAAAATTTCAACTTCAGTGTCAATTAAAGCTTTTCGAGCTCTTTCCTCTGCAAACTTTCCAACTCCCACAACAATCTTAACACCAGTTAACTTCACAACATCTGCAAGAGACTTATCACAAAGTTCAAGCAATTGCTGTCTTTGACCTTTGGGCAGCTGAGGAGGAGTGATGTTTTTGCCACTTGATGTCATGAACACAAGGGGACAATAGTTGTGAATGTAACATTGGTGAAAAAAATTCTCAGGTGATTTGCTGTGTTCTTTGAAGAAACCCCAAAGCCGCCCACCACTGACTTCAGCTCTTGTACAGTCGAGGCCATGAATAAGTCTTTTTGGATGTTCTCTAGTAGGTTTACTGACACATCCTTTAATCTTAAGCCAGTCCTTGACATGTGCTGTATCTCCAAAAGGAACCTGTTAAAGAAATAATGTCATAGTTTAGTACTCCCTCCTATCAGCAACTAGCGTCTATGAGTAAGCATGAATCTTGGACTACATGTATGACAATCCCATGAAGGATATGGTTTTCATAAAAAGTTTGAACTTTTTATGGAACACTCCTCCATACAAATGCTGCTTTCTGTAACCTCTGTATGTAATGCCCCCCCCCCCCCAAAAAAAAAAAAAAAAAAGAAAAACTCATGTTACCTACTGACTGACAAGGTCTAAAATGTGAGTGGGGTGGGAAGTGGGGGAGACTTGAACACAGGAAAGTGGTGGGGGGGGATGGGGAGTGGTGTGGGAAGTGGCATGTGACGGTTGTTCTCATCAGACTTAATAGAACTCACAATCTCATTTCTTATCGAATGAAATTGTGCAGTGAATTTTCGAAATCAGCACAGCCTTGGGCTGATAATCCCTACCTCGACCTTGATTATTCTGGATGTCAAAAAGACCTTATCCAATAATTGTTTAATACAGAAATGTTGAATGCCAAACAGAGCAAAGTTAGTTTACCCCGTTTTGTGCCATTCCGAATGGACCAGGATTCATTCCCAAGAAGAGGACATTTTGTCCAACCTTGCAGTATTTTCTAACGAAATCTTCATGGGTTTCTTTGGCATACTCAAGTGGATTATAAACGAGCGATACCGGAGAAGTAAAAGTGAGCGAAGACAGTTCTTGACACAAGTCTCCTTCAAGCTTCAACAGTTTCTCGCAGATGTTACTCTCAGGTTCTGTTTTCCTCCTTTTACATATTACGGATGTAGTTGAATCAAGTCTATGTTCACCACTATCATAACTGGCCGCCATGTTTGGTTGGTTTGTGTACAAGTCCAAATAAGGAGAAGGGAATGTTACTTTTTCGAACACGTGGTCAAGTCTAATTAACGTTTTGCGTCCGCCATTGAAGCAGGCGAGCTTCGGAAGAAGATCACAGGAAAATCATGTCTTCTTCAGAACCTGAACAACTTCGAAAAATCTTCGTTGGTGGCCTTAACCGTCGAACAACTGAAGAAACTTTAAAGGAGTATTTTTCATCATGGGGAAATAT
>OMLO01005198.1_pt1 | contig 10908 bp, 9 predicted proteins | sample 1674811 | NCBI WGS metagenome assembly OMLO01 (sample SAMN06265003, study PRJEB25207) | coral metagenome | isolation source: Coral host | place: Mexico:La Bocana,Puerto Morelos, Mexico | collected 2008-11-13 | reverse complement strand
CGAGACTTGTCCAACTTCAGCAATGGACGATTGCAGTAATTCTTCAAGACGTTATTAATTATTAACAAATGATGTCTGTAACAGCGGGGATAATGCAGAATCGAGGCTCGTTATAAGCTGGGAGCATAAAGGTTATTCAAACAAAAAATACAAACAACAGATAGTTTTGATGAAGGTGCCAATGTAGTCGCTTGTTTTGTTTTAGTTTTTCTAACAGAGGGAAACAGGTGCAAGAGATCACGGATGTGAAAATAAATCAATACCATCTACTTCGGCAAAGAAAATTTGTTCATGATAAGGAAAAGAAAAATATCTCTCAACACAGTTTTCCAAAATAGTTCGTTTAGTTTACCATGGGAAACAAACAGGCAGCTTTCACGGAAGATCAGCTCGAAGACTATCAGGTTTTCAATTTTTAATAATTTCTCACGACCTGAAATTTTTTTCTTCTATCGTTGTTCTTAATTGATCGACATTTTCTTTTTTTCTGTTTAGGATTGCACTTACTTCAATCGAAATGATATTTTAAGGTAGGGGTTTCCGGCGTTTCAACTCCAGTATCTATTAAATGTTTTCAATTCTTTACTGTCATTATTTCAACTTTTTTGTTTGTAGAAAGCTTCACGTATTTCAAGAGGTAGACCTCAGGATCAAATAGAATCGCATTTTTAAATTGGGGCACCAATTTCTAGCACAACGAGATTTTGTGTAAAACTTTAATAACATATTTAGCTGCTTTTTTAGGCGGGCCCAAACATTATTTGGCAACCTCATTCGCTTTTTCTCCTCTGCGTCCCGTCGTCAGAGGGAAAAGAACCTGGAAACGAGGTTAATTATTTGGTTTGATAATGCATGACATCCGAGCATCCCACAACATTTTGTAGCTGTCAAGGATGGAAATGAGTTACAATACGGACAAAAATATATGGTAAACTAACGCTTATAAAATCCTGGGCTAATACAACTTCCTAAGGGTTTTTAGAAGGGCTTGATTTGTTGATTTAGCCAAGCCTAAGCCTAAGCCTCGGGCTTGGGGGGGGGGGGAGGGGGAACGGAAGCGCGCGAGGAAAGAGAAGCTAAAAGAGAAGAGAGGCCCTTCCCTCTTCTCATTGTTCCCCACGCGCACTCCCAAACCCAACGTAATTAATTGTTGAGCCTCTGCAGGGGAGAGAGCTATTAGCTGGAATATGGCCGCTATCTTGCGCGACTCCGTCGCCGTCTTCGTCGTCGTGCGTATGTGCCCACGAGCAATACCGCTAGTCATGATCACCACGAGAAAATCAATTCATTGGTTTCCTCTGCTTTCCTATATGGATATGGAGCTCCGCTATAAACAGAGGGGCTTATATCCGAGGGTTCTTATAATCGGAATAGCAAATATCTTTTTGAAAAGAGCTATAGCTGTAGAAATAATAAATATAATTCAAAAGAAGGAAAGCTAGAGGGGGGCTTATACAGGCCGGAGGTGCTTATAGCCGGGGGTATTTTTTTATTTACAAGTAGATGGGCCTAAATCCGGGGTTCTTTTAAGCGGGGATGGGACACATAAGTGGCAGTTTACGGGATGCAAATCCGCAGCAAACATTCAGTCAAAGTTCGAGTTCCTAACTTCATTTATAAGATATGTGATGAGATATAGACAAGAATTTAATAAGTTAGTACCAGCACTTGCTTCTGTTAGTATATAATGGTCATAAACTTGCAAGCTTCCTCAGTATTCATTTAAAGTTTCAATAATGGGACTCTAGAAAAATAAAGATCTGCGCCTGGCACTAACAGAGCATGGGAACTGAACAGGAATCAATCCCTTAAGATAATCACGCTATTGTCAGAGAGGAATGAAAAGTTAGACGGGTTTATCCCTCATATAGGCCAAGGTGATTTTCACATTACTCCTATTTTGTAAATCCCGGAAAAGTCCAGAAAAAGGTTATCCTGTGAAACGATTTTTTATCGCGTGGACAGTACACATTTTCGCCCTCACAACATATATACGCCTATCTACGCAACGCGCGTAGTAACACGATTGTTGGGAGAACTGGGCACAACCTCTAAATATAACCTTGGAAATAAGGCCTACATGGGGAATTAGCTATCTTATCCCTCAGCGTCTCTGAGCTACTGGTTTTATTTATCTTTAGAATTCATCAAAGATACAGAGACTTGAACACAGACCTTATACCTGAGGACTTTACGGAACTGGATGTTCAGCCAAAGTTGAAGTATAAGCTTCTTCAACAGCTTCCAGAATTAAAAGTAAGGCAAACTTAAAACCATCAATAGCACTTATACAAGCGCTAATTCTACACAAAGCTAAAACCAATCGTTTCTTTGGGGTCGCAACTTAGTTTTACCGCCTTTGGCGACATATCTCTGTAAGTTATGACTTTTGCTTTGTTTAGGTTTTGTCTGCAAATGCCTCTTCCCGTGAAACAATCACGGGACTAGTACTTAGACTTACAGGCCATAAGTTAAGTTGCGAAAAGCTCTAAAGGACCCTGCGGAGGAAAGCATCTCAGAAATTCTAAGAAGAAAAGAAGACGCAATTTTGCATGTGTCTGGTCTCTGGCTGTTACCAAACGTTGAACTTCGCCAAAAATCATTCCTGTTACATTCATAAGCATAGCTTCAGTAGTATTTTTTGACTGACATTTATTAGGACTGAAAAGCCGAGTATCACTTATAACTGTGTCACCCAGATAGTCCGTACTCACGTCTTGTTTTCTGTTTTCTGGAGGAAAATCCGTTTAAACGACGAATTTGTGAAGTTTTTTCACCTGACGGAGACGGCAGCTTGACATTTGACGATTTCCTCAACATGATGTCAGTACTGAGCGAGTCTGTAAGTTTGTTTTGCACGGTTTCTTGCTTACGGCAGTTTTTCATCTGCGGGTCGTAAACAATCCGTAATTACTTTAATGGATTTCCCTTTTCTGAGCCTTGGGATTGGTTAAAAAAAAATTATACGTCACTTATGCAGCCAATCACATGCAAAACCACTACCATTTTTCCATTGGTTTATTTTTGTACGTTATTTTTGATGGTTTTCACGGATTTCTCGAGATCTACCATGGTTCGTCTCTGATAATGAGTTGTTGAATCAGTGTAGAGCTACGAACGATAATGAAAAGATTTTGATCTTGATCTGATCTTTACCTAGGCCCCCAGAGAACTCAAAGCAAGATACGCATTCAAGATATTTGGTAAAGTTCCTAAATGACTCGTTGTTCCACTATTTGTTTATAATACACTGTGAAGACCTTACCTCATTGGATAGCTAGTGGATCTGTAGCTTATGTTGCTGTGTTATGTATTCGCCACACCCACCTGGTCAATCCGCTCCCACTACTGACGCAGCATGTTCGCGATTACGTTTGGAACGGCCTGTTCTCACATATGTTTATATTTATTTGTTCTCATTCTTTATTTCTGCTCTCTCCGTATATCAAGACTTTGATCAGGACGACTACCTCGGCAAGGAAGATCTCAAGCAAACGTTGCGAGCCATCACTGCTAATGAACTTACAGATGAAGAAATGGAGTTTGTCTCTGACAAGGTATAGTCACTAGAATTTTTTTTTTTACATATTCGAAAAGCTCATTTTAAGAGCTGTTTTCTTTCGACTCCACTTACACGTGCCCCAAGTTTTTCACCGATTGCAGGCTGTCTATATTTATGCTATGCCATAGAAACTTCATGCAGTCAGTCGGAATACAGGGCAAAGCCGTCGTATAGTCCAGGTATTACACCCAACATTCCCATCGTTTGCAGCGTGGATGCCGTGTTTTCCATGTTGTGTTGGCCACTGTAGTCCGGTATTTTCTACGTTACTAGATGGTATAACATAATTTTGCTCTGAAGACATGATTGATCAACGCAGTTATACATACAACGTATGTAGTTATGAAATTAAAGCCTGAAAAAATTCAGGCCTAAACGGTATTCGAACCTATGACCTTTGCGACTCCGGTGCAGTGCTCTACCAAGTGAGCTATCATTGTGAGTTCGTAATATATCCGTAGAAGATGAAAAATGCAAATGAATATATGAAAGTTCATATATTTGAACTGCTTAAGTTGTGTGTCAGAGAACTGTGATGATCTATAATAAATTCATATCTTTCTCCGCAGTTCAGATATATGATCCTTCACATATTCATCTGCATAATTAAACTCTCGTGATATACCATGGAATATCGTACTTGTTAATTGTATTTTCTTGGAATACACGCATAGAATACAACTCAAAGGCATTGCCTTGGGAAGAACTTTCAGAAGTGCCAAGAGAGGCGGATCTACCGTCTGATGGGGGTTCCACTCTCAACTGTAGCACCAAACCCTTCAGATGAATTTGCTTAGCTTCAAAGAAAAAGTAATTTCAATAATAACACGAGTTTAAAACTCTGACTGTACTCGATGTTATAAAAAAAAAACATAGCACAAAATATGTATGCATATGATTTTTTCCTTGTTTTTCAAGCTATTGGAGGAAGCAGACCTGGATGAAAATGGCTACTTGTCCTACGCAGAGTTTGAAAACGTTATTGCAAGATCGCCTGAATTCATGAAGTGAGTTCAACGGACCGATTACCCAGGGAATTGTTCTAAGCTTTTCGCTTCACCAGGCTCCAGCTCTTTCTACGTTGGAGGTGGATTTCCATAAAATCTTATGACTCAGCGGTCAACATCATTATTTTTTTTAATCGGCTGTTTCATTCTTGGAAAAATTTGAAGAAGAGCTTTCAGAGCTTTAGTAAATTTCTTTGCGACTACACAAACTCGGGAATTTACCTAATAAAAGCAACAAAACCCGAAAGGGTCGCGGACATGACACACGGATGAATTGTAAGACGGTCTCGGGCCATGCAAGAAGCCTAATGAAATTTTTTTCTCTTATTCCTTGCAGCAATTTCCACATCCATATATAAAGCTTGTCAAAACCATCGCGTGGAACCAAGAACAATTCCAACGTGAAGCGGACGTTGAATACTCTAGCTAGTGTATCGCGTTAGAACTCAGTGAAGAAAAACTTATCCCTCCATTTAGCAAAGAGCCTCATTTACCCTTTACCACTTGCCATGATAGATCGATATCCGTTTTATTAATTTATATAATTTAAGTCATATCAAGTAAACCTTAGCTCTGTGTATGTTAAACAACCACTTAAACTCTTCAGGTCAAAGCTTGTAGAAACCAAGTGGCATGGGTTTTATCCTGTACAGACTATATGTTTAGACTTTTCCGTTCAGTGCAAATAAACTGACTCACATGTCTGGTCTAATCTTCCATTGATTAGTTTTTCTGATATAATAATCAAAAAAACGGGAAATAGAGACTTTTCTATTAGTTCATGATTTATACAATCATGTCGCAGTTTTTCTCCTTATCGACCTTGTCTTCTAGAGCACCGTAGCGAGAAATCAAAACCAAACCCTTGACTGCTGTAGGTCTCAATGGCAATTCAATTGAGTCGACTCCACGGAACTCCCACACTCGTACTACCATCCCCGCCATGCAAAGCTGTTCATAATTCCCATTTCTCTAGCAGCTCCGGTTCTGTTAGAATCCGGAACTCTAGTCGACTTAGTGTTGCTAAGACGCTCCACAACGTCTTCAATAAGTTGCGCTCTTTCTTCTTTTGATAACTGCAGTTCATTTAGCCTTTTAGTTTTTTTATGATCCATAACATCAACTCTGATTCCAAAACGTCGCACTTCTCAATGCATTTTGCTTTGCGATTCCACACTCTTAAACAAACATCTAACAGCTTCACAATAATAATTCGACTTAATTATTATTTATTGCACAATAATTGCGAGAGCTGTAGTTATAACCAATTTAACGTCATAATGTTCTAATTTACATTTTCGAAAATAATTTATCTGCATAGATCCCATTGCCTTTTTTTGGCTTTTTTCTTTCATTTTTTTCATCCGCTCTCATTTTCTATTTTTAGGATCAATAAATGACGTCATTATTCAGTTTTGGTTTGCAAACAAATCGCGCTGATCCGCCATTTTGTTCGTTGACGAAAACAAGTTTTCTCCCAATTTCTAGGCATTGTAATCTTCAAAGTCACTCCAGCTGAACTTAAGCAGTTTCTAAGTATTGGCTCACAATATATTGTGGGTTAGGTTATCGAGTTTTTGAGCACTGGAGGAAGACTTCTTCATGCATCCGAGCGAGAGGACCCCCTTTGTCAGTTTCTTTGTGGAAAAATTTGGCGCCCAGAGTGGAAGAAAGCCCCGATACCATTCTTTTAGCAAGAAGCAGATTATAAGTTCTTGTAATAAGCAGGTGTTGCAACGACAAAGACTCTGTTAAGCCGATCAGAAGCGAAATTTGGTGAACAGGTAACGTCGAAAGATTCTCGTGACAAGAAAGCGAATATTCAAGGCGTAATTAAAGTCCAACCTGAAAGACGAAAATATGAAGCTTTTGGAAAACGCCCGATTGGATACGCTTAGTGCGGCCATTTCCAGAGACAAAGGAGACAGTCAAATCGATGGAAGGTAAAACATAATCTTTCTTTTTCGTTGTTGTTATCGCAGAGGCCTTGTCAGACAGCTGGGGTCCCCTTTCTCGGAAGTCCCGAAACGTTTTGGTACCCGGAGAGCCGTAGCAAAATCGTAAACTTAATGATTTTTACGTATTTTTAATATGACCAGAAGTTCCCTTCAATAACGAAGTTTCAGCTGTTTACATCACTCTGTTTTGAGATACAGATTAATTTAACTACGGTTTAGAAAAACAGACCAGATCATGAAAGGAAAGGAAAGCCTTCTGTATTTTACATGTAAACTTAAGCTGGCTATCAGTGAATAATTTCTTGTTTCCAGCAACACGAGATTTGAATTTTGGGAGCGATATCTCTTGTGAAAATAAATTAAAGTTAAGACTTTGCAAATATCCGGCTGTCATAATCAATTTTGTTCCTTTAACTGTCAAACTATTGCAGGCCCGCAATATTTCTTGAGAATGTGTTAATATTTATAATGTTATTGTCAGCAGTCGATTCTCTTTGTACCTCAAGTCGTTCAGTTAATGTCATAAGGATTAAAAAATGAAGTTTTCGGGAAGGTATTTGTATTATTTCAGAGTGATTTTCCTGATATTTTTGTTTCCCATTTAACAACTGTAATGATTCAATTTATAGACCTCCTTCCAATATTATATCCTTTCTCCTAAGTACTCCTCATTTTCTGATAAGCTTTCCTATTCCTTTAGCACATTTATTTATTCATCTTTTTTATTGGCTTATCCTATCATTCTTTAACTTTTAGAATAGAAAGTTACTCTTGCAAGATGGCTGGCAATGACAAGAAACTTTACAAAACCTTAAATGAAGGAAGTGCACCAAGTGAACTTCAGGCATTGTCACCACCTCAAACCACAAACTCAGGAAGCATATCACCCACCAACAGCAGCTACCCAGCAATCTTTGCCAATGCACGGCAAAGAACCTCAAGCACAGGAAGTCAAGAGGAAGCAGTGCTATGTGACACAATCAGCCGTAAGATGTTATTCTATCTGATTTCCACCCTTAATGCATCATTTAATCCAGACTACGACTTCAGTAATGTAAAGTCACATGAATTTTCTCGTGAACCAAATCTCCAGCTGGTTGTTGATGCGATCAATGGTAACTTGTCAGCAATCAATGGGGAAACGTTTGTTGCTCTAAAATCTGGATTGTGGGCTGCTATTGATGAAGAGATTAATCTGGTTGAATGTGAAATATACAGGTAACCATGTTTGATACTTACATCTACAGAGTTTTGCTGGGTAGAATTTTAAACAAATGTTTTAGAATGTTCTTTCTAATCTTTAATTTAATGCATGCTTAACAATATGAATGTAAAATTTTTATATGGTTTGTGGAATACATGGAATCAAGTGTTTTAAGCCTTTTCCCAGGGTCATTGTTTTGTTTTCTTGGGCAACACACTTTATTCTGACATTACCTTTCTCTGCCCAGTTGTACATGTATAAATGGGTATCAGTAAAATTTGGAGAGAGACTGAACTTAAGCACCAGCCTGATGGGCAACTAGGCTTGACTGCAGACTGTACAATGGAAACGCTTTTGTCTGGTCACCAATGGGCCACATAAAGCTGGTCACATTAATGGGGTTGCCATATTAAAGGGGTTCTTTAAATAAGAAAATGGCTGACTGAGCTTTTGTTTGGGCCAGAATGAAGAGGCCATAATAACGAGATGACCATATTAACAGGGTGGCCATGAGGTGAGGTTCCAGTATATATGAGGTAGACCTTAGTATTAAGATATTGTATGCTTACACAAAGACGAAACATTCATTGAGTAATGTTTTCTTTTTGTTGTGTTTAGTTATAACCCTGATCTTGATTCAGACCCGTATGGTGAAGAAGGAAGTCTCTGGTCCTTCAACTATTTCTTCTACAACAAGAAGATGAAGAGAATATTGTTCTTTACATGTAGGGCAACACGGTAAGTACATGACCAGAAACAAGATTATAGAAGATATAGCTGTTCTCCTTAGAATGATGCAGTGCTATTTTTGCTATTTGTGCATTGCAAATTCATTTCTATATAGTAGGAAAAAAATTTGAATCCAGTTGCCCTGTGGTCCAGTACATTTCAGTTTTAATAATATCACTTGCCAAATAAGCATACAATGTTTGTACCTTGTCAACCACATCATGTACTAGGTACTGTCTATGATCAGTGATAGACTATAAGTTCTATAACAGAGGATAAACGCAAGTATCCTCGGAATTGAAATTCCATTGTCATCCAAGCTTTCATCTCATTGTTTTGCTCATCTTGCAGTCTTAAGTTTTGAAATAGTTTTTGGTTGGAAATTATCACTAACAAGTCGACTGCAGAGGCTAATTTCACTTGCACACCAGACCACCAAACCCCATTTTCATGTGCCCAAGAGCAATATTTTTTCTTGCCCATGCAATGGGACCTGGATTTTTTCCTGCCCTGTTCAGAAGTCCCTTGGGGTACACAGTGTGTCTAATCTGAGTCGTTATTGGGGTACAATGTACAGTAATGTATTTGGTGTTGCTGGCTTTTGTAAATCACAACTAATTTAGTAATTAAGCTACAGTTTTCCTAATTCTTTCAGCAAGATTAATAATTTAGAGTTTTAAATTTCACTTGAAGAATGTACATCTCATGCCATTCAGGCCACTCATATCGGCATTTGTTTTCTATGAGAGTTTTTTAAAACTTGTCTTTCACCTTGAAAATTTGATTTTATATAATTTCAGATTTATATTTCAATAATGATTATTATATGCTAAAACCTTCTCTTTTTTTCAAGTGCACAATACCAGTCTGATGAAGATGAGCAGTTTGAAATGGAGCCAATGGATACAATGTTTGAGAAGTTATCTGCTAGCAGGTATAGTGTGCGTAGTTATTTGAATCATTCAAAGGGCAAGCACAATACAATGTAATATCTGTTCTTACTGTCTACTAACATGTAAATTGCAAGCCCAGAATTTTTTCAATAATTATTGCAGCATGACAACAGTTTGGCTTTTCCTAATGCAACAAGATCTGTCCATTTTGACCATTAAGCATGTGCGTCTACATGAAGTACAAGACGTATGTTCCATGTAATGTACATGTATCAACATGGACCGTTGTTAGTGAACGTACATTGTATTGTTCCTAATTTTTGTGCAAATACATTTTGCAAAATGTAAAAAGTAAATTTTGCAAGACTTAAAACAATTATTGTTTACCCACAAATTTAGCAAACAGTTACACTATAGTTTCAGATTTGGTGCTGCAGATTATGGTACTCCTGTACTTTTAATTTGTTTGAAACAATTTTCGTAAATTAGAGTACTTTACTTGCCATCAGGCAGGCAAAGAACAGAATCCACTATCCCAACTACAAAATTCACAAGTCCTTAGCTATCGGACAGAACTTCCTTTGCATGCAAACCAAGCACCCACTTTTTTCTGTTTTTCTATTGCAATGAATGTCCCTTGATAACTTAAAATTTGTTCTGTTATTTTAGCCGTGGTTGTGACCAGAAGTACAGTATTGTACTGCGTGAACACGGAAAGGACTGCTGAGATATTTCTACTAAACACTATCTTTTTTCTTTTGTGTAGGAATTCTCCAATACTTATATCTTAGATGGCACTGGTTAGCATCTGAACACCGTTGTCTCTAGATTAAGTTTGTACCATACTATAATTTAACTACTGTACATATTTTTATGAAGAGGATTGAATAGTGCTGGTGTTAACAGCCACTCTTTAAGCTGTGGCAATGTTTGAGATTTGTTTCAGAAAACGTTTATTCAGCTTGTTTTAATTACATACTCTTATCTTTACCTTATCATACTTTACCATACAGAATTTTACAAGGGTATTAATGAACATGTTAGCATTTATTATATCTGGTTGCCTGGATTTTATACACAACAGATTATTTGGTCACAAGAAAGAAGAAAAATTAGCTATTGACTACAGATATTTTCCCAATCAATCTAAAATAATTATCAATGAATATGCAATGTAACAAGTGCATGGATCCTTTCTTGTGTGTAAAGAGCAACTTTTTTGTTACATTAATGTTAGAGCATCTGCTGATAAAAAAAAAATTGGTATGCTTGTCAAACAGTGTTTAACTGAAGAATGCTATCTAGATGGTAATATACAGTGGTTCTTGAAGCACTTTGAATATTCAAGCTGTTTCAATACAAGGCTACAGACATGCTGTCATACACAATATGTTTTGATGGCACATGAGCATTACAAAGTGTCAACACTGTTGAAGCCAGCTATCCCTAGTTTGAGTTTGAGATAACCAAGTTAGCGATAGTCGGGTACAACTAAATGGAGAGTTCTGAACATTACCTGTAGTCTCTGTTTCTCCTTTCTTATATAGCATGAGAA
>OMLO01005197.1_pt1 | contig 10908 bp, 8 predicted proteins | sample 1674811 | NCBI WGS metagenome assembly OMLO01 (sample SAMN06265003, study PRJEB25207) | coral metagenome | isolation source: Coral host | place: Mexico:La Bocana,Puerto Morelos, Mexico | collected 2008-11-13 | reverse complement strand
GAATAATGGAATAACGGAAATTTTTGAGTCGGAATAATGGAATAATCAACATCACATTATTCCTCTTCCACCCCCGACCCCACCGACGCAGCACCACAGTTTCTTTAGAAACTTTCACCACTAAAATCCAGATGGATGACTGAAGACGTTGACTCGACGAAGTCTACACTAGAACTGAACAAACTTATGACATAGTTAGTCAGTAGAGGGGAACTATGCTTATTACTAGCAAGACGTGTTCGACAAAACATTACGCATTTCCCGAGTGGGTGTTACAGGAAATGGTACGTAGGAAACCAGAATTGATAGCTAAAACTAAATCTTATCAATGAAGGTGATAATCGTTAAAGAAATGCCGAAACACGAGCTAAATAATAGCGCAAAAAACAAACGAGAAAACATCACGTTTCAAACTTTCTCTGCACCGGTATCGCAGAGGTCATGGGTTCGAATCCCGTTCAGGACTGAATTTTCATAACTGCTCAAGTTGTGTGAATAACGGCGATGATCAACTATAAATTCATATCTTTCTCCGCAGTTCAGATATATGATCTTTCATATATTCATAGCTCGGCTCTATCACCAGCCGCTGTTCGGGAAAGGAGCCCGCGTTCTTCTCGGGGAGGGACTAACGAGAGAGCGTCGGAAATCGAGCCTAGTGACCAGCTCCCAGATGGCACTGCACCGGTGTCGCAGAGGTCATGGGTTCGAATCCCGTTTTGGTCTGAATTTTTTTCAGGCTTTAATTTCACAACTGCTCAAGTTGTGTGTATAACTGCGATTATCAACTATAAATTCATATCTTTCTCCGCAGTGCAAATATATGATCTTTCATATATTCATTTACATAAGTATGTTCTGTAATATGCAAAAATCTATTAGAAGAGACATTTGCAGTCCTTTTGAAAAATTACTGCCAATGCTTGTGGGATTTGCACAAACAATTTCCTCTAAATACTATATATTTGTATTTCATCTAAACTTGATTATAACAATTGGTGCTATTGTACTTTGCATACCCTACAAGACAAGAGACCATCACCTCATTTTCTCTTGCTACAAGATGAAGTAACCTCTCGATCCCTATAACTGATGAAAGGTGCACGTTTTCTAGATTGGAGGTATTATAAGACTGAACAGGACAGGGATTTCAAACCTTAACTGATTATTTATATCCAAGAAATTAAATCTAGAGGGGCCTCATTAGGTTTGTGAAAGGTGTTTCAAGCTAGAAGCTACATCTATATGAAAGGGAAGCCAGCTTTCCTGTCAAAAACACTACATAAAATAGATAGGGTTTTAACCTTGGGCCAGAGCCTCCTTATATAACACTTTGTTACTTCCCCCTTCCCCCTCGCCATGGACATAATTATATGAAAGAAATTTATAAATTATAAATAAGAAACATCCCTTTCACTTAGGGTTCAGATTCAAAACAAAACTGTCTGAAATGATTCTTATAAATATATTGAAGAAAATACTTTTCTTTCTATAGATTTCCCATTTACCACCAAGCTAAAATCAAATTGTTCATGTTTGATAAAAAAAAAAATCTTGGAGCCGACCGGCTCATACCTGCCAGAGCTTATCCCTGGTTTCTGTAGCATGAAGCAGCTAGGAGTATTTCTACTCAACCCCCTGGACAGGATGCTAGTCCATCGCAGGTCATTCCCCCGCAATTTGTTAGGTTTCCCCAACAATATGCTGGTACCCATTTATACTCCTCGGTGGAGAGAGGCACTGTGCGAGTTGAGTGTCTTGCCCAAGAACACAGCACGGTGTCCTCGGCCAGGGCTCAAACCCGGACCGCTTCCTCCGGGGACGAGTGCACTAACCATGAGGCCACCGCACCTCCCACACAAAGCTTGAAGTAAACAAGATTTTGCCAATATCCACATCCCCCTTAAGTGAAATTGGGCAAAATACTCAGCAATCTTAGCATTCTCAAGTTGATCGTCTAAAACATATGTTAAAATCATGTATCATAATTTTTGCATAATTGTATACAGCTGTTTCATACATGTTATGTTAGTTGAACAAGGACCATATCCAATTTACCTTGACCCAAAATGCAAAATCCAAAACCCAAAATGCTGACCCAGTAATACTAAAACTATACATAAATTATAACCAGCACCAGTGACCAGGTGTTAATTTTGGACTGCCTGGTGAATATAGTGAACTCTGATTTATGATTTCATTGTGTAACAGAATGTTGTTACTCTTTGACACTACCTTATGTACAAGTTAATAAAGTAACGGTGTTCCAGCTCCAATAAAAATTAATTATTCATTTAAAAATTGTTGAGCAGTCTGTGTAAATGACTTGTTATTTGATTTTTGTATTTCTTTTCTATTTCGAGCAGTCTGGGTTTGACCCTGGCAGGGAACATTATATTGTCATATTTAACATTGTACAACTGATTACTCATTGATTACTCATTGATTGCCAATTGATGTCATTGATCATCAATTAATTATGTCTGGAAATAGGTACTGGTGAATTTAGTATTGCCGATAATCTTGTGATGGACTAACATCCTCTCCAGGGGGTAGTAGAAATACTCCTAGTGGCTTCATGCTACAGAACCTGGGATAAGCGACAGCCTGATGGGCCACTTAGCTCATATGCAGACTTTAATTCAAGTTCCGTGTTTCTGTTTGCCTCTTTTTCAGATCGAGTTCTCGTGGAAAACATTTCACATGAAAATGACTTAAAATGAACAGGTGATATACATTTAGTTTTGCACAAAGACTCCACAGAGGCAGTCAACTTCAAATTGCCTCATTCAATCTTGAACTGGTACAAGGGGCGTTTGATTCTGTGTTGTATACATTTTTAACATGTTTCAATATCACATTTATTTATTAAATTAAATTGAATGTGTGCAAACCCACTGTAGCCTCGTTAAAACGATTTTCATGCATCAAAATAGAAATAGCTCCTTTCAGTCTCTAAGAAACTAGTTGAAAGAAATAAATGAATGTATAATATCTATGTTCATCCTCTATTTATAATAAAGACAATGCTTCATTCCTCAGACCTCTAGAAAACTCCATAGTGATCCAATTTTTCTCTCGTGTGAGCGATGTGTTCTTCATCATATAACTTCGAGGTTACCCACACGGTATGTTGTCCTTTTTAAGTGTTCCACGGACATATCGCCAATAAATAGATCATTCAAAATCAAAGTGACTTGTTGAGACCACGAGTTTGTAAGCTGCAGTAAAGTGATGGAAACTTGAACGGCGAAACAAGACAGAATCGAGTCGAAAAGCCAACCGCAGTTCCGTTCAAAATAGCGCAACGCAATCTCCCAGCGTGAGCTATAGCTACGGTCGGGTGTTTTTTCTTCGTTACTCAAGATATCCACACTGCTATTATAATCAAAATGATCAAAAAGTTCCTGTAGTACAAAGCAATGAGAGCAACGGCTATCATAAATCCGATAACAACGGCCAACTTCAGAAAGTGCCGTGGACGAAGTTGCAATTCCTCGTTGTCCAAGGTCGCCGGTTGACTGTTCCATCGCCTCGTCATAAGTTTATCAGCGTTAAAGATCTAATTCGAAAACAGTACAAAAAAAGGTTAACTTTTCCTTGCTTCTTTACCCATTCAAGACAAGCTCAACGAATAAAGAACGCACAAATATTTGATCATCCGTTCAACAGCTGTCGTAAGAGTCGTCGTATGATCAACCGGAAGTGGTACTTATCCGCTGACCGACTTTTTTCGTCATTTCCGGTGGGAAAGAATTTGATAGCCTGCCAACCTCGTTCCCAGGGTCCTTGGTTGCGGCTGGTCACGTGTCTATGTATATAAATCAAATCCGCACCGGGGGTGGGTCTTTGACTTAATTGTGTCAAACTGTCTATGGAGGGGAAAGTTGCTTTGCCTCACAGACGCTATTTTGAAAGTTAACAACTTATTTGTCAGAGATCCTGCCTGACCGGTGCTTCGTTTCTATCAGAAGTTCTATGAGTATGAGATGTTGATTGAGAGGGAAGTTTGCTTATTTTCACTACATTTTTAAATAACCGTCAACAGCCTGTTTCGGATTAGTTTAATCACGGCACAAGAATTAAATAATCGTCAAATTTTCGGCGGGATTCATTCAATTTTATGAGAAGCTAGTCTCTCGACCGAAAATTGTACTTACCGCTAAAAGGTTTGAAAAGAAAGCCGTTGGATTTTGCAAACGCGCGACCGATGTCGTTGTTGTCCTGTTCTTCAATAAATTTTTCACTGCAAGAGAATCGAATGACCGTCAAACTTTCAAATGGATGAATTCAATCAAATTCATAGTTAGTCTCTTGGGCAAACACTGGACGTATCAAACTCTAAACGAGTGCATGAATGCCATCGTTAATGTTGTGATTTTGCCGATCGAAAAATATAAATCAGCAAGCAGACGTGGTTGATATCAAGCTAGTGTTCTTCGTAAAATATTTTCGCCGCAAAGAAATGCGCTGACCGTTGTTTTGAACTTTACGAACTCTCGCATTAGTATGAGTTTTTTGCCCGCGCGGTTTTCGCGCGCTACTTCACGTGATTTTTAATTAGCCAATCGTGGCTCGCGCGTACATTTGAACTTCGCTTTTTTTTATTGGAGTTTGGAGCCTACAAATCATACAATTCTCAACAACCGTCAAACTGTCGATGAGTAATTCAATCAAAGTCAAAACTACCTTTGTAGGCGAATATATGACGTATAAAACTCTTACGGAACGAGTAAATACCTTCGTTGTGATTTTGCCGAATGATTTATAAAATAAAATTCACCGCGCTGTCCATCCAGTGGTGGTCGTCATTTCCAAGTTCTTTTCAAAATTTTTTCACTGTCACAAATTCCAAAGACTGTCCAACTATCGACGGGGAAAAATTCAGCTAAATACAACGCATTGAACTCCTATATCGAATTTGTCAATACCTTCGCTGTGATTTTTGCCGATCAACAACGCGAAGGTTACAAATTGCACTCACTACTGGGCTCAATAGGCAAGCGTGCTGAGACAAACTTTAACTTTCCAGCCCCTCCCTTCAATTACATCTCTGGAATCTGCAAAAATCTAGACCAGCCGCAACCAGGTAGGAAGAGATAGGACCCTGGGAACGAGGTTGAAAGCCTGCGAGCCTGCAGGGTAGCTGGCGGGAGTACGAGTGGGTGCGCGCGCGAAACTTTTTGTGGCGAAGCCGCTAATTCCCTCGCGGGCAAAGCCGAAGACGAATTCCCTGGACTCCTAGATTACCTAGACTCCTCCCCATTCTTCTCGCGACCTGTGCGGCTTTTGCACTCGCGTTCGCGCGAGTACCCACTCCCGCCGGCTACGCAGGCTACAGAAATGATTGCCATGTTAACAAGTAAGTACCTCCTAAGGTCATAACTACCTCATCCATGAGCAAAAACCGCGAGAAAAAAAGGACATTTTTTCCTCGCGGTTCATTTAGGGCGGGCGAACACCTGAAGTACTACCAATTCGACCACCAATTCCAAAATACTAAAAGTTTTGCAAGTCAAGTCACTATATTTGGAAGTTGTAAGCTAGCGCCCACCTCTCGTAAGCAACCGCGACCACTTTTATAGCTAAAAGTTTGTAATTTCCTTTGCTTTTTAATTTTAACCTCCCGTAAGGGACCTGTTGACAAATAATGGAGCGAAGAATGGATAATAAGGTGTGGTAACATTATCGTATTTCTGGCTAGTACAAGAAACGGAAATTTCTTGAAGGGAAGAATCAGATTTTTTTTCTCGAAATTGGCTTTTACATGAATAAAACATTGCATCAGCATTGGCGCATGGTCTCGGTAGATATCATATTCTAATGTGGAAAAATTTGGATCCATTATGGTCTAAGCTCTCGTAAGCGACCACATCCACTTGACATTTTGGCCCAGCCCCGGGCATTTTGGGTGGTCGCTTACGGGAGGTTCGACTGTATTTACTATTCGGTTTGCGCCGAATTGTTCCAAGACTAGGATATTTCTTAAACTAAAAAACCAAAATAATTTTTAGGATCGCTTGACATTGCTTTTGAAACATTTAATACTCTTAAGAAGCTTGAAAGAAGCTTTTAGTGAAAATTCGGTGAAATTTTCTGACTGCCGGGCATTTAGACACAGCGTTAACAAAAAATTAAACGTTCTCTGAAAGCTTCCTAGGATGCTATACAATTTCATGTTTTATAACAGCAAAAGACGCCTTTGATGAATGAGATTATGGGGCTATAATATCATGATATATTAAATGAGCTGCGTCAAGCATCACGAACGTTGAAGAGGTTTTCTTTTACATTTTCTATAAAATATTCCTTTAAAATAAGGTTAGCATTTGTAATTCGTAGTAGTGCTCGATCGTCCCTAGAGATTTCAATAGTTTCCTGATTCTTCTTCCTTTTTCGTTACCTCTTCAGACCACTTCAGCTCAACCTCGTTCCCAGGGACTTTTCCCTGGCTTGGGGGCGGGGCGCCCCGCCCCCAAGCCAGGGAAAAGACCCTGCGAACGAGGTTGTCTAAACACCAGTCAGTTTCTCTTTCTTTCCTCTTTGCCATCCCCTGGCTGGTAAGGGTCTATAAGGTATCTCGGTTGTCTGCCGAAAAGTCGCCCGTTTCCGGATCCGTTTCCGTTTCCTGGGTCTCTGTAAACTGTGGACCGGATGGCGGATGGAAAATGCGGATGGAAAATTGCGAACGACAATATGCGGATTATGAATTCCTTATAAGGGGGAATGAACTTACGATGTTTTCTTACAGTTTTACTTGTAAATAACCCAGGTCAGCTTATAGAATTTATGCCGAGAGAAGTCTATATGTTGTTTTTTTCATTCACAAAACAAATCCTAACATTTCTACGCCGGCCGAATGAAAAAAAAAAGAGAAGCCGGAAAAGCCTGGATCGAACAATGAGAGACAAGGCTTTCTTTTTATCATCAGGCTTCTTCTTTCATTACTGCATCGACGGATTGTCGACACTGTCTACTCCTAGGGAAATTCCGCTGCAGAAAACAGACAAATTAGATGCCACTACAGCAACCGATCGCGCCCCATGTACCCTAGTTGAAAAGTTTGCAAAGCGAAGGCCGGTGACCCTAGCGCAAGTGAAAGAGCACAGACTATGGAGTTTATATAGCGACGATTCCTTGGACAAAGTTACTGGTTGTTCTAACTTATATCCAACGGGTGCAGAGCGTCTTTATTGCTCCCCATTGTGCTCTGATACAGATTTCATGTAATTAAAATAGCGAATAAAATTGATATGAAAACGCTAAACATAGCACTGCACATTCTTTCCGGAGAACCCCATTAAAGTCCGCTGGAATTTTCAAAGACAAAATTAAATGAAAAACCTAATTTATAATTCATATAAAGCTCACCAAAAAGAGCAGTAATATAAAAAAATATTTTCAACGCCAGCTATGCATCAGAGTGCAAACCAACGGTATTCTAAGTGTCTGTGATGGTCGAACTCTCTGCGATACCTCTACCTCTACGAACTCACAAAGTGACCAGCTTCCAGATGGCTTAATAGCTCAGTCGGTAGAGCACTGTACCGGTATCGTAGAGGTCATGAGTTCGAATCCCGTTCGATAGTCCGTCTTCTGAGAAGAACCATCGTGGATACCTCTTCAAGACGGATGATCCGTCTGCTTGCCCGTATTTATACGCAGACGGATTATCAGAAGAGCTACCGTTTTTTGCCCAAGTTCGTCCCAAACGGATGATCCGGCTCCAGTATAAATCGGGATATCGATTGTAGTTAATTTCCCTCATCAGGATTCAGTTTATCATCCACACATTGTCATTCGCATTTTTCCACATCAGCATTTTTCCATCCGCCATCCGGTCCACAGTTTACAGACACCCCCGATTAATCATTTCTCAGCGACAGCGATCGTGTCTTGACTTTCAATTCTCTTACTTTGCTAAGGTTGTCCAAAAAAGTCTAATAACTTTAATTCACAATCGCTCACACTGTTTAATTGCGTTTCCGTTTTGTTTTCCTTTCTTCAACAGTCAGGTAAATGGATCGGCCCCAACTAAATCGGGATCTAGGTATTACTGAAAGCGTCGCCATGTTCCTCCATAAGACCTTTCGCTATGTACACGCCATCAGCTTTTAGTAGGAGTGTCTGGTGCTACTTAACCTATAGCTACTCAGCTACAAACTACAGTTATTAGAATGTTCTATATATATGAGGCTTGCCTTGGCTAACTTCTGTTTAGGTGACCTAAAGGAAGCTATTCAAATGGGTAAAAATGCGCTTGAAGTAATTAAGTAAATCAACTGGACACAAAGAATACCAAGGAAATGCTTGCAGAATCTTACTTTTTCTGTATTTTGAACAAGGTGAGTCTGGTAAGACAATCGAGTATCAAGAAAAAATGCTTGACATATTCAGGGCTACTGGAAGCAGTGCAAACTGGATAGAGGTTGTTTACTACATGACCTTGAGAATTATCTACAGCCTATCTATAGCAAATCGTATTTTGAGAAAGGACTTGAAATGAGTAAGGCTTTTGGTTTCAAAGAGGAAGAAAGGGCAATCTATTGTTACCCGTTGCTGGAGTGCATATGGCTCTTGGTCAGTTCGAAAAATCTATTGATTGTAACAATACAGCTCTTGAAATTTCCAAAGCTATTGGGAAGAGGGGCCAGTGTGATGGCACGGCCTATGCCCAACTTGGTATGGCTTATAACAGTCTTGGACAGAATGAGAAATCACTTCACTTTTTCAAGAAAGCTATTCAAGTCTTCAAGAAAACTGGCTGGGTAGAAGGACAAGGTGTACATTTCTGCAGCCTTGGCGCACTGTACGATGATCTGGCCCAGTATAACGAATCGATTAGTTGTCTTCAGGAAGCCCTTCGAATCTTTAAAACATATGACTCTCAACTAGGAGAACTTGCATGCTACATCAACCTTGGAATGGTGTTCAAGCCTATATGCCAATATATGAGACATCAATTAAAGTTCTTGAAGAAGCACTTGCTCTTTCCACATTAGGTGAATGGAAACGATTTGAAGCAGCGTGCTACCTCAATCTTGGCTGTGTTTTTTCCTGCACTGGCCAGCATGAGAGATCGATTGACTGCTTGAAAGAGGGACTCCGAATCTCAAAGGAAATTGGTGACAGACAAGGAGAAGGTGCTTCGTTAAACAACCTAGGGAATGTTTATTTGGCTATTGGCCAGTGGGACAAATCCATCGAATATGGCGAGAAAGGTCTTGTTTGCTTTAGATCATTGGGGAACAAGTTTGGTGAAACAGAAGCTTTCAACCATCTAGGCTCTACCTATTCTGCTATGGGCCAGTATGAGTCATCACTTGATTGTTTTTCGAAAGCTCTCGAGATTGGCAAAGAGGCTGGTAACAAATACAACGAGGCGAGGTCGTACGGTGGCATTGGAACTGTCGTTTGCTCTCTTGGGAACTATGAGTCTGAAGAAAATCTTAAGAAAAGCATTGAAGTTTTCCATGCAATTGGTGCAGAAAGACAAGAGGCATTTTCTTACGCAAACCTGGGTGTTACCTATCATGCATTACCTGTCATTACCAAGAAATCTGTTAAATGCCAGGAGAAAACACTTAGGATTTTCCGAGAGAATGGAAATAAGGGAGATGTGCAAGGTCCTCTCGCGATCGCCAGTTTGGGACTTCTTCATGCTGTTGAATTCCAAAGCTGTAAGCGGGCAACTGATTTTTTTACTGAGAGTATCCAAAGCCATCAGAATATACGAGGCACCTTGGAAGATGAATTGAAGCTTTGCCTAGATGACAAGCTCCACAGCATTCGTTCCCAAAAGATGCTGTGCTTTCTTCTAGTTGCCCAAGGGAAGACCGAGGACGCTCTTAGAGCAAGGGCGGGCTCGCGGGCTCGTAGACTTGATGACCACGAAGTACGGCATCAACGAAGAGGAGAGTCAAGAGGTGAACAAAACAACATTGAGGAGATTTTTTGAGAAGGAAGGAAAACAACTTTCGTTTTTTGGCCAAACTTTCTAGATGCCTTTACATTTGGTTTGTTAGGAGAAGCGGGAAGATGCATTTTAAGAAAACGTTCTTAAAAATGGATCCATGTCCAAATGCAGCAGATGTTTTTTTTCTCTGATGCTATGAAATCATATCCATCTTTTCTCAGTGGTCAGTAAAAAATTAAATGGAAAGATCGAGGATCGGTCTTTGTCAGCTCTATACAATGCCAAATCTTCCATCGTTTAGAAAATGAACTCAGAGCTAACAGAAGATCACAAGAGACCAGACACCGCGTCAGGACTGAGATCACCAGATCATCATGAGGTGTTACAGAATCATTCATTGTATAACATTATCTTTTCTTCTGTTTTGAATCTTATCAGGAAGGACCAGAGATCGTCATTGTTCCAGAGGGACCATTGTTTTTAGTGCCTTTTGCAGCATTGCAAGATGGAAGTGGAAAATACCTGTCGGAAACAGTGAGGATTCGTCTTGTCCTATCTCTAACGACAATCCAAATTTTCCAACACTCGTCGCCTGTCTATCACTCTAACACGCGCACTCGTTGTGGGAGATCCAAAGGTTGGTCGTGTAAAGGTTAATGGAAAAGTAACTAAGTTATGTCGATTACCCGGTGCTAACGAAGAGGCGGAAATGGTGTCAAGATTGTTACGAGTATCATCTCTTGTAGCAGAGAAAGCTAGCAAGGAAGAAGTAATGCGCAGAATCCAAGAAGTAGGTTTGGTGCACATTGCTGCTTATGGTGACGCGGAGAGAGGAGAAATAGCTTTAGCGCCAAACGTTTCTCACGGCACAAAAAAACGTCTTTGTCTTTTGTCAAAGGCGTCGTTAAAGGCGCGTGAAAGGCCACATTTGATTACCTTATGACAGTATTTGACGCCAGTCAAAGTTTAACTTTGACTACGCCTTTAGCCGC
>OMLO01005196.1_pt1 | contig 10909 bp, 9 predicted proteins | sample 1674811 | NCBI WGS metagenome assembly OMLO01 (sample SAMN06265003, study PRJEB25207) | coral metagenome | isolation source: Coral host | place: Mexico:La Bocana,Puerto Morelos, Mexico | collected 2008-11-13 | reverse complement strand
TTGTTGTTGTTGTTGTTGTTGTTGTTGTTGTTGTTGTTGTTGTTGTTGTTGTTGTTGTTGTTGTTGTTGTTGTTGTCATGTTGATGTCAAACTGCCTCAATCAAGTTTTTTTGTTGTACAAATCGCGGGTCTGACTTTTCGTTTTTTTTTTTCAAATACACCATCATCCTGTTTTTTTCAAAATGTGCTCCAGAGAATTCCGCAATAGGCCATTACTAGGAATTCAATAAAACACACACACACACACACCAAACCAATCATAATCTCGTCGATTTTCCAAGAGAATTCGATAGTTATCTAGGTGGTGGTTTCAACGATTTTGTGTTTATACCCCTACTTCGGGAAATGATGCAATTTGACCACTATTTTTCAGATGGGTTGAAACCACCAACTAGTTGTGTGTCCGGTTTCACAAATGGGACAACTTGTGTGAGTTTAGATTCACCCATCAAAAGTGAGCAAAAATACCGCGTGAGGCCTTCTTCTTTCCTGCTGCAGTACCTGATTTGCCCAACGTGTTGAGGTGCAACCAAATGGTTCTCGCTTGGTGGCACAACCCCTCAAAACCAACTACACACTGGAGTCAAGTTTTTACTCAAATTCTGATGTCAAGGACCTAATGAAATGCATACATGGGCGGGAACGGTGCATCTTTTTTTCTTGGACAAAGTTTTGTAAAAACTCTTCATGCTTGCGCACAGAGGTCTCAAAGCGAAGCTGCGCTTGGCCCGGAGACCCTGAGATCACGTTTTTCAAGAGATTGTGTTTATAATCGGATGCTTTTAACCGATGGATGTGGCACAATCTCTCAGTGGATGGAAAAATCTTCAAAGACCCCAATGTTTTTCCTGATAAATCATCAGGCTTCCCAAGGAAAAGCCCACTTTTTTGAGGGGGTGCGTTTTCAACAGCCCTTTTTAGTTGCTTAAAATTTATGGATTTCCCAACCTCTTGTGGGCAAGCCACCATTGGATCTTTCGGAAAGCAGTTGGAAGCTTCTAAGGTAGCGCGCGTCGAGGCCAGGGGGGTTGAAACATTTTGGGGATGGAGTTCCTTTTTGTTTTGGATTGTTTTGGCTATTGGAGATCATAATCATCATCATCATCATCATCATCATCATCATCATGATCATCATCAACATCATCATCATCATCATCATCATCATCATCAACTTCATCATCATCATCATCATCATCATCATCATCATCATCATCATCATCATGATCATCATCAACATCATCATCATCATCATCAACTTCATCATCATCATCATCATCATCATCATGATCATCATCAACATCATCATCATCATCATCATCATCTTCTTCTTCTTCTTCTTCTTTTGTCAAATCAATCAAGATGTTAGAAGACATCCTGGTGAAAGTATCCTCAGCAATTGCTGCTGTTCTAGATACCGATTGTTGCTGTGGTTTGTGCTTCTTGTCGTTGTCGTTGTCGTTGTCGTTGTCGGTGTCGTTGTCGTTGTCGTTGTCGTCGTTGTCGTTGTTGTTGTTGTTGTTGTTGTTGTCGTTGTTCTTGTTCTTGTTCTTGGGTTTGTTCTTGTTCTTCTTCCTACTATTTTCTTAGCCAACTTCACCTATTCTTGAGTCCGCCGTATCGGAGGGGTGCACCTTTTTCACCACATTCAAGACAATCTTAAACCTCTCAGGTATCTGCTTATTTGGGTGTGTCGCACCAAATCTGTTAGTTGGTTGCCTTTTAAATACGAACTGTTTTCCATGTTCAGATATTTAGGAGTCTCTGTTTTGAGACGCCTACTTGCAGGTACAATATATTGCAATTTGTAAGTAGATATTTAACAAACCTTCCTTGGAACAATCGTTTTTGCTAGCCCTCAATCTGATTAGGTTGGGAGAATAAGCTTCTATAGGCCGGTTTATGTTCAGTGGAGTAGGTTGAGCAAACCATTTGAGAAGCAAAAGCACCCTGGTTGTAAAAAGGTCACATTTTTCTACGGCTATAACCTTTATTTTCAAGATAGCTTTATCATAAAAATTCCCTATGAAAACCCAACGCGATAAGTTTCAACGATAAGCAACTCGGGCCTTGGGCTTGCTGCAAGGCCCGAGCGAAACGACTCCAAGAGGTGGGGGACCTCGGAATGGGAGGATTGGATTCCCCTCGAAGGTTTTTTAAACCTCTAGATACCCTCATAGACTTTTACTGGGGGAAGCAAGTTATGTGCAAATGTACCGGTTTTAATTAATAATAAAACGAAGATATATCTGACTAAGATATATTTGTATATATTAATATATGAATGTATTTCTTTTGGTATAAAACCTGCTAAAAGAGGATGGGATTTTGGTACAAACAGGGCCAAAGCACTCACAACCCAAATTCCATCCATTACCACCGTCCTGATTCCCACTGTTAGGTGTACTTGTTCACCTTGTCTGCTTTTTGAAATTTCTCAGAAGTTCGCCCCCCTTCTTTTTTGTTACTATTGGTTGAACAAGAAAACAAAACGACGGATGGGTTCATGAAACCGTCATAGAACTACCCGGACCCTCCCATAATCATGGTTCAGTGGAAAATGGGTCCCTGCAATATTGGGTTTCCTTTCATTTAGGGTAATTCTCCACTTCCATGGGAGAAAGGGTAACCTCACAGGTCCCGATGATCAAGGACAACTGCGTCCAGAGTTGTTCCGGAGACCCAGAGCTCCAACCACGACAACTTGCCGTCGCGCAACGTTGGGGATTTTTGGGATGCTCCCCTGAAGATTAACGGCTGGAACATAATTCCCTGGAGGTGGATGGTTCAGATCATTTTCCTTTCTTTTCATGGGTGATGGCTGTAGGTTCCAGCCGTTAATCTTCCAGGACGTAATTACTGTAGTTGCAGAAAAACTTGATTTCCAAGACAGTCCAAAATATGTTTATTACTCTCTAACTGTAATATATATATCTATATACACACACACTCCTACATGATTCAAATTTTGGTGGACTGTTAAAGGAGATTATTGTACAAAGAGCAGGTAGATGTGCTGTATGCACAAATCAAACACTACATGTAATTGTATTCAGATATTACATTGGGATGTTCTCCCGCCCAGTAACAACCCGAAAACGAAGGTTATTAGGGATCCCCTTCAAAACATTTATGAATCCTAGCAGTGATTGGCATTCTGGGTGGGCGAGCGCTGCAATATGTACATACAGTTTTCTCATTACTGTTGATGGCTCAGAAATCCTGCACCAGTTGATCTGGTGAAATATCCCGTTATTTACACATTTTTGTACATCCCAGGTGGTTAGCCGGATTTTTTTCATCAACAGTATCATTGGTGAATTGTGAATGTTAAAAAATCACCCAGTTTTGGTGGCTCCCTGATTTGTTTTGGGACACCGAGAAATAAATCTTCGCGTCCGAACACCTTTTTATACTTTAGGTTTTCTATGGATATAAAGAGGTGCAAAAATACTGCCTACATGATAGAGAACATATGATTTTTACATATATAGATACATCTATACATGAGCATTAAGTTTGAACATCAATCATCTAGCTTATCCTTTTGTGATTCAGCTGCCTAAACAGGTCAGAAACGCAGTCACCACCATGACTGTTACACATGGATGAAACTGCCCGAGATCAAGTTCATCAAAGGGAAAATGTGGGTATATAGTACCGCAACTATATACACCAAGTACCGACCATGTATGGCTTACAAAGATCCAAATAGGGGGGAATAACTCCCCCGGTACCGCGGATTTCGGGATGTTATCAAACTCTGCAGATCGTGTAGAGAGACTAGCAACCTAAAGCTGGAAAGTTGAAGTACAGACATTAACAGCACCAACAAAAACCACCATGTTTATATTATCCCCACCCTCCAGTGACAAGGCTAAAGGTTTACAGAAATCCCCGGGCCTGAAGATGTCGCAAACCCTGGTGGTGACTTGAGTAGTTTGAGTATCATTGAAACTGGTTTGGTAAGTGCATTTTCCAACAGAATTTTCGCTTTGAGCGAGGTCAAAAGACATGTGAAATGTGGTGAGAAAGGATCACCTTAGATTGGCTTCATCAACGATGCTCAAAAGATGGCAGCTGTTAAATTAACATAGGTGGCTTGAAAGTGGACCATAAATGTAGATGTATTTCATATGTATCCGTTTTTTAATTTTCAGAGACATGTAAACGCGTGGCAGCGGGTATCCATCTAAGCCTATTTATTATATATATATATAGTTACTTGATATTGTACGTATATATACTTAGTTGCACATGCTTCATTTTTCAATATTGTACCCATCTTTGTAACCTTTTCCCACTCATGCAACTTGCGCCTATCCGGCCCGAGGTCTCCTGCGTATCGCAACTTCCGTCACGCCTTGAATCTGGATGGTGGCAGCTGGGCGGCAGCAGGGAGGCATCAACTCATGGGGGCAGATGCTGGGCCCTGGACCCAACAAAACACATGATAACAAGCGACTGTCCAGGTCCATGGTGGAGGAGTCCAGCACATGAAAGATGTTTGTACTTCATGCACATGCGAAAATATATTCATATAATATATTACGGTGCGGTTCTGTGCATTGCATTGCACTACAGTACAGTAGAGTGCTTTGCAATGCAGTACAGTCCAGCACAGTGACGCGCATTACAGTATGCAATTACTGTACATCCGATCGCATCACATTGCAATACGTTATATAATTATATACATCAGATGGCATCACGTGACATTACATTACATCACACCATAGAAAGAATGAATAAGATGTGATGTGTATATTGGTTTCCTATTGAATTGAAGCAACAAAAACTGTTGGGTTGGTCCAGTCGATTTCCCTGAGTGTTTCCCCAACTATCCCATTTATGTTGTGACATTCGTCGTGTTTTATTCAAACCCCACGGTCCCTAACACAGAATAGAATATACAACTAACTGTCAATCTCAGGTGTTTTTTCCACTTCAAAGAAACAGCTGCCCCCCGGGCCAGTGAAGATTGATCAGATTGATGGGTTATCTGCAGATTAGCCCTCTCTAGACTTGGATGATTACTTGGGTTTGGCCATGTAAGGGATGTCTCAAAATGAGGGAATCCCAAAAATATCACGGGGGCGGAAATAGTAGAAAAATCGTTTTTTTTCAGAAACACGACCTGCCAAGGTAGTATGAGGATTTTATGGTTTTGAAGATGACATTCCTTTGGGGAGTAGGGATAACTCTGAGGTGTTTTGGGGGGGTGTAACCCTGCACCCACGATTCCTAAAAGGTATTTTTGTTTGGGGCTCCAGGACCTAAACCTCCTTGTATGGCGAATTTTCGTGACATGTTCAGTTTTTTTTTGGAAAGTAGCTGAGTGGTAGCTGGTAACTTGTCAGATATGGCAGATTTTTGGGTGTACTGAGGCAGCGTTTGGGGGTTCCTTATTCAGCAGAATCCAAACATGAAAGAAAAGTGTGTTGCCTGTTAAGAGACAAACGCATCTTTGAAAAGTTGGTGGTGTCAAATATATATTTTTTCTATACCCTGACTTCGGAGAATGATCCAATTTGACGAGCATATTTTTCAGATGGGTTGAAACAAAGCACCAACTAGTTTAAAATGGAGAGAAAAGGATGGCTTGCAACTTGAGAAGGACCTGAAACCGTCCTTTTGAAAAAAACAGCTAAACTAACAGCTCGCACCTGAAAACTGGGCCCAAACGCCCCAAAAGGAAACGATCGTATTCCAACCATCCATTTTCAGGTGCAAAATTGCTGTTAGTTTGAGGGAGGGTACCCAATGTGACCATTTAAAATAAAAATAAGTCTCCAGGTTTCCAGCCACAAAACGACTGTTTTTCAAGAAGAAAATTGTACCCAATGACTTGCGGGTCCACAAAACGACCCAAAGGATGAGATTTTGGGAAGGGATGAATGGCCCATTCTTGGCCCTTCGTGTTTCAACCCCGATATCCTCCAGGACAACGGATGTAACATATCCCAACGAACGGGTCCGAAAGCCGGAAAATCATCGACTCAAAAGTGTCAAAAGGGAAAGCCGGATATGTTAGTTCTCAGGAGGGTAAGAACGCAAGCTTTTGAAGCTGCAAATTTGCAGTCGAATGAGCCGGAAGTTTTCTGGGAGAAAGGTTGGAAATGTAGGCAGTTTCTGAAACCACAATTCATCGGACCAATGTCCATCGTTATTCCCAAGTCATAGTGTTGATGGTTCAGAAATCCGCGGAAACCAGGGATGTATATGACAATGTAATTTTGTAGCAACAACTACCAATCAATTGGTTTCATACATTGCCTATCTACCCTGCTGCTCATTGTCATATACGTTCGAGTTTTGCGAGTTTTGTTTTCAGAATCATTGGTGAATTTCACATTCCACTTTGCCATCGTGCCAAGGCCTTCATCACTGAAGCTGGATGCCGAGATTTTGTGGAGAATTTTTGTGAATGGAAATCTGGTTATCTAGGGTCAGCCTGTAGCAGTGGAAGAAAAGGAAACGAGACGTGATGGATTTCAGGTTGGCTACTCATGTACTAATGTCGCTGATTGTGAGTGTTTGTTTATGTTAATCATGGTCCATTTGTTTAAGAAACGTTCCAGGAATATCTCACCCACTTAGTTGAAGTTAATTTTCGTTTGACACTCGTTTATTTTTAGGGCAATTTGAGACATACCCATTTAACTTCTTCTCCTGGAAAATGACACATTCTCCATCGGCTTTCAGCTTCAAAAAAGGGCCGTCCCCCGAATGTTTTGCCAGAAAGCATGCAGGCGCAGCGAGACGTTCTTTTGTGAGAGTTTTGCTCAGTTTGGAAACTGAACAACTGGACAGTTTGACAGGAGAGAGTTTTTCGTTTGGCAGGTCTAATTGCACCGCATTACAAAAATAAATCATATACATCTCTAAACGTTTGCAACTCGATTGGTATTTGGTGAATCCTCTTTTCGTGCTTGAAGGGGCACATATGGTACATATTTTTTACAATGGATGTATCTGCATATGCACTTAGCAGTGCACAAATCAAAAAGTATATGTGCATAATAGATGATAAATACTTGCAGCCAGGTATAGATGTATTTGCATATGTGCTGATCACCCCGACAATTGGGGAAGATGAACCCATTTTGACTCATATTTTGTAAAAGGGGCTTGAAACCACCACTAGTTATCTACACATAACATCTCATACTCCATTCTGTCCATTATATGATTTACCCAATGATGCACGAGTCACTTTCCGCTGCAGTTCCTTGCAATGATTTGGGAAATTTTCACCCTGCACATCGCTGTTTTGTGCGCCAACGCGCATCTTTCCAACAGCTTACATCGAATGTTTCACCTGCACAACTTTGACAGGTACTGGGAGTTGAAAAAACAGAAATCAATAGACGCTTCAACCGGTGGAAAGCGCACAAACACGTCACATCACCGACGCTCTATATAGTTTTCACTTGGCTCATGAAATGAACATATCGTGGCATAACATCGATCTGAAGGGAAGCTAGTCTCAGCTTTCACAAGGTGGTTTGAAACGTGCGCTCCGCAGCTTTCGTACTTGTTTGTGCAGATTAATTCTGTTTTAGGCGGACAAGGTTGATATTCTGGACAAAACCTAATGTAGATACGTATTCATGTAGCTACATGTGTATGGGAGTCTCATTTGGTATGTTTGCCAGTGTGATAGTAGAACAGTGCATGATACAGATTGACATAAGCGTAGAGAGGCAAACCGGTGATTCTTGCAATCGAGATCTTGTCTAAACATCAAAAGACAGATATGCCTACACCAGCGAGAACGTAGGGCAACATCTATCTTTGCTGTAGTCGTTTGGAAGCATTCTTGCTGCTTGGTTGCCCCAAGTGGTGACTATTTTTGAACGAAACATATCAGTTATATAGTACTTTCAAGATCACTTTTACGATCAACAGCGACGACTAACAGCATTTCCTGCAAAGATGCACTCAGGTCCATCTTCTTCTTGGTGTTATCACTTCGATTTGAACCATTGTTTTTGGTCTTAAATTCCCAGCAAGTCTTCGGTCAGAATTGGGTCATTTCCATGGTATTTGAACATCATGAATTTTGAAACATCCCGAAATTCTACTGTTGATGGAAGAAATCCTGCGCCACCTGGGATGTATAAAACCCTGTAAATATTGGTAGATAAGCGAAGAACCTCAATTGGTGAAAGCCGGATTTCGGAACCACCAACAGTAGTATATACATTTTGTCATGAGGAAATGGTGAAGAAAGAATTCTACTTTACACCTTCAATGCCATCAATTTTTCGCCTTCAAAAAAGAATGCTCTGCAGACTCTGCAGCTATACGAAAAAGATAGCCACTTGAGAACCCCAATCTCGGCTATTTTCGGGATTCAAACGGCCGACCGAAAACGGTCTTCCACTTCAGGTGTGAGTTAGATCTTTAAATTACACTCAGATTACTGTGGGCAGTTCCATTTCTTGAAGCTCATATTGTCACCGTTTCAATCTCCCAAGTGTTAAAGAAAAAAACACTCAAGTCCAATTTTCCCTCCAAAAAATCCTTTAAAAGAGGACATGTCCACCAAAAAAACGAAAAAAAACCATCAACAGTTGTTGCTTTTTTTGGAGTTACCTTCCTTTGGGATTATTTTCAGCCGACAACAACCATCCCTGGAAGTTGCTTTTCGATGTTTCGAGTTTCGACGAATTTGGCTCAGCTTTTGGTAGCTTTTGGTAGCTGCATGTTTCGAAGGTCGGTCAGGACGCCCCAGGTTTTTTGGGTTGAAATGGTGCCAACAAAATATGTTTCTCAAAAGAAAAAATATGAAATACGGGTATATATATGCATATATATTTATATATTTATATTTATATATTTATATTTATATATTCATATATGCATATGTTGCTTTTAGAATGGATGAGAACCCAGTTTCAAACGAAACAGTCAAAATGGGTTGAGCTTCAATTTGATCCTGGGCAGGTTTTTTGTGGTGGTGAAATATGATCAAATGACTGAAGTCTGATGAATTCCTGATATTTCCAAAGGAATGGAGCATCCAATGCTTGATGGAAATGAAACGAGCGACCAAAAACCTGATGGAAAGTCCTTTGAAGAGTTGGGCCAAACGACATTTCAGGATGTTGAAACATTAGCAGATTGTAATTCACTTACCCATAGGATCCATGTATGGTATATTTGACTACATTTGGAATATTTTTTGGTAAATGTAGGTAACTATGCCATACATGGATCCTCTGGCTTACATAGAATCATCCTTAAGTCGTGCCATTTGAAGGATTTTTTCATGATTTTGTCTTTTGGAATTGGACTTCCAACACTTCAATAGATCATATTGACTTTCCGCAACCAATCATACTAGTAGGAGGCGCTTTTTTCAATGGCAACGAAATTGGGTTAGATATACAGCATTGCACCCCTTTTTAGCCCCAGAAACCTTGCACTACTTCACCTGCCTCAGTTTTTTGAGTTGACCGGGGGGAACATCTCCGGGACTGCACCAAGTGCTTATAGTAACGTGGATTCAATGGGGCAGCTAGGATTGCCATCTTTCCCTATTTAAAATGATGGGCAGTTGGGGCTTGCAATCTGGTTCTTGGGTTTCGATTTGCACTGGCCCAGCCAATCATTTTTTTTGGGTTTCCCATCACTTTTCAAGAAAACTAAGATAGACCCTGAAAATGGTGCTTGGAAGGAGGTCTTTCCCTTCAACTATGGGGGATTTGTGTTGGACGTCCAGTCGTTGGTCTCCGACTTGGAAGGTTGAGGTTGCGCGGTATGGAAGTCATGGCCCAGGTGGGAATCGAAGCTCCAATCGGAACGAATCGATTTATTCATGAGGCGAAGAGGTCAAGGGCTTATGTGTCAGAAGCATAACTTATAAGGCCCGACAAAAAGGTAGTTTCTTTATTTTTCACATGTTTTTTTTTGAGATTTCTCATGAAATTTCGGATTCTGATTCTTTTGATTGGCAAATGGTGTAAAGTGAACCGCACGATATACTGTAGTACTTTTTCTGTTGGGACTTCCCCAAAGCATACCCCCCAGAAATAAATGCAAGAAAAAAATATTATATCCAGAAACAAATGGTGGCGAACTCATCACTATTTCGATTCAACGCTGTGTTTCTAGTGGTCTAACAAAGCTATCAGACTCTTTTGCTGCGACTCTTTCAGTTAAACGTTGACTTGCTTGAGAAAAAAGGCACGGTATACACGCCTTTGAAAAAATCAACCGAAAAAATCAACCTAGATTGATGTTTGAAGAACCATCTCCCAATTCCTCATGACTTGAAAGGTGTGAAACTCAGATTCTTTGCCTGTGTTCATCCACCTTCATCCGGCAAAACAGGGCGGAAAGGATTTCACCTCTGTATTGGACAAGAGTGCTGAAAAGGTGCCTTGGAGGGCTGGGTAATGGGAAGCCTGGGCAAACAAAAAGAGGCCAAGTTGGGATCAATGAATGATTAGGAACTGGGGGACATAAATCTAAGTAGCTTATCATCCAGATACTACATTCAAGTATTAGCTTCCTTGCAAGTTCGAAGAGGTGAGAGTGCGACCCACATGAGAGTGCTACCTCCCTCAATTCAACGTGTGTCATTTTTTACAGTTGCCAAGTGGTATTTTGTTGGGGTGTAAAACTCATTTTGAACGAAATTAGATCAGAAACCCGGCATTGGTAAAAGACTTCAGGATGTTGACGTTGAACCAACAGTGGAACCATGTTGAATGACTTGCTTCACAACATGGATTTTTGGGTCTTGCCGAAACTGAGCATCATGACCCCTTGAAGATATCGGAAAGAGATGATATCATGGGTGCTTGTGGGTGACAAACATTCGCCGTTGTTGTTGTTGTTGTTGTTGTTGTTGTTGTTGTTGTTGTTGTTGTTGTTGTTGTTGTTGTTGTTGTTGTTGTTG
>OMLO01005195.1_pt1 | contig 10909 bp, 7 predicted proteins | sample 1674811 | NCBI WGS metagenome assembly OMLO01 (sample SAMN06265003, study PRJEB25207) | coral metagenome | isolation source: Coral host | place: Mexico:La Bocana,Puerto Morelos, Mexico | collected 2008-11-13 | reverse complement strand
AGATAAACCTTACAAAAGCTGATTACAACAAAGAAATTCAACATTAATGAGTCAATAAGGGGTAAACCTATAATTGGTTAAGATACTGAAGACTCTGAATGATAAATTAAGAAACAAGAGATACATAATAATCATAAATTATTTCTGGACAACAGTATTCAAAGCCGTGTACCACACATCAGTACTGGTTTCCTCTGGAATCCAACTGATGTCTAGAGTGATCCACATCTAAGCTCTCCTGACAATATCATTGTATTGACAACAAGACAGGTAATGAGAATAAAAAAAATCATCAACTAGAAGATGTTATCTTGATTTATCAGCAAATAAGAACTAACAGTTTAATGAAATGAGTGGAAACAAATTTGATGAACATTAACTCAAAGTTTGATAAATTTTTAATTCAAATATGATTTTTTCAGTAGAGACCACCATCTTTCATAATAAATAGATATGATAAAATATATTGGTACACGGCTAGTACTACTTCACTGGTGAAAAGTTGATTGAATCAGAATTGAAATTTCTATTTCTATATTAAGTTCTGTATCGTTTATTTTAACAAAGACAAGGAAAATTGCATGAACCACATCAAAACAATGAAAAATGTCCAAACCCAAGGAGACATCTAAACTAAATACTGATTGCCAGTGTGTCTGCATAAGCTATAGAATACAAGGGGATAATAAAAGACAGAAGCTATAGAGTATAATATTATTGCAGAACGAGTGAAATTCTACAATACTGCTACATATTAATGATAAATAAATGTATATTGTGATAAAAACATGATTCAATCGCATAAAGTACTTAATTTTCAAAATCAGAGACAGCCTTGTACATGTAATTTTGCCCCTCTCTCAAGTAGACAACAAAATGAAAAACTTGATGTTGTTGCTCAACAATGCTGTTTTCCCCTTTATTTGAGGAAAAACTCAATGTTGTTGCTCAACAATGCTCTTTTCCCCCTTATTTTCATTTCTATACTTGTCATGCTAAAGCGATAATTAAGAGCCCAACATATTAAAGTTTGTTCATCTGCATCATAATTCAGTTTCATCCCTGCTGACATTTGTTATTTCCTGGTGGCTGCAGTATTTTCTTTGAAAAAATCCTTGATAAAAACAACCTATTATTTCTGTGCTTCATAATAATTTAGGTGTTGGAGATATGCTTTTTTGAGCTCCTTCAAATCATGTCTTAGGTGCAACATTAGGGGTCGAATCTCAATTTAAAAGCAACAAACCTAGTGGTTTTTAAAAATGGTTCATGAAAATAGAATTCACATAGCATGTAAAACATACATGTCAGGGTGTATAAATGAAGGTAAAAAAAATTGCCAAGAAAAACACATGAACTACACCTGTACAAAGGCAATCCTAATCAGTATCTGCCTAAACTAACTACAAGTTGTTTCGATCATGCTGGGAAAGTAACAAGAAAAGAGATCATAAAAATGTAAACAAACTAAAAAATATAGTGATTAATAAAATGCTGCCAGAGTTATGAGTGAATTGAACCTTATAGAAAAGGCAAGGCTTTGAATACTATATTTAATAGCAGAAATCTACTAATAATACAGAAGGGGAGTTCTTAATAAAAAGCCACGGCTTAATACTGATTTCAAACCGATTCCAAGATCAACATGTACATGAACCCGAGCATGAACATTTAAAGAAGGCCAATATTTTAGCATCAAGTATTCCACTGGAAACTAAGATGACACAAGGCAAACATTTTACACAACAACAGGAGGAAGACATGAATGTAACAAAGGATTTCACCTTCCATCTGCTTTTCAATGCCAAATATATTTAACATCAATGCTTACAGTTATCAATAACAAGAGTACCCCAAGATAGGTTAAAAAACATAGATAAAAAACATACCTGACAAACGAGAATCTCTACATGATAGCCTAATAATTTCACCAAGAATATCATGAAATGCTCATGCTTATTTTAAAACCCAGACAGTCTGCCTGTCTGGGTTTTTTTTGCTATAAGATAAAATTCATTTCAAGACTGAAGAATTTGATCAGTAGGCTAAATGACAATGTTCCATTATAATCAATTAGGCCTTTCACTTCTCGACAGCCAATTAACCAAAAAACCAAACTCTGGTGTCATGTTTACACTGTATCACCAATTAAGTTCATGTTCACTTGTATTACTGAAAGTGTAATGTAAAGATCGCAATTTCACAGGCATATCATCTTTCCAGTGAAGATCTTTATATAGATACATGTTTACTGAAGAACAATATATCTGTCTGTCCTTCATTGCCTGCAGAACCTTGAGCAAACAGACTTTGGAGTAATTTAATATAACCAGACAGGTGTTAGACTATGATTAGTATTAAGAATTTTCTGTATAAATTAGCATGAATTAACATAAACATGTCCAAAGCATGTCACATACAAATTGGACTAAAGCAAAAGATGGCGTAGATGAACAGTATTTACACCAAAATAAATTAGCAGACAGGCATGTATGAAACAGATACAACTACTAGAACTTCAAGATTGTACAACACTGAGATTGTAACAAAACCTAGTCAATTACAACGTTGTTCCCTGCTGTTTTAGAATATATTAAGTGTATGAATATTTGGGGAGAAATCCAGATAGATCATATAGAACCTGTTCTTGCTTAAGCCAATTCATACAAAGAAATACTAAACTACATTTTTCTCAATACACTGAAACTGTCACCACGTAATTCAAATGAATCAATCCCCTTAAATATCATTCAACCTACTGAATAAAGAAACTGGCATACAAAATAAAGAAATGCTAAATTGGAAAATTCTCAGTTTTAAAGCTCAAAATCGCATGCAAAATAATATTTAATTGTAGAAAACATTCTATATCATTTTTCAAAAGCGGTGAAGATAAAAGTCCCTTTGCAAATTTTGATTAAAAGTAAATACAAGAAGCGATTCACCTTTGGTAAGAAATAAAATACATTTCCTCCCTGACAATACTTGAAATTGGTTTTAAATATTGAGTAAACATTCCTACCATATGATAATATTTTCTCCAATTCCTTTGGTCCAAGAGAAATTCAAGAAGTTTGTTCCATACAGTGCATGGTATTACTCAAATTAACTACAACCCACTACATGTACATCAAAGGCACGTAAAACTGCTCGCAGCATTGTTCTTATTTAAGATGTAATAAAGGTTGCAGAGTTGCCAATGGCAATAAACATTGAGACACAAACTGAAGATCCTGACTGACCAAAGTCATGTATTGTTATTCCAATGAGAAGCTGAATTAATTTTAATTATTAACATCCTAAAAAGTGTCAGGAATTCTCATGATAACCTGGCCACAAGGCTTTCTATTTGAAATTCAAATTAAGGGTTTTAGGTTTTCAGTGAAGTGAAACGTGATACAGCTGTTCATGAAAATAATGGGATTAAGTTCTGTGCACGTTAACGTGATATCATACAAACCCAATACAAAGTAAAGAGTTATACAGTGGCAAATGTACTTTCATTTTGTCTTCAAACAGCAGTTGTTTTTTTTAGGGGCCAAATGTTATCATATGACACAGCAAATTTGCAAAAGCAATAAAACACATTTGAATTCAGGAAGCCAAAGCAATATAATGTCAAAAAGAAATTAAGAACAATTCACAATGACAGTTTGTGATCTGTCAAAAACCTGAAGTATAAAATTGCATATTTACTTTTAATAATTTTTCTTTCTCATGGCAATGAAAAATATTACTTCGTCATGAAAATTAGCATTTCAATTCAATTTCACACATATAAGCTTATTTTTTTAAAAAAAAAGGAAAAAAAAAACTTAGAAACAGGAGTAGAGGTGACACATGCTCTTCACAATCTAAATAAATTTGTCAAGCGTATCTCTGTTTGATTTCATTTGTATTTTAACATGAGCAAAGATTGTCTTGTTTAGTAAAAAAAAAGCTACATAAGGAGAAATTTTTAGTTCTACAATTGGATTGTAATATACTGTGAGCTGGAGAATACCATTTTAGAAAGTTTTTGCTAATTAAAATTAAAAGATCAAGGTCTTGATGATTTTTTTAAATTTGATGGCTATTTATCATTTCATGTTTTCAAATATTACGATTCCTTAACATGTCCAGGACATTGCTTAAAATTCTACTTCTAAAAACAAAATTACAAGAAACCATTTTTACAATGTTAGCCGCTAGGATATGAAATCCACAATTTTCTTGCTCTATATCTACATGTTAAGGTACTATTGCTGCAAGTAAATTAAAGCCACAAATTTAACCCTGCACCTCTGTAAATTGCTGTAAAATATTTTTAATCATTAAAGGAGTATCATTGAAATAAATTTCACATGCAATAAAAACTGGGAGTTCAATTTTCTCACAGCACTAATACCCATTTAAAAATAATTAACGGTGAAAAAAAAAATAAAAATTGGCCACTTTCAACTGTTAATTTTGAAAGGCTCCTTGTACATAAACAATGCAAGTTATTAACTCTTTGAACTGCAAATCATGCTTCATTGAATTGAAAACTCCATATTATTGTCAAAAACTGAATGTATCCCAGGATGCAAAGAAAACTAAATTCAGAGCTTGCACAATTTGACTTAAAATTATTGTAAATTGATTTAAAATATTACTAAATCTAGAATGAGGTGGATTTTACAAGCATGAAAGCAAGTTACAAGAACGTCACTTTTGAAGTATAACTGTACAGTATGTTAAGTGATGCAAGTGAAAGATATCTCTGCCATCGTAAACCAAGATGATACTTGTTACACTTAGCAAAGATTTTGGTCCATCCAGTTGGGTACAGTAAGAAGATGTTACTGTGTCTGTGTGTATTTTTCCTGTTACAGGATTGCCCCTCACAGCTTCATACCTTCATGGAGCATTGTGTATTGCCAGGGTATGTGTATTAATGCTCGTACCTGCAGAAGTCTGCACTTGTAACGAAATGGCCCGCACAAACAGAGTTTATCCTAACATCAAGCAACTGGCCAAACTGCTACTTCCTCTACGTAGATCAATAATCTATCTATCCAATATTCCTGAGTGCAGTGAGGTGCTCTAAGGGTACTAAACATGCCTTATCCAAGAACAAAACAAGGTGAACCCAGCCAGAACTCAAACACATAATATCACTACATCCAGAGTACAACATGCTCGAGTTTAGGCCTCTACAGGTGCCACCTGTAAATCCTGCTGCAGCCTTGACACATTTCTGCTGGGTTTTCTTATGGGTTATTTACATGAACAGGTTGCTTTCACTACCCCATTGCACCTCAAAACCAACATGGCTACCTTGTACAAATTAGTAAGAGTAATTTTGAATAAACACACTATAAAATTGTACCATTCCTTTAAAAACAATATTTATATTAAGATCAAAGGAAACCAGCAACAAGGTTCTACTTCTGGGAGGAAATATATTTATTAATTACCAGTAAATATATTAAATACAGCCCTGCAACAATATTGACAAAGTCGTCTGTTTCTAGATAAACTACTGTAACATCTTTCAATTTTGTGTTATTCCGTAAGTCATGTTTACAAAAGAACTTAATGTCTAACTCACACTGTAATGCCAATAACCAATAAAATTGGCGATATAATGCTACTTTTGACACTCATGCAACAGGTACCAGAAATTGAAGAAATAACAGTACTTGAAACTGCATGCAATTAAACTTTAATGTTATGCTTAAATGTGATTCTTAAATATGAATGAAATAGAATAGATATAAGAATGCAATCAAAATTATCCAAACCAATTGGCATGAAACATTCTTAATTTCAAGTTTACCAAACAAGGAAAAAACTTCCAAGTTAAGTTCAACGATATTTCATTTCCTTCCACATATATTGCATCAACACAGAAAAAAATGCCTAATTTATCGCTGTGTTTTACAGCTGTACTTGGACAAGAAGTTAGGTCAAAAGATAACATTATACAGTGTAGGCGGTCTAAAGTTCCTCTACACTTGCAAGTAATTATTACATTAATTTAATGGATAAAAAGAGTGCAGTAAAATTGTATTTGAATATAATCAAGTGCAGTTTTGATATTATAACAAGGGTGTGTCAAGCTCTGTCATGCAAACCCAAAACACCCAAATTTGTTATTCTAATGCCATGATTTTGACCAATCATACAAAGTTCAATACAAAATGCTTTGTCTATCTTACTAAAACAGGAAATAAACACAGAGAATTTTCAATCAGAAAACATAACAAAATTACACTAGAGTGCAAAAACAATATAGCAATATTTTAACGAAAATAAAGAAACAATATTCTTCATGTATTGAGTGGTGCCTACTAGAAGCAATACCAGAAATTCAGTTCAAATGGATAAAAACATATCGAAAAAATACCACTTGGAATAAACTTAAGACATACAAAAACAACCTTAAAATTTGTGTCTTTAACTAAAACATAATAAGATAACAAGAGAGCTAATCAGGGATTCCTTATGTTATTTAATATATATGCAATTAAATACACACACTCCCCAAAAAAACCATAAGATTTGAATGTTTCAAAAGCAAACCCAAGAAGTAGTTTCAGTCTAAAAGAGCCTGAAAAATGGCATTTTAAGATCTCTTATGTTATCTAATGGATGACTCTTTGTAAGATAGAGCTCTCTACATCCAGACAGGCTCTTAAAACTACAAGTGCTGAATATCTTTTTGGTGTATTTTGAACACAGAGTTCAACAAAGTTTCATTGAAATATAATTTTTCAAGTTGATCACTGGAAAATGAATTCACTTACCATGCAACTGCTTTGAAAATTTTGATGTTCATCCTCAAGTTCTTCTGCCGAGGTCGTATCATTTCCAATTTCTGTGTAATTGAGCAAAAACTCCTGTCGATTCTCCTTTATCCATAACAGCATCTGCAATAAAATTGGCAGAGAAAGCCAACACTGAGAGAGAGATATTGGATCTAACCTCAAAAATGATTTGTTCACATTGACAGGTTCAATATATAAGTTGACGAACCCTAACCAATCTTCTTTATCCACTTCTCATGATAATATTTCAATTTAGATCACACTTACATCCATGATAGCTGAACCATTTTGCTATGTAAGTCTAAGAGATGCACTGACAACCAAATTATAACATGATCAAGGAAAAAAAAGATATTTTTTCCCCAGAAATTATCAATCCAGACAATATCAGCTGGCTTTTTACAGACCCATAATTTTAAAATGCACCAAGCAACATCCTCACGTCAAACTGCTTTTTTGCCACAGATGTCATACCAGATTATATTGATCGCATTCAAATACAAACCTACCCTGTCCAAAAATGTTCTGAGCACAGGTGTTGATGAATTTTTGCACCAATGGAAAGCCACACATTGAAGTAAAATTTACATTTCCATGTCAATGACAAAGCATGCAAAATTAGCCTTGACAGGGCTTTTTTCAGTGGACATAATCCACACCACACCTGAACTGTTTCCCATCAAGGAAATTAAATTTGATGTCAGGACTACACGAATATTATAGCACAGCTCTTTGAATTTCTAGTCTAAACAAACATCAAATAATAAAATCTAACTAGCAAAAGAAAATGTATTGCGTATTTCATTCTTCAGTAAAGTAGAGTTTATAGAAGGTTGGAAAGATACTTCAATTTAATGTGTCTCCTCACATTACCATGGAGCTTTTGCATAAAATTTTTGATTTATCTCAACGCTTGTGAACAAAATCACATTGACTAGACAGACATGAACTTTAATAATTGTGATTTGTAAAAGGAGAAAAAAGCTTGGTTTAAAGCCAGCATTTCTTTGGAAAATATTTGGTGCCAATAACAATCACATAACCTCAAAGTGTGTCTCATGCAGAGATGAAAATTAAATTGCAGAATCGATGCAAAAAATTTCCTTTTTTTCAAGATTTTTTCCACACAACACCTCAAGTGACAGCAAGCACCTGTCTGGTTTGTGCATCTAACTTAATCTTCTTCTTCCTCCTAATCTTCAGGTTGGTTTCGCATTAGCCACCCTGTGATCCCTTCGTGTAAGAATCATTAAATATAAGTTAACAAGAATTCTGTGTATTTGACAGCGTACTAACCAAATGGTCGTTGCTGTTACATACTTCTGCTGCAATGAGGCAACAATTCCTAGACTTCCAAACCTCTTCATGTTAAAATCACTGTAAATAATCTTTTTCCTTAGGGTTAGCAGACTTCTTGTCTGATCTCAGACTTGGGCCAATAAATTTTTAATGAGCTCTGTCTGTTTTCAAAAAATTGCAAATTTTTTGCTTTGTGTACGATCTCTCTCTTTTGATTGATTTTAATAAACGGCCCAGTCAAAGGGAAAAAAGCCAATTCTGACAGCTCTAATAATAATGTCCTGGGGTTTGAAGAGAAAAAGGAAATTATCTGCTTTATTGAAGCCATTCAAGATGTAGGTAATAAAAAAGTTGGCCTCACAAAACGTGAATTAAAATCATTGTAATGATGAAACCAAAACAGATTTCTGAAGCAATCTTCTTATCTTCCAGTATTAATCAAGAAAGACCCACAGGAATCACAAATAAATGAGATCGACAAAATCAGTAACTTAGCCACAATCTATCCTTTCTTATTTTAATTTAAAAACTCAAAACATGGCATTTTACTTTGGACAAACAAAATACAAATTGTGACCAGAAGAGATGATCCCTTTTGAAGCTGCATTGTCTAATTGTAACTATTCCAGTGATATTTAAAGCTAGAATGCCAATACGCCACAGTTTTTTTACAAAAGCTTTGAACCATCCTGTGGATTAGCAGTTACAAAAGGATAACCTCAAGATAATAAACCATGCGAATTCATTTGTCAGAAAACAACAGCATGCGGCATCTGTTTCAGGATTTACTAATTTTGACAACTAAAGCTCCCCTGCTAAGAGATAAAACCATGCTAAAAGTAAAATAAACCGTGGGATTCACTTTAATTATCCTGTGAATTCTTTGGAACACCAGAAAAACCTTAAAATGCCAGTTTTGTACATTTTTTGAGGGCCATTAATGCAAGAGATTTGATTTTGATCTTCTTTTAATCAGTAAAACTCAGATTTGTAACACTAAAGGTCAGTATGTATAAACTGTTTTAATGTGCGGTCGTATAATTTTCTACAACTGAGCAAATTTCTGTGTTATAACACAATGATTAAAAAAACTTTAATTCACAAAGCAATAGGTGTTTTAACACTAAAAGGTTTTTGTTTACCAGTAAAATTAACTCCCCAACAGGAAGCAATGGAGATTTGCATACAGTATGTATATTTTTAAAAGACACAATAATAAATTTTTAAGCATATAGTAGGTTCCATTTTAGTGAAAAGAGGAGTATATTAGGTGGAGTTTATTCCAGGTTTTTTTTTCCCTTATCAATGTTTATTGAGAAAGCCTTAAGAAGCTCTAAAAATAGCAGCCATATTATCCCTGGAGCAAAGGTGACATTTTGATGTTTGCTGGCACAAGTATCCACCCATAGGCTGCAGGCGAAAAACCTTATCGCACACTAATACATGTGTATTTCACTGGCAAATAACAAATTACAGGTGTAGGCCTTGGGCATTTTTCAACATAAGTCATATACTTGTAGCTTCAACTGTTGAGTATCAAAAATTGGTATAATGGGTAAAGGGTAAACCTAACATAGTGTGTAGATGCAAGCAAGCTAACGTAACCCACGACAGAGAATAATACCTTGTCTACAGTGTACATGTCTGTACAAGACTACAGCTCACATGTACAAGTATACATGGTTACCAGGATCTGAACATATTTTTGTGAGCCAAACTTGAAGGATTAAAAAAATTGTATTAATAGAAATTATAAAAAAAAAACGACAAAACTCCAAATAGAAAATAATCTCAGAGTTCATTTCACTTTTTGTGCTACTAAGGTTTTGTTTCCAAGCAGTCAAGATCCATTTTTCAAGTACTGGTATTACATAGCCTGCGAATGCAGACATATTTCCAGCTGTCGGAGACAAGCAACAGCCGGAAATATGACTGCATTCGCAGGCTAGGTATTACCAAGACCTTGAATTATTTTGTTAAAATCAATCAAGCCAAGCTTTGTACATGTCATGTAAAAAAACATTTAAGGAAGAAGCTCATAAGACAGAGGAGCCAGAAATAGTTTTCGTATTTTGGCTCTCCCTATCAGAAAAAAGAAAAAAACAATCCAGCCCTTAAATCTCTGATTGTAGAATGATGAACTACCCATTCTGCCAACTGCTGGTAAGAGTAATTACTGCTTTAAGAAACTGTTTAAGAATTAAACTACCAGGAGTGCTGAATTTAACAAAGACAACCTAATGAGAAAATCCTGCTCAATAGCATGAATTAGAAAAGCCACATGCAAGCAAAGACTGTTAAGTAGCCACTAAGATTTTTACTCCTAGGAGTGTTAATTCAATACGGACAATCAAATGAGAACATCCTGCTCAATTCAGAAGAAGCTTTCATTAAAATGGCCACACACTAAGATTTCTTCCAGTGACTGAAAAGCTGGAGCCACCTTGTACCTTGTGTAGCCAGTAAAATTAATGGTATCACATGAAGGCACTGCAGGGTAGCATCCACACACTGGGGTTTCATCCTCAGACTAAAACATTAGACCAACCTCCATGCTATGATTGCTGAGAAGATTCAACTCTTACCGGCAAGTAAAATTTCTCTTTCATTTTGGGATCAGCTGTACGGTGCCCAAAAAATATTCACCACTAGCCTTGGATAGGGAATGAATTATTTACTGCAGCCTGCGCCGTATATCACTTCAACAACTTTTGTCAAGTGAAAACTAAATTGCTGTCATTAGGAATACAGAAGTAAAAATGATTTTTTGAGAGTACCAATGATCACAATTGGGAAAAATGTTGAAATTTTCAAAAATG
>OMLO01005194.1_pt1 | contig 10909 bp, 4 predicted proteins | sample 1674811 | NCBI WGS metagenome assembly OMLO01 (sample SAMN06265003, study PRJEB25207) | coral metagenome | isolation source: Coral host | place: Mexico:La Bocana,Puerto Morelos, Mexico | collected 2008-11-13 | reverse complement strand
GTGGTGTTTTAAGAAGAGCCTCGCTAGAAGGTACATGCGCTTTAACCATTATTATATCTTGAAATGTCTGAGTGTTTAGGATAAGAAATTCAAAACGCTCCAGACAGTAAAAATAATACTCTGTTACTGAATGGCGCAAAGGACGAAACATGCGAACAACTGTTACTTCCATCAGAATGTCAGATGTTGTTGCCTCATAAATCCTTCCATTATGCTTGATGCTGACAAGCCAGCTCGCGTTGTTTTCGCCAGTTCTTTTGCGACTAAATACGCTTTTTCCAGATGACAGTTCTGGATAGACGAGAAAGCATCTTTGACCCTGGGTAAGGGTAAATGTGCGAATTGGAAGTACCGCGAGCGAATCACTTCCGAAATAACTGGTTTCGTCATTGGAAGCTGGCGTGAATGATCTGGCCCAGAAAACGTCTTGTGAGTTCGCATTCCGTGAAAACATTAACCTAACCTAGACAAATCGCTTGGAAATTCAAGAATCTTCTCTCAACTTGACTACAGGAAATTTCAACAGCTCAAAAGGAACTTGCCTGCACGGAAGCATTTGAAAGGGATTAACCGAGTTTTATGACTGCACGAATAAAAAGTGTGTGTATATTGCTAAGTTCCATTCCATTTAATACGCACCTGGAAAAAATCGCAGGTGCTTTGTTTTTATTTTTCCTTCTTCTCTCTCTCTCTCTTACTCTGGCCCACCAACATTAAACATTTCAAAACCCTTGGCGAAAATTTCTTCGAAGGTCACTATGAGACCTTGAACCAACTCGTTTGATACTTGTTTCTGAAACCGAACTAAAAAATATCATGATTTCGGTGGGAACCCCTTTTTTTTAATTTTCCCGCGTGGTGTTTTGAAACAAAACCCAAAACCGATAAAGATACAGTAAATACCGTTACATGTATTCTAAAAACGGAAAAGGAAGGATTTAAGCCCACGCTGACAAGAGCAAAGCACAAACCAAGGTTTTACCGTGGGAAACAAAACAAAGCGCCGTTTGTTGATGAAGAGGCCGGATCTATCATCAAACAGACACGGAAATCAACACTTCTTGTTGAATTGCAACAAACTCTCTTGTATTTCACCCAAATAAACTCCTTCCCACCACATGAGGTGTTTGTACTTGTAACACCAAAAGAAGCCGCTTATGTTGTTCTTAAATTTCCTAGAGTGGCACGTATTTTTAGCTAACATCCGGATCAAAAAAAAGTGTGCTGAGACAGCCACATGTAAAGGACAGGTGCGGGCGGCTTGTATAGCCGCAAAACTGACAAAGTTCAAAACGCGGAGCAATTTTTAAATAAACTACCGAATTTCCGATTTTCTCCGCCATATTGAGAATTACGATTGTGGCACTGAAAGACGAAAATCGGCGAGACTTTGTCCGGCATTTTACTATCCTGCCAGGTGGTTTTTTCAGTAGATATGTATTGGTTTCGATGTTTCATAAACCGACTGACAGAGAAACTAAAATCCCAGCGAATTATGAGAAAAGAACCATGGGGTGGTTCGCGAAGTAATACGACTTAACTCTGCGTGACGTTCAGACAATAAAAAGATTAAGAAATAAATAAAGCGAGGATCACCCATAAAACCATTGATTAAGACTCATTTGTCTATTGTCACTGGTTTAATGTAACATTAAGTCCAGGTTAGGGGGGTGGTAAAATATTTTAACACAGAAAGCAAAGACTCAAGGAAAATGCTTAACGTACCAAACCTTGGCAATAGCTGAGCGATACCGCAGAATTCGGCTGATCGGCTATGTGTCCTGTGTAATGACAGTCGAGATTGTGTTGTCTAACATCATCGCCTTCTTCGATCAGCAGCCCTGGTGCTGTGAAATTCGTGTTTTTGGACAGACGAAGCTGCAGTTTTTTCCCCTCAGATGTCGGTATTTCGAGGTGTAGAAGTTCGTCGTCGCTTGAAGTTCGTTTAGTATTGTCGCCTTGCTGTTCTTGACGCGAGTTGAGAGGTGATTTACGAGCCACGTGCGATACAAAGTTACCATTGCTATCGATCACTGAAGGAATAGTTATCTGGTATTCCTTGTGGTTTCTCACAAGATGTCCTGAAAAAAAGCGAGTAAAAAATCAATTAGGAGACGGTCGAAGACAGACTACTTAAAAGTCTGCTAGCCGTGAAATGATAAATTATACCGTAATGCCGTCAACAGCAAGCGCGCGTCTCAAAACATTCATTAAAGTCTTTGAGTTAAACGATTGCTTATATATTTTCGTTTACCTTGGTGCTTGTCTCCGACGGTTAAAGTGCCGGCTAGTTGGACAAAAACCGCGAGAACTCCAAATGTACAGATTGAAAACATTGTTGCCATACGCGGCTATCTAAGAAGAGATAAAACGGTTTCTGTAAGTTCTAAACCACCGCGCTCTGCGCCTCTCAGAAGTGAGTCTCCTTTACCGTTTCGCAAAACTATGCCATTATTTGCACCTCAAGTGTCAATTAGAGGAATGAATGCGGTTTAGTCTTCAAAGTAGCTTCACGTAGGCGGCTGGTCCGATCTCTACTTGCTTGTCCGGACAACTCGGCTGGCCTTGTGTTGTTGTTTCCGACACTTATCTTTCACTTAAGCACATTATCAAAATATAGCCAAAAAATCTCCACGCTCCACAGATTCGACCTTAAGATAGTGAGACGAGAGTGCTGTGTGTACCTTTGATCTCGACACAACCACTTATAACGCGCTAACGCAAGCGAGGCGGCCTGGATTGCGCATTGAAAGTCTCAAGGATGCCAAGTCAAAACTCATTGACAATTTAGCTAAATATTGATTAGCTAGAATTTGAGTCTTGCTGTGCAAGTAGTATCCAGTTTCAAATCTTGAAATATGGGAAACTAAACACCTTATAAATCTGCCATCGCGTCCTTTCCTTCAAGGGAGAGCTGAGTTTGAGACATTTTTTCAATGTAATGTTTTTTTAAAACAAAACGACCATTGTAGGTCTCTGCATTCTATTTTCGAAGAGTGTTGACGTCAACAGAGCATTTGCAATTAATTTTAACTTTTTCAAGAGTTTTTTCCTTTACTTGTTTTTGTTCAGGCGTCAGTTTTCTTAAAAATGAAGCAAAGAGACAGACAGCTTGTTGATTGAGCTCAAAGAATACAGTTGTTTATTTATTTGTATTCGAGTAAAAGGAATACTGCATTCCTAGCATTACTTACCTACATCCGATTTACACTGACATGGTCAATTGCAAAAGGACGGATTTTTTTCATAGTGCTTACACATTTTTTTTGTCAGAAGTTTAGACGTTAAACATTCTAGCAACTTCAAAGTTGTAGTGGATGTTTTTTTTTGCAATGTTCTTCTTGACAGCAAATAGCTATTTCCACGCGAATCGCCATCGAAGGTTGTTGGCCGGCAGGCCAATTTTGCAGGCAATCGCAAAGGCGTGCCGTTTGTTTCGCCTCCTGTTAACGCGATTAAACAGTTTAAACTGAGATGGATTGAAACTTCAAACAAAGATGAAGGATTAACGCAACTTTCTGTCAAGCTGATCGTGAGCAAAATTACTTGAAACTTATCACTCAAAAGCGCGTGGGTTTTTTTTTCATCTCTTCACGTACAGCGGTTCTAACATCACGCGATTATATCTTAAAACCGCCCTTCTAACTCACGAATGCATATAATTACTGCTCTATGATTGCATGCGCTGATTAAGGATTTTAAGTAACTTCCTGTGACTTTGGCCTTTTACTGCCAGAAATTGTTTACACTTCAATTTTCATCGGTCGACAGACAGTTTCGAGACTGTGCGCCAATTATCCTGCGCCAATGAATAAAAGATGTGCTATAAAAACTTCAATCACACGTTAACACATTTGGAGCTTTGCTTTCAAAACTGAGGATGTGCTGCTATCAGGGAAAGCTTAACAACGAGATAACAGTAATACAGCTTTAAAGGAAAAAAATTAAAATGCGAAGTAAGAGGTGTTGATTGGGTTATTTTTAACGAACAATATACCACTTCCGAAAGGGTTGCGTGAAAACATGCGAAAAAAGCTTGTGTCCTTACTCCCCGACTCCTACACCCCGTCTGACCTTTCCTCCGAATTAATCATGAGTTTGCCCACATTTCAGGGATTGTATTGCCTCAGTTTCCGAGGTCTTCTACCCCTAAGAATGTCAGAATCACAGCTCTCTCTGTCGTCAAACACTGATTATCTTTGAAAAGGAAGTTCTTCTTTATTTTACAATAAAAATGTTTGCGTAGTTCCGACCTAAGCTTGGAAACTTGATCAACATTTATTTTTTTTTCTGATTTTGTTCAATACCGATTTTGTTCGCTTCCTGTTATTGGTCAAGTACTGTTCAGTATCAAATCAAACCGATATTGCAGGTTTCCTAAGCAAATCAGCCAAAATTGCCACTTCATTCGTTTGTCGAGTTCGGTTTTTGCTCATATTTCGAAATACCACAATTGGCAAGTTAGCATGAATCAAACCTTAGGAGGCTTGTGCACTCGTCTACAAAGCTATAAGGCTAAAACGCTGCACTGATATTTCTTGAATTTACTTGTATTTTTTCCGAAGTGCCTGCCATACGTCAGGTCAGCCATTTTGCATGTTCTTTTCCGAGGGTAATCGATATGCGCCGTAATTTGTTAAGTGGAGATTCCCTTAGTAATAGCTTTATCCAAGAGATTATATATCACAGTCATTTGCCACATCTTCACCAGTTTACTTGCACAGTTCAATACTTTTTTCGGCTAGTTTAAGTAGTACTTTTTTAAGATAAAAACACTCGTTTTAAACTCAGGTGTATTGAGTCAATATCAACAGTACGAAAGACCCCGCTGTTTTGTAGACATAACAGGACTTCGAGTGAAGTTGCCATGGACTTATATAATATATGCTGTACTGACGTCTTTATCTGAATTTCCGATAAGATAGCCTTGATCCAGTATGTGCTGTCAAAGAAGTTGAAACAATACTTGAAAACAAAAGCGAAAGCAGAAGCACGTTTATGCCTAAAGCTTTGCCTCAACCAAAAATTGAGCTTACGTCATTTTCACGAGAAATTCATCAGCTCGCATTGCTTTCTGGATAGGTCTAACGGAAGCGCGAAGAAAACTAGGGCGAGTCGAGAAGTAGGCCAATAAAATTCTACTTGTTTCTCTGCTGAAGAAAATTGTTTGCTTCAAGGTTTAATTTTTATAGTCTTGGTTTGGACGTGACGGTTGGGAATACTCATTATATTACAAAAGTATATTAGCTCACGAACGGATGTACGGGATGCACAGATGACTGGATGGGCGGATTCGCTAATGGTCTAAGAAATGGATCGACGGATAGGTGGACTTATATAAGAGGAGAGAGTATTGAGTCAAGACTTATATGACACAAAAAGCTACTAATTAGGTAAAACAGAGGACGTGAGCAGTGCAGTGACTGAATCACTATCGACTGGATTAGTTACGTTAACATGGGTTGTGTTCCTCAGGTAAGGTTGGTGGAACAGACCGATCCAAAATTTACTTTGATATGTGTAAGTCTAGAACAGAGAGAGTTCAGTTAATTGCTCTCATTAGCTGAACGTCTTAGCTCAACGTCTATTCACGGCCATAAAACAAAGAAGGTGGATGAGACCAAGGTGCAATGTTTAGGAGAATGCGGTAACCTGTAATCACAACGCTTGTTCGTACACTAGGTAGACGATAAAGGCTTTAAAAGTTTATAAAAGCTCAACAATTGTGACTGATGACCCGAGAGTACTGCGCAGACAGGCTACGATCGCTGAACAACTAGAGAAAACTGAGGTTCCTAAAATTCTGTACGTTAGATGTTTTCGGGTTAGCCTTAGTTTTATAGATTCACCTACCTCAGACCTGCATGTGACTGAGTCTTGGAGTGTATCACCAAGGGAAAAAATTGCGACATGTATTTAATAAAGCGACTTATTAGTCGCCAATTCAGTGAAGCGTTGAGCGAGTTGAAAAAAAAAAAACCCAGACAACCTAATAGTTAACACAAAGGCAAATGACTGCTAGATAAGCCTCTAGTTTAGATTTTGTGATTAGCAACATCCGTTTAATGGAATATTATTTTATTAAACGTTCATTTGTGTGACTACGTATCTTTTGTGTTATGTAGACAATAAGTCAACTCAGCATATCTAATGAAGGAGTTTGTCGCCAGCTTTGTTATTTCACTCGAATGGTAAGAACATCGAACAACAGTATACAAACCACCAGTGTCTTCAGGTAAGTTAACGAAAAAAATTGTTGCCTCGGGCGATTATTGTTGTTTTTACTGCCAAGGCATTTGATATAATATTTAAATTGTCAGGCGTTTTGCGTATCGTTGAGGCTTAACACACCTCAACTGCTGATAATATGAAGCTTTGAGCCGTTAATAAGTCTTCTATGGTAAATATAGCCAAACTGAATCTGCCTATCAAATTTTATCCGTACCTTTATGGTCTTATCTTAAACATCATGGTGGCCTGTAGACTAGATAAGGACATTTCAAATAAATAAATAAAGTTGTATGTTTAATGTTCAATCAAGAGAAAGGCAAAAAAAAATGCTTGGGCGGAGAGATTACGTACTGATGACGTCATGCTTCAGACTGATCCGTCATGATTGGTTCGCCTGGTTGTGCCGGATTTCTGTCCGCGCAAATAACAAACAATCACGATATGTCATATATTCACTTGCAGATAAACAATCAGTTTGGAATTTTGAACTCTCGTGGAAGAAAGAACAGTGCTTACAAAAAAAGAAAAAGAAAAAGCATGCAGCATCACAGATCTAACTTTCCTAAAGAGACATGTAGTGGCAGCTTTATACTTCCGGCAGAATTCACGCTATTCTAGTGTAAAGATATTAGAAATGCACTCATGCCTCCTTTTTTAGGGAACCTTCAGTATTATGCACTCTCAGTTTTCTTTGTACAGTTGCAGTAAGATGCTAACTTAAAAGGTTCAGTTGAGATCATTCAAGAATTGATGAATTTGTAAATTGGATTGTTGCTATTAAAAATGTCACGGAGCTTGGAGTATGTCTCCTGATATGTCGACTCCTTGCAATCCCTATAGGGCATCTATATCCTGCAGAAAGCAAACCGCTTCTTCTAGAACACACAATATGGATGAAAACCAAAGATCATGTAGAACCAAGAGATTGGTGGAACCCATAGATGCTGGACAAAGCGTAAAGGGTGTAACAGCTACAGAAACCAAAATATCCTACAGAAGCTTCATTTGTCAGCAAACGCAACCTATTTCTGGGAAACAGAGAAGGACTGGTCGCAGGTCATAACCCAAGCAATGGTTTCTGTCTGAAAGTGTCAGTTCTGGTGACCCTCTTTAATGCTCAACGCTGGAACAAAAGCTCATGCAGCGCAACTAATAGCATGACCATTTGAAGTCGAATTTAAACATCGAAAACCTGGCTTATTTTAATCCATTTCCGGATTTTTCTTGTCTATTTATTTTTTTCACAGGAAAGCCCTTATTAGTAAGTTAAGTAAATCTTGAACCTTGACTGACAAAAGCGTAAAGGCTACTTTCCTTTTTATATTGAGAACTTTTGTTTTCGGTGCAGTTTTTTAGTAATTCACAATTCCAGTAAGCAGGAAAGGAGTTTGAAAGTGCGAGAAGATGATTTTACTAACAGTAACTAAACACTCGCTTCCGGCTAAAGAACTTATTATAAAAATGCGTTGTTACCTTACCCGCAAGGAAATCAGATAGCGGTATTATAAGACCTAGTGTAATGACACTGGAGTTGCAATCTTTTTTAATCAATCATATGGCATCTTGAACAATTATAAATCACTCTCTCATAGTCCCACTTTGTTAATTATCCGATGTCGGCATTAGATATCTTAAAACTTCAATGATGAGAGGGAGAGAGACCGATTGGGGTATGCCACTAGACCCTAGAAACCAGTTTAAGACATGCTTCTTTTACGGCTGTATTCCAGACTAAGCAGATATGACCCCAGACCTTTTTCCTGTTAATTAAGGCATATAATTCATGATGGACACCCATATATTTGCTCTGCAGTTTGCTTGTGGTCTTCCGTTAAGGTTAATTTAAGGTTTTATTTTCGCTCTGACGAAGGGCTAACGCTCGAAACGTCCGCTTTTTAACTCGTTACGGTGGCCAATTTACACTTTCAACTTAGTTGATATAACCAAATTACCTTGTCATTCCTACCGATGCAGCACCAGAGTTTCTTTAGAAACTTTCACCCTTTATTTATTTACTGTCGTTTGCTTGCGGTTGTGTTGGTTTAAGTAATTTACCTGCATGAACACTCCATTGAACATTAACAACTGATAGTTTTACTGATTTGTACTTAATGTACTTGTTGTTAGCGGAAAATCTACACATCAGGTACTGAACGCAATTTCAATATGTTATCCAATTATTTTCTCTACCAGATTAAAACTGATTACTTCCTTCCGGACACTAAAAGATAAATACACTGTTCAGGACAAACCAAACAGATTCACGCATATGTTTGTACAACGTGTTTCGAGCTAAAAGTACAGAAGCATTTGCGTTACATAGCACTATACTCGAAAAGAGTTGGACATGTAGCTCCTGGTGTCAGTCTGGCTCTGTCTCATGGGTTATTTCATAGGGTTAACCTCATTGCGCCTTTCGCCTTGGATAGAATCAATTCGAGAGTTTTCATTGGCTTAGCCATCATTGTTTATGAGCCATTATACCAGGCTCTACGAATATGGTAAGCGCATGCGTGATTTTAGGGGCATTTTTATTTCTATTTTAGTAGATTTTTCTGTATTTTGGGGGGCGCGATGAGTAAAGCAATTATATCACACGCGCTTGTTGGATATGAGATGCTTGTAGTCAAATAGGCGCGCAGCGCCTCGTTAGCTATCTACCATGTCATATGGAACGCGCGCTCGTAAAATAATTGTTAAATATCCTCTAGTAGGTAAGTACATTGTTGACGATTGGAAACTAAATTCTCAGAACTGATATGCGAAGAAATGCATAGAAACATTGAATAGGACTTATAGCTATAGCAGAACACTAACACTACACGCAAAACAAACTAAAAACCCTATTAAGATAATTAGCCATATTTCCCTCGAGGCAGTGAATAATTGCTTTCAGTTGTAGACGGTGTCTCCAGTCAGTGGACTTGCTGTCGTGTTTTTTATTAATGACCCATTGCCACTTAAACCGATGGTTAAAATTCCTATCTCGCAAATGTGAAAAAACGATTAACGGTTTTCATTGGTTAGGTTTGGAACCCCTCAGTGAAATATAACTGTTTTTCCTGGTTGGAAATTCGTTAAAAGCCACCTAAACAGACAAGGTCACTTGTCAGCAAACTTCGTTTCGCCGAAAAGAGAATTCGAACAAAGCCGACCACTCGTTTCAACTCTATTTGAAGTTCTCGTTATTACTCTGAAGTTGACCGAGATGGAATTAAGTTTTTTTCGATAAACAAATTAACAGCATAATTTAATTTATGTCAATATTGAACAGAAATGCGACCAGGATTACTATAATTGAGCTAGTACGGAAGTCGACAAGTTAAGTTGTACACTCTGCCAACTGCGAAACCTTCTGATGTCTTTTTAAAACCTTTAACATGTTATTCCGCAGTGATCCACAGTCTAGTATAGATTACTGGAATAACGCTAAGATATAACAGGCATTTAAATGGTTGGGCAGTTCTCTGGCTATCGAGCTCAAAACCCTAAAAATAAACTTCAAACTTTTCGAAACTTTCTTAGCTGCACAGCAGAAAGAGGCAAAAGACAGTTTCATGGTATCACAGATCAAACCCGCCGACCGCATTCCCTGTAAAATTTGACAATAACTTGGCTAAATCAGGTTCGGTTCAAGTCAGCCTAAAGTGTTTTACTTTGTTACCTGGGTGCCTTTTGACTTTTAAGTAATCTTGCTTCCAAATACCAAGTACACAGCACCCGTCACGTTTCTCCTGTGTCTGAGCCAGTAACAGTCAGAACGCTTGTCAAAGCGGACTTTGGCCGTCAGTATTCTCTGCAATTTGTAATGTTTAACCCCCGTGTATAAAGCCGTACTCTACGACTGCTTTTACCGGTTTGCTCTCAGACAGACCGTGAAACCGGTAATTAGACCGCGAAACAGGTACAATGCCATTTGTAGTCTAGTTAACGAAAACGAGATCCGAATAATAGATAAATAAGTCTTAATGCTTCATCCTTTTGTTAGAATACACCAAACTAATTGCATACTGGTGTTCAACAGCCTTAAACATCAACTGCAACACTAACAGAAATTGTAAAGCATCTTTTAAATTCGGCGAATGCGAATTGAAATGAGGGGGCGGGAGTCAGTGAAAGCTAGTAAAATTATTAAGTTTTAACTCCCGCTTTAAAGGCGCCTTAGTAAAACATCCCTCAAGGCAAATCATAAGAGCTTAAAATATTGACGCCGCAGAGTCTTGCAACCAGGAAATAATGTTTCGGCTGACCGTCATTTAAAGAATATAATATATTCCCATGATGGCCTTCACTAGCCAGCGCATGAGTAAATCATGAGTTGTTATACTATATATAGATCAAATAATTATGTTTTTATCACCTTTTGTACCTAACGTAATTATGTTATTGACACTTAATAATAGCGCTGTACTTTGTAGTTAATAATGGAAATAAAAATGTGGAAAAAAAAATTAAATTCCAAAAATAGATGGCTCCGTTAGAGACTTTAGGGAATTGTTTGGTTTGAGGTTGAATGGGAAGAAATCCAAGGTGATCTGGCTACTAGGTTAGGGAAAAAATCTTAACCCTTTGCAACCAAACTGGCTAACTGTTTCTTGTTAGAATACTAGAGATAAAAAGGTCTCTTACAAAAAAGAAGGGTAATAACGAATGGAATTTTAACCTTAACTTGGCGAAG